>Ga0209454_1001248_pt1 | contig 15504 bp, 10 predicted proteins | sample WorMetHERISLAND1_2_FD_187400 | JGI IMG/M metagenome (GOLD analysis project Ga0209454, IMG submission 187400) | Marine gutless worms symbiont microbial communities from Max Planck institute for Marine Microbiology, Germany - Olavius geniculatus... | ecosystem: Host-associated > Annelida >...
GTTGGAGAGGGATACTATATTATACGCGCCGCCAACTCTTCTTACGGAGGAAGGCACTGAACGACGACGACGATACGAATGCACATTTTGATAAACGTTAATTAATCAGTCAATAAATCAGTTAAGTGATTCTAATTAATATCAGTGTGCATAATTTAGGGTCCAACTGTGTTGAGTTTTGTGTGCGCTCGTGTATAGCTGCTGTGGTCCTCTGTCGTGTCCAAGGCCTTGTGACCCTAAAGGACAGATTACAGCGCAGGTTGTACAACTTGTATAGCTGACGAGTTTCGATTAAAGAGACGTTTTTAAGTTAGCACAGCAGCGATGGGTCATGAGTTTCGAAAAAAAAATTACCTCAAAAGCGAAATCTTAAAAAGTAGAGGCACGATTTGAACTCAGTGGCGTAAAGCCCAAATTCCATCACTGCGACTTCCCCGTGACGTTTGTGCCAAGCCGCGACTTTCCCGCGAGCCATTCTCTTGACACGTGTCACGGGTAGGGAAATCAGCGCGGTGGAATATGGGCTTAAAGTAATATATTGCTGGAATTTTTGCTGCACGTTTTGCGCTTAGGTATTGAAAACTGTTGCAAATTTGTAATCTTACAAGCTACGGAAAATATTTTAGCATTTTTTACGCGCGACAGCAGAATGCTTCGCGCGTCTTAGCTATATGGCCTGGGCGTCTGTACGTCTGTCCATCCGTTTGTCACACTGCTGTATTGTATCAAAACGGTGCAAGCCCAGATCACCAAATTTTTAGTGTGGGCTGCCTCAAGGACATTAGTTTATCGTGACAAAATTTTGTGTCCCAAGAGGTTAAAAAGTAGAGGAGGGACCATTGCTACGACGTCACTATTCATTGGTTTGTTTATGTGGCGTGTTGTTTGATGGGTTTAGACTTATGAATGTAATAAACGTTTTCTTTACTTTTTTTCTCCCACTTTTTTCTTACGTTCTTAATGATTTTGTTTATTTTCTCGACGTTTTTTTCAGAAAAATTTTTAAAACGTTTATTCGAAATTTTATCGTGTACTTTAGAAAGCACTTTTGAAACCACGGAAATGAATTAACCTAACCGGCCGTAAATTTTTATTGCTTTTTTCAGTGACGTATAGTGACATAAACACACGGTTTAATTGAAATTGAATAAAGTTTTCTTTTTCTTTAGTTCCAGCCATACTAAATGCGCCTGCAACATTGGGCAATAGGCAAAAGATTGAACAAATCAGGGCTAACGTTTCTTGTTCAACGCTTTTAAACGTTTTTTTTTTAAACTTTTGCTACGTTTTTTTCATTTGTAACGTTTTAAATTTTTGTTTTACATCTATGGTACTTATAACCAGTCTTGAAGTAACTGGTCTGAAACATTAAAACTACGAAGGTCATTCTGTCAGTAAATTTAGTACACAATGGCGCTATTCTGTTAATTTTTAAAACAGAAAAAAAACAATAAAAAATATACGTTTCGTAGAAAATTCGAATCTAAGCATGCGTGTAGTTTTTTTCATGATGACGTCATTGCTGAATTCAGATGCGGCAGCTGAACAAGGACGGACAAAAGCAGGTGAACTATGTCATCTGCATCCCGCCGATGTGCACGGAGAAGGGCGTGCGGCTGCAGCACAAGTTCATCGTCAACAAAGAGGACGAAGCAGAGGGCACCGGCGGAGGTCTGTCACATTTTATTAAGCTCATGTTATATATTCGTCATTATTCGCCATAATATAGCAGAGAAATCGAGGAACAAGCTTAAACGAATAGACGACGTCCCCATGCAGCCACAGACACGCGGCGTTTGCCAATAAGGGTCGCTTATAGCTTGCATCGTAGCGAGCCAGAAATAATAAAAACAAATCACATTTACAACGTTTCTAGGTCAACTTTTTTGACTGCCGTTGATACGCACGTGCATTCGTTCAAAAAGTTTTTTCCGATTCCAGTGAAATTTGATGTAGCCTATAGGGTATGGTTCGATGAATTGTGCTCGACCTGTGCCAAATATAATCCAATCAAAGGTCAATTTCAAGATCACTAGACTTTAAAATGTAGATTTTTTCATTTTTAAAGTTTACATGCTGAGATGGTTTACCCGCTTGTCGACGGTTACTCAGTCAAGAACTAACTGGGCCCGTCTTTGATGAACTTCGCTGATGTGACTAACAACGTCACCAACTAAGCTAAACCGCCAGCAGCGAAAAAAATTTTAGGCCTCAGGGTGGGCCAAAAAACCGGACCTGTTTGAGCTTTGATAACTCAGCGATGGTTACCTATAGACAGGCGTGTTATATGTCAAAAGTTTCAGAATGCTGTAAGGAATAAACGACACATTTGCATAGTGAAGCATTTAAATATTCTTTGCCTAATTTGCATAAATATTCGTCACCCCAGAAATTCTGCCAAATTTGACTGTAACACATGGATTTAACATGGATATTTGAGCTTTTATAACTTAACGATGTTTATTGATTGAAAAGCGCGTAATATGCCAAAAGTATCAAAATTGTGTACAAAAAAGTGTACAACTTGCATGTCTCAGCATTTAAATATTCTTTGCCTGATTTACACAAATTTCGCCCACCCCTAAAATTATGCTAAATTGGCAGTAACACATAAATTTAGGTTAATTTTTTTTAGCATACAGTGAAATGTCAACAATCATTAACATAGGTTGAGTTTGGATGAAATCCGACATAGGCAGTTGCCCAGCTTTTGCATTCATAACCGCCATCAGTCCTTTTAGGCAGCTGATCGATCGCTGGCATCATTGTGTTCAGGATCAGCCGAGCCCAGCATTCGATTAGCACACGTTTTAGCTGGTCAGTTACCGAAATTTTGTGACCGTGCTATTTGTTGCAATGCCCCTACACTGAATAATTCACAGAATTAAAATCTGGACTTTTTGGCGGTGAGTTTTTGAGTTCAATGAACTCGGGCACATGGGAGTCCAGGCAAATGCCTATTTGAGGGGTAATGAAAATTTATGCAAATTTGACAAAGAATATTTTAATGCTTTAGTATGCAAATTTGTCGTTTATTTTTTTTACAGCATTCTGAAACTTTTGACGTATCACATGTCTTTCTGCCACTAACCAACGTTGAGTTATCAATGCTCAAACAGGTCCGGTTTTTTGGCCCACCCTGCACACGTTAATATGCTACTGATAAAATAATATTTAGATATGATCAGTTTTGGTAGTATTATGTCATGCCAATGCACGCAGATTAGGCCTACTATGATGTAAAAAAGTAAACGAACAGCTTTTTGTGTGTACTTGTGAGCATGTAAATCATTTATAAGCTGGTGTCTAGAGGCACATAGGCTTACAGAGTGACGTAACTGAACTGAACTGACACGGTTAATTTTTTGACGAACAGATCACTGGGCAAGCAGTAATGCATTACAGTAGGCATCGTCTAACGGCGTCGGTGGCTTAAGTGACAACGCTCACGTACGCGTCAACCATTAAATTAAACCAATAGGCTCGCCCTGATTGCCCATTGGTCAGTTCTTCAAAAACTAAACCGTGTCAGTTCAATTTAGTTCGGTTCAGTTACTTCGCTCTGTACGCGCATTTAAAGCAGCAGGTGGCGGTGATCGAAGCTCATCGAAAAGCTCGTCGAAAATAAAAAAATCGGAAACTACCGGTTCAACTTCCCGTTCCCGCGCTTCTTCGAACGGTCGACAATCAAGTCGATCGAGCAAAAGCAGCCCCGACCGTACAAGCACAAGCGCAAGCAAACCACGAAAAAGCACCGGTCAGTAAAGACACGGCTCCACGAGACGGATTTCACGCCTTATGCCGATGACACACGGTCCTGAAACGTGCAGTATGATAATCTTGCGCTGCAGAAAAGAAAACTCGTGAAAAATTTAAACCCCTGCGTGGTCGATTTCAGGCTGATAGAAAAAAGATTAAGTTACTAGATTTGGGAATGTGGGTCAGGAAAAGAATAAAGATCAGCCGGATCGACATTCGACAGGGTATCGAATGATGAAGTGCTGTAGAAAGTTTCTAAAAAACAGGAACACCTTGGACACCACACCGTACAGCAGTTACCAACTCAGATAAATAGGATACTCATCTTGAAAGTGGACATGAATCGCTGCTGCAATGAAAGGGACAACATTGGAAAAAGCGACAAGAGGATGAAAGGGTTTAGAAATGCGAAGTAACACGCACGAATCGCATCAATAACAAGGATTATGAGAACATGAAGCAAAAAGCTGAAGATAGGAAAGCAGCTAACAGAAAAGACTGCAACCATTTGGCAAAAGACCGAAGGAAGGTCGATTCGGGCGTAACTCGTTAATGTGCCGGTGTCACGAAATATAATCACCCCCCCCCCTCTAAATAGATCGCGGCCCCGGCATGTTCCAGTCGATTTTCAGGCCGTTTCATCTTGCTCCGGAGTTCGTTCTTCGAAGCTTCTCGGCTGCTGGTCCATCAGCGTGAAACAGTTTGTCATCGGAGCTCAAGAACTCAAGAACGCGTTACCGACAGTCGGACAGTTTACCACCGGCCAGCTAAAGACACTGGAGATGTTTCTATGCGGCTATAATATGCGTTAGCGCAGACGTCATCAGTGTCATCGGTATCAGTCCTGTGCGGAGTGCCCGTTGGTGTCTGACGCCTGCCTCATTATCTTCTGTTAGTTGCTTCGGTCTTGTGTTGAGTGGTTAGTTCATCCAGATTAGCTCCTTTTGCACCACTCCACAACATCATTTGTCCACTCTCTCTGTGTGTCGATGCCTCCTTTTATTCCTGCCGTCCATCTTCCCAGAGAGCAGTAGGTCCTTATCTTTAGTTTCCTGTCGTCGAAAATGCGGCATTTGTGTCCGAAAAGCTTTCTTTCGATCACCGGCCTGTTGTAGCGACTATTGTAAAACTGCATGAGACGCAAATGCAGCTACTGAACTGAACTGAACTGAAATATTGTTGAAGTGTCGTACGGTGGCGGAGATCCTGCAAGTGCGCCGTCGATCAAGCCTTCAAATCTGAAACCGAGTGGGCTGAACGTCAAGTCCGCTAAGTCAAGTCCTATCGGCGGCAAGAGCGGTAATCAGTAAACGTCAGTCGCTCCCGAAGAACTTGTATTATAGCATTCGAGTCAATCTCACGTTATGCTGGTGACACACATTCAAGAAACGTGACAGCTTCCTATAGGCCCTACGAGAATCTTGTCGTCAAAATAGTTTTCCACTTCAGACCGTTTATTAGTTAAGATGGATGCATTGGGCCACACGTTGATGCCACTGCAGTTCTTTGCATTCTTCCCGGGAGATAAAATGTACTTGGACCACAGACCTGCTTTCCTGAAATGGTTGCCCAAGCAGGTTTCTGCTTGCTGTACCGAACAGCCAGAACGTATTGATCATTTTTCGATACCGTGCAAGAAACATGCAGGCACGCGTGACCGAAATCGGGAAGTCTGATTGTTCGGCTCTTGTGAAAGTTTTTTTTTGTTTGAGTTAAAATTTTGAGCAAAAAAAACGTCACAGTGAGCTCGCAGAAGCTTCCTGATCACGTTTCTCGACTGTGTGTCATTAGCATTAGCTTCAGTGAAGTGTAGGCTATGTTTATTTGCTGTGAGTAAAAAACGTCCCGCAGTGCATAGGCCTATTGCCGTTCTTAAGACGTATACACTGTACGAATTTCAGATGAACTCAGTTTTCCATCCATTCGTGGTAGATGAATCGAGTATTGGCTTGATTACCTCGGATTAAGATGGGAGGGGAGGGGCGTTCACTTGTGTCGGATGGTAACACTGTGATCTCAATAATTATAGCAGATAACGTTTTGTAGATAGCTTTGAGATGGGGTTCACGAACAGTCATATACTATAATACTGTTATGCTTATAGGCTTACTTTAAAATTCAACAAGTTATGTTCTTCTGCCGGTTTCAACACAAAATCTGGGCACAGTGTGCTTATCTCGAACATGCAGTGGTTGTTTTGTCAGTTGTGGGTTGTGGTGTTTTTACGCTAAAAACAACAACATCCCTACAACGTCACGTGTCCCATAGGGCGGTGCTAATTTTTTGCTCCCTTAGCCCTTTTCCAGACGCCAGTTGACACTGCAAGAGCAAGACCACAGATACGAGTGTTTTCGCTCCAGCGTTCGCTTGTTCTCATAGCGTCTAGACATAAAGGGATGTTTTGATTGATCGACTGATTGACTGATAATGTCGCGCAGCCAGTTACCTACGACAGTAAGGCCGCTGATATTTAATACAGTACAATACAATACAATGGAAAATTTGCACTCAAAAACTGACAGACAAACTGTCAGTTTAATCTAGCACATAGGCATATTGACAGTAAATAGTTCTATTCTGGATCCAAAAGCTAATCCAAATCACCGCCAAAATTTATACCAGCTTTAAGTTGAGCTAAGTCTTAACTTTTCCTCAAAATTTCAGCCAAATCCGCCTGTAACTTTGTGTGTAATTCTGTTGACAAACCTACAGACACAGATAAAAAAAGATAATAAATAAATAAACGCCGGTTATTGCATAATTTGTCGCTGGAAATAATGATCGGTTGGTGGTTTGGTTGATTGACAGTAACGAAATCGAAATCGAACAACAACAGTAACGATCAGCAACAGTACAACCAATCGGCCAACGCCTCATCGAACGTCCGTACCGGCGCCAAAGATTTCGCTTCCCAGCCGCAGCCGAAGGGCTCAACCCTTCCCAGCAATCTCTGGCTTGGTCCCAGCGACTCGGGACCAATCGACATCCGCCTGAACGACAGCTGGAGCCACCGGCCGACCCAAGATGGCGGCTGGAGTACGCTCACTCCGACCATCAGGAAACGAAGAAGAACTACTTCTAAACAGTCGGACTCCCAACATCAGCCTTTCACTACGACAGACGCCAGCGAATAGACTGCGACCTGTGGGGGGTCGGTCCTTATCCCCTGGAATAGGGGGGGGGGCGTAGCGGCCCGGAATTGTGTTCTCGGGAGGTTTAAAATACGTTCAGTAAGTTACCATCGTGACGTCGTAGTTGTTACTCCGTTAAAAGTTTACTCGACCTGATTATGGAATGTTTAGGCTTGTCATGGGTAAGCTACACGTTCCATTTTTACAAATGCTATTCAAACAGTTTTTATTCCGACACCGACGAAAGTTACGTTAAGGCGCGTAGAAAGCGAAGTAACTGAACTGAACTGGCATGGTTCAGTTTTCGACGAACTGACCAATGGGCAAGCAGTAATGCATTACAGTAGGCACCGTCTAACGGCGAGCCCATTGGTCATTGGCTAAAGCGTACGCACGCGTAGTCACGTAAGCCATCGACGCCGTTAGACGGTGCCTACTGTAATGCATTACTGCTTGCCCGTTGGTCAGTTCGTCAAAAATTAAGCGGCATTAGTTCAGTTTCGTTTCGTTCAGTTACGTCGCTCTGTACGAGCCTTTGCGTCACAATACGCCCGCATTTGTGGGAATAACGTAATGGTTTGGATCCGCTGTAACTCCATCACTAAAGTTCTCTAACCTAACCCTTACACAAACCCTCTATGTCGGCATAGGAACCTTCGGATCAGCGCTTGATGGAATATGAATTAACTGCCCCCGCGGACCGTTTAAGCTCTGTCGCTACGCCCCTCCCTGCGTGGGACCTCTGCAGGGGTGTAGTTTCCGCAAAAAGTTTGGGGTGAAAAAAATCTTTCAATAAACTCGTACGTCGAAAAGGTAACTAACGAAATTGTTCGTCAAAGCGACATCTGGTGGCGAACAGAAGAAGTCGTTCCGAGAAAGACAGCATACCGAAGCGTCAACGAATTTGGCAGTAAAATAAAAAAATGCCGTACTTGGAGTAGTTATTGAGCCTACAGTTTATTGAAAGTGGGGGCGCCTAAAAAACTCTGTCGTAAGGCAAAATTTTGCTTTAATTTTTGCACGGTCTTGCACTTTACGTTTTAAAAAATAAAGCACAAATACAATAAAATTATTATAGTGCATCGATAGTTATTATAGATTTTTTTCTTTAAAAAGCAGATGAAACTTTGAGCCTTTTTACGTGGATTTTAGCAGAATAATGAGAAAATGTGCTTACATTTTTAGAAAATGAGGAAGCGGCCCCCTACCCGTTACTCCGCTACTGCACAGCTGATGCGAAACCGACTGAAATGCGTTTGGTTTTATGTATAATGATAGTTAGACTGACTAAACCAAACTGAGTGGAGTAGCGACATTAAAATAATATTGCATATATTACGTAGATTGAGAATTCTAAATTTACCAATGTTATTTTTTCAGTTTACGAATTTCAGAGTGCCATAGAATTATGAAAATAGAATTCGCTGTGACAAGTTATAACATAAGCATGAAATATTTCTTTGGTGCATAAACTAACAAGACGAAATTAAATCCAGAAGACAGCATCGTTATTGTAGTGTCCAGAGTGTTGTTGCAGTGCCGTTATAAACGTTAACTTGAAACGAAACCCATACTTGTGTGCAAAAATAAATTCTGATGAGTTTAAAAATTGGTCGTATTGGTGAGTTTTGACGAATTTTGAACATGGAAAATCACGAATTCTCAATCTACGACTGCATATGTAACTGACGAAAGTGATTTGGCATCGGATTAAGTCCACAACATTGTGCAGTCTACTCTACATCATGGTTGATCCTTCGTGTCATATCTAAAGCGCCATTATTTGCGGTTTACTCATATCGAGTCCAATAGGAAAAATATTCCAACTTTGTCCCAGTTCTGCTGGCATATTGTTGAGAAATGCAGTGGCATACTGTATAATATAGGCCTACTGCTTTAAAGCTTGTACTGTTGCTGCATAAGATTGTACTAATTATTGCTAATCACATGTTACTGTGGATGTAAATATCCATTTTTTAATATGTTGTAACACTTTAACATCATGCATTTGATGATTTAAACTGACTTCAAATAGAATACTCAATTAACACCCTGATTTTGGGTAGTATCCAAAGATAACAATAATTGCAGTTTAAGTTTGAGATTCGACTACAAAAACGTGTGGCTTTCTTGCAGTTACAGCTTTGTAATTTCTAACCAGTTTTAAGGCAAATGATCTACGTATTACGCTTAGGCCTCGCCTTGTTATGGTAGCCTACTTCAACAATTAGAATTATTAAAAGTTATTGTGCAATAATTGTGATTTTCTAACGGAAAATATAAGGACTAGAAAATGTAAAAGCAAAAATGTGGGTGGTTTTTTTAGCACAACAGAAAATATGGCAAAAACATACGACGAATCACTGTCTGGAGTGGAATAATGCACTTATTTCACCGTTGCCTATGGTTGGCATGCTCTAGTGTAAACTTACACTGCCGTTCGCTGGTCCATGCACTACACACTGTACTTGTGGAGTTATCCACTTGTTATACCATTCCAGACCCAACGGTAGAGTAAGTAAGTAGGTAAGTAAGTAAGTGATTCACGCGTTATTAAAATAATAAAAAACGTCGAACGCAACAGACAGTATCAGCGGCGTCGTTGGTAAAGAAAAGTAGGCGGGATAGACGCGGCAAATTTACTACGAGAAGATTTTTAAGTTCTCGAAATTTTAATTTTCCTTATAAGTTGTCCTAAAATGGTTTTTCGGGTCAAAAATTTGCTTTTTAAGCAAAAATGTTCTGACAAAAACAATTTTCGACAATTTTCCGACAATCCAACATTTAAGACGTGGGGAGTCCTGCCACGACGCTACTAGGCAATAGTCTATCATAGTGTTTTGTTAATTACGTCCTAATCATAACGTAAGCGTTACAAAATATGCACGACGTTAAAGAACTTTCTAACATCCGACAAAAAGGCTAAAGATACAGAATATTTAACGCTGCGGTATTCAACAGTGCATGCATAATTATAATTACTCGTAGTTCAGTCTTGCGAGACGGCAGCGAGGCGACGACGTCAGTCGGTGGATATGACGTCACGCAATGACGCGGCAAGTTGCTATGCGGTGCCACACACGACGTACTCTGCGCCGGAGGTTTTTCACACCGCGCCTGCGCGCTAGCCTGCGCCCCAAACCCTTCATTCTCTTCATCCTATTCTTCGTCTTCTTCGTCTTTCGGGCTACTTTTGTGCTACTCCGGCGCCCGTCTTGAGCGCCCTTGACGCCGCCGCCGTTGATACGCGAGGCTATCGTCGTCGATCTTTTGCCGCTGTTATGGCTGGTGGAAGATTTAGAACTGGTTTCTTCCGACGGTTTCTGACGTCGCTCTCTGTCGATTTTGATCAGACGCAACAGCTCGCAGAAAACCTACGAATAACTTCACATTATTATCGATTGTTTGATCGGCGTTATTATTAAGTAAAAGTAAGTAAGTATGTAGGTCAATACAATGTAAATCTTTTACTGCACGAAACCAGAGTAAATGCAAAAACAAACACAAAAGACAAACAACCACAAAACTATGCAAATTACAAACGTAAATGACAACGGATGACGAAAAAAGAACGCCTGAAAGCCTACAACTGTGGAGCTGGAACTGATGTCCACGGGGACATAACGCTAGACTAAACTCGATTTTTTCTCGTAACGTCAAGCAATACAATTTTTAGACCGCGCTTATGCCATTGAATTCTGGAGAAATAAAAACATACTATACAAAACTGTACGATGTAGCCTTCTAAAATGTCAATGCAATGTCAGTTTGAGTGTATTTAGCTGATGTCGATCAGCTTGTTTGCCAGCATAATAGGGTGTTTACACGATCCAGCAAACGTCCAGCAGACTTCCAGCAAATGTATTCAAAATACACGTGCTTAACGTTTGCTGGATCGTGTAAACACCCCATAAGTTGTTGACATGCTTGACCTGCGGCTTGAATCCGCTGTCGATTTTCACTCAGCGTCGCCGTTTACAGTCACACGCGTATGAAAGCGTAAAATCACCGCAAAGCTTCTATTCAGCGAAGTATTATTTAATAGGCCTCCCCCCTGCCAATGTAAGGAGTCTGAACGTATCGCAGCAAGCTTTCCGCTGAGCGACGAGAAACTGTTTGAAAGCCATCACTCAACTGGAACATTTCTGAGAACTGCGCTCGCATGCAAACGTCCGGTAGATTTGAAAGAACATAACAGTTGCATAACAGTGGCGTAGATGGTAACGCGTTTCGGCGGAAACGAAGTTGCTCTACGCCGGGCCCGGTTAGTACTGCGATGGGTGACTGCCTGCGGGCAGGTAAACCATCTCGGTGCGAAGCCTGCCAGCTAGGTCGACTCAACCTTCTACCTTCCGTGGGATGGTAAAATGAGTAGTAACTCATTTACATGGGTTACGGAAGGTGGGGACCTTGGTACAGCTGACTGGGGTTGCCTAGCCGGCTGCTGCGCCAGCCTGTGTCTGCAGGCTGAACACGGTGGCCATGCGGCAGGCGGCTCTGGTTAGTGACGAAAGCGCATTAGAGGTATGCGCATGCTCGCGACGATGCGCTATACAAATTGACGACCTTTACCTTTTTACCTTTGCTGCAGATTATTGATAATCATTTGCAAAACGAAGCATTTTGATGCAATATAACTTGCGAAAAACTGAGAAAGATGTTTGTGTTATAAGTGTTTCTCTGCTCCTTCATCCCAAGTAAAAAAAGCTATAAAAATAAAAATCAATCTAAACACAATTGAAATACACAAATGTCGTATTATATTTCTGTTTTATCTCCTGTGAGTGTGTTATTCTAAAATAAAATAATGATGACGATAGATTTCAAGAAATAGTAGCAAAAAAACAGGAAAAATTAAGAATATTCAACTCTAATCAGACAACGACTCTAAAACTGGACTGCACGATACAACCGAAAAAATCCGGTTCCGTCTTGCTTTCGGTTGCCGTCCATTCCCAAAAAACCTGCGTTTCTAACATTTTTATTGGATTTTTCCTTAAAAATGTTTTGGCAGTTTTTAGTTTGTTTTTAAAGCTTTACTAAAAAAAATTTCATCTAGTCTTTTATGCTGCAGTATTTTTACTTAAGTCCTCGCGTGTACTATTTATATTTAGTGTGTCAACTTGTTGAGATGTTGAGCAGGGCTTAATACTTATTTAATACTCGTATTACATGACACGTCCCGGAATAAAAATTTAAAAAAAAAATTAAAAATATTCGCCCCTTGTTTTTATTTTTTGCCCGCTTCCACCGGAAGCACATAAATGTTTTTCAGGTTTAGTACCTTGTCGACGTTGAGTTTGGTTTTAGCGGACGTTTCAATGTACTTGATGTTCCACAAGCGACTCCACCTGGCGGCAAGTTCATACTCGACCGCTCTGTCTTCCACTAGGTCCGACTTGTTGCCCACCAACACGCACGGTCCACTCTCTCGACCAACGTTCAACCGAACCAGCTGGTCTCTAGTGCACAGGCAACATGATAATAACCCGTTAGTGCTCAGATTATTTTATCATTTACCGTCAAAGTTGGTGTTCCCGTTTTAGAACATGGGGCATAAATAGTTAACCAGAGATGTCTTAGAAGTCAAAGTGGTCTCAAGGCCGAAATTTTGGCTTCGGCTTCAATCTTGGCCTTAAGCATTGGGCTTAAGCCTGACATCAGTTCTAGTGCTTTGGCCTTGTTATCACCATAAAACTTGTCGGGTACGATGTTATTGTCACTTTTACAATTCTATCTTTAAGCTCAATCTCGACCTTGGCCTTCAAAAGCTGGTCTCGGTCTCGATCTCGGCCTCACGGTTCTATCATACAACTTTGTTTTCAAAAGTTCGGGATCGTTTAACATCACCGATAATAACACGCACCAGAGTACTTTGGTAAAAGGCGGAATCACTTTTCTTATGCCTATTCGCCCGCTGGCGGCACAAAACTGACCGTTTGGCCACAATTTGCAATAACATGCATTATTGCAAATGCGTGATTTTTGCCATAGTATCGGCCTGCAGCCTCCATTTTCGGCATTCGGGCCTCAACTCGGCCTGCGAGTGATTCCGCTTTTTACTAAAGTACTTTTGCAATGATTGCATGTTTTGGCTGTGGGTTTGATTTTCAACTTTTCCCTTTTCCTGAACGTCGCAAATTCCTTCTAACGTAACGTGTCCTTGGACCCTACAAGTGTATCCTGCAAAATGACATCTAAGTTCGTCAAAAGGTGTAAGCAGGTTGCACGAATAATCAACAACAAAACTGAGCTAATGCTCACGAGACGCGCAAAAGCCTATAGCAGTTCCGGTTCAGTAGTTTAGCTGAAAAATTGGGGTGTTCACGCTAAGTTAATATACAAATACCAAATTCTCTATCTGGATTGCATAACGATAGTAGCGTGGCGGCACCTTGTGAATGATAGAGACTTGTGTCGCAGCCCGAAATCGCCAAAAAATCCACAAAACCCACTATTTTGGCGTTCAAGATCATTCAAAGTCATTGAATTCGGCGCCAATCGAGAGCCAGTGTACGACTTCCTATTAGTGATCAATAGTAACCTAGGCGCTATCTCGCACCGTTACTGAGATACAGCGATTTATTGGCCAAAAATCGCAAATTTAGCCCACACCCCTCTCATTTTGCGCCCTCGTTCGGGGTGACCCCCTTCGAATTTGTAGAAAAGCTTTACGGTTCCTGAAACTAGAGTCTTCCGGGCAGCCGCCGAAGGTGAAGATTTGGTGCCTACCTTGCACCGATTTTGACTGATCCACCTATGTGACAGACGGACGGACGGACGGACAGACAGATGGACAGACAGACAGACAGAATTGCGATTGCTAAGACGCGCTGAAAGCAGTAGCTGCTTTCGCGCGTAAAAAGACAGACCACACAAGTTTCTTTTTAGGCCACAAGACCTATAGAGCAATTTTCCGTTTTTAGCCCTCAGCCAAACACGAGTTTACACTGCGAGACCACGAGTACTAGGCTAGTGAATCGCGCCTATACCACGGAGGAACGGCCAGACTGAGTTGGCCTGTCTTAACCAAGTTAGCCTATTATAAGCTGAAGCACTGAACCGTCAATATCATACATTGTTTCCCGTAAAATGATGTAAACATTATTGATTGTATGTTGGAAAATTGCCAGATTTTAAAACTATTTTCTACGTATATTCGTGGCAACTAGACATCAAACGACCACTCAAGTTCAGTCGATAATGCTGCTTTACGGACACAGTGTAGTAGGCTTATACAGCTAAATAACTGATACATGCCTGAGGTCGATAATGTCCTGTAGTGACTCGGGCTCAGCAAGGCTGAAGACGCACAGATAACCGTCAGCAGTTCTGAGGTAATGATCACGTACGGCAGCGTAGTCTTCCTGTCCAGTCGTGTCTGTGATGTCCAGCATCACTTGCTGGCCTTCAAACATCAGCCGCTTGCAGTACGAGTCCACTCGCGTAGGTTCGTAGTCTTCCAAGAACTGCAACCAGACAGGCGACACACTGGAAGCGATTGAAGGTCTTAAACATCCGCTGAGAACGGTGCCGCCACCTGGCCAATGCGACGGATTTAATAACAGAATTCCTGAGGCCTCGCCTTGATCCTTAAAAACGCGTCCAAAAATAGGCAAAAGTCGCGAAACTGTTTAGAAACCACGGATCCAATTTCTAACAGGATAGTAGCCAAAATCTGAGTGGTTGGTACTTGGGTCCGTCCGTAAAATGTCTTTAAAATTTGTTCATAACTTGCTGAGAAAGGCTATACGCTGCAAAATATTTCCTAAGTCTAATGGTTAAAAAACTCAAAATCGCCACCGAAATTCAGACACTATTTTGGTCCGGCGTTTAACCCTAGAAATTCTTATAAACATCCGGTTTTATCTTTTCAATTTATAGGCTATTTTGTGTAGACCTACAATGATACATACGAACAAAGTACGGTAGGCCCTACCGGCGAACGAACATAACTTCTTACATATTAAGTTCCGCCGAAGGCCGAGTTAACTTTCAGGGCTTCACGAAAAATCAGTATCAAACAAAAAGCAAAATAAAAGTAGGCTACTGTGTTATAAAGTGTTATTCTGACGGATATAGTGCCACAAAAACTAATCATAGTTATTTACAGTTGTCAGCTATTTTTCATAAAGACAATAATTGGCTTGATGTATAATGTTTCTTTGGACTTTAACTCCACCTATAAAGGCTTTGCAGTTGTTTGCCGTTAATTAAATGGCATCCGGTTGCATTGCAAAACCAGGCCTCCGAACCCGTCAATAATTTGATATTCTCACCGATCTACACAATATTACACTAATGATGCATGGCAGCCCCGATGTTTTATAGACCTCTATACACCGTGTCCCAAAAAACTAAGCAGATTTGTCTTTGTCAGAACTGCGTCAAATTTCCACCAATTTTGATAATTTTTGGCAGAAAGATGGCAAACGATCCAAATATATGCGAGGTGCACTCACTTTCCACCTCACCTAATTTGCGTCATCACCTTACCGTGTTATACGCAAATGTTCCAAATTGCTACATAACGCCGAATGTTGTTATATGCAATAAACTTTTAAAGACTTAATTAGCGCACAATAAACAAAAGGTGCTTTATTAAGCAAAATTA
>Ga0209454_1001249_pt1 | contig 15494 bp, 4 predicted proteins | sample WorMetHERISLAND1_2_FD_187400 | JGI IMG/M metagenome (GOLD analysis project Ga0209454, IMG submission 187400) | Marine gutless worms symbiont microbial communities from Max Planck institute for Marine Microbiology, Germany - Olavius geniculatus... | ecosystem: Host-associated > Annelida >...
TGTATCTCAGTAACGGTGCGAGATAGGGCCTAGGTTACTATTAATCACTAATAGGAAGTCGTACACTGGCTCTCGATTGGCACTGAATTCAATGACCTTGAATGACGCCAAAATAGGGGGTGTTATGGATTTTTGGCGATTTCGAGCTGCGACACAAGTCTATATCATTCACAAGGTGGCGCCACGGAACTATCGTTATGCGATCCAGATAAAGAATTTGGTATTTGTATATTAACTTAGCGTGAATACCCCAATTTTTAGCTAAACTACTGAACCGGAACTGTATAGGCTTTCGCGCGTCTCGTAAGCATTAGCTCAATTTTTTTTGTTATTCAATCTGACAGGGCGTATCCTATTTCCTTTTAATGATTAATAGTAACCTAGGCCCTATTTATCACCGTTTCTGAGATATGGCTAGTTTTTCGTTGAAAAACGCACATTTTCTTACCCCCTTTATTCAATTGCAATTTGAAAATGTTCCCCTTGGAGTAGATGGCTAAAATTTTGCATTTTTGAGTTGAAGACACATAGCTGAATATTCGTGTGAAAGTTGTGTCCTATACGCCCTACCCGTTAGCAACAATACATCCGTTACAGACAGACGGACAGGCAGACGACAACCATGACAACAGCTCGACCGTTACTTACAGGTAAGTACGGTCGGCTAAAAACTAACGGCAGATTTTGTCACGCAGTGAACGTTAATATACTGTGTGGGGCTATACAGCCATTACAGCATCGCTCTAGCCCATGTGATGATATACTGTCGATTATATTTTCAGCAGTTTTTGCAAGCGACTGTGAGGGCATTGTGTAAATGTATTTATGACTTGCAGTGTTCTGAGTATACAGTTTTATCGGAGTTACAAATGGTCACGAAGGCGCGGTATCGTGTATAGCCTATGTGGTTGGAGCCAAAAAAAACTTTTCCTTCCCCAAACTCCCAGAGGCTACTATGCGAAAAAATAAATACCGACAATCACTTTTTGTCAGAAGGGTAATGTAACCGTAAGATTTCATATTTGTCATTGCGACTCATGTCGTAGCTAGTCCCAGAAGTATTCCGCTACATTATGTCGCAGAAGTTTTTAGCCGGGTCCCTGCGGGGCGAGTTTACAGCATCTCTGTAACCGCTTAATAAACTTTAAAATTACCTTTTTTCATATCCCGCTATCATTATATTCTACGAATTTTTCTTGAACATTACATGACACATTGTATCTGCTTATCGTTTAAATTTTCTGGCTATGCAACTGCGCGGAAGCAGTGTTTAAGGTCCTACGCAGCTTCGGCTAACTCAGGAAGTGACTAAACACCAAACAAATTTTTTTGCTATGTCTTGTAACACTTTAGCACAACCACAGTATTGGCATAAAAGATTGTTATCTAAAGAAACATGCACGCGTGCTACCATTAACAGTTACTACGTTCGTTTAAAATAATGGATCAGGTAGAATTTTTGTTATTGTTGACTTTAACTGTTTCATGGTGTTAAGCTAATATAATATGCTGCGGTTAAAGATGTCTTTCTCACGCAAGATGTGTACACCCATTCTTTTCGAAAGCATGACTGTATCTAACTTCGGAACTGTCACGTCACTTTCTATATTGATTACGTTCAGAATTTGACGAATATACTTTATCTGCATGATACTGACCGTTGTCTTCGTACTAGAAATAACAGCGAATTTATTTTTTTTTGTTATTTTACCTGCTAATTTGATGGCGAATACAGATAATTATACAATAACGGACGTGTATAGGCCTACACGTAGGCTGTTTACTGTTGTCTAATAAGTTTACCGTTAACTTTGAAACTGTACTGCGCAAACGTTTATCAAAACAGTGTACAAGCTGACGTTGCTGCCAGGATATATTAAATCTGCTGTCTTCGTATTAGATTTCAGTTAGCTTGCATTGAAAAATCGGAAAAATACAAAAGATGCAGAGTCGGGCTGCAAGAGTGGTCGTTAGAAAGTTTCAGTCTTTACTTCGTGTTTGCGACAGACCATGCAATGCTCCGCAGTCTTCAAACAAACCGCACGTCGAACGAGTGTAGACCCTATACAGTAGTCGCTGCAGGTCAGCAAAAGTGGATGGAATGTACGTTGACCAACTCGCCTGCGGACAATGGCCCAAACTGCACTATACACATCGATTTCTTGGACCGTGCACAAGTCGTACAATAAGCTGTACAGCATCGCGACTTATCAAGATGTTGTGGATTTTTGTATGCCTTCGATTTTGCGGACATTTGTTGCACAACTTGTTGTAAATTTGCTATGGTGACTCAAAACTCGCCGGCGGACAAAGGCACATAACGGCATCGAGTCTACAGTGCAATGCATGTCATCCATCTTGTCTTGTGCTAGCGACGTCGTTCTGCCGTTGAGACCGGTGTCACTGGCATGGTGTCCCACTATAGGATCGTCCACCAGAAAAGTCTTCCCCGGCCGACAATTTACCGGCAAAAATCCGCCCCGCCTGGCGGCTGCCCGGGCAGGACAGATTTTTACCGGTAAATTGTCGGGCGAGGAGAGACTTTTCTGGGGGGGCGATCCTATAATGGGGAGACTTTATGGGACCGGCGATATTTTAATGAGGGAAAGACGTATTAATTTCAGCATTATTTCTTCCGGGCGGATTTTTCAGGGGGAGACATTTTAATGTGACATGGGCATCCCGTCCACTGCACGAACGGTGTCCACTGATGCTCGTCACTGATGTTCATCACCTTTCCGTGCTCGGACACCGACACGACAACGATCCATGCACGGCGTTTCCACACACTCCGCCCGAAGCCGACTTTCGTACTGGCCCAGCGAGACTACGGACGCTCTCGCATACCATCCTTTAACCCGGACGATTTTCGTTATTTTATAGGTTTTACTGTATTTTTGTTCACCGTTTGCAAGCTGTAAACAAATACCAAAAACAAACAAAAACGCGCGTTTCGTTCGTTTCTGTTAAGTGTTGCTGTTCCTGCATCGTGACTGTGTTGCATCTGTGTCAGCTTTTAATAACAATAACCACACTAGCAAAGTAATAAGCCAATAAATCAGCAAGTCACTGTTTATTGCGCCAAATGGACAGCACAGTAAAAATCACAAGAACGGTTAAGTTGTGCTTATGCTGGTAGTTTGCTCAGAGGACGGGTAAGCTTACTATGGCGGCGACGAACCCAGCGCACGATGCACACACGAAGAAACAGACCGACAAGCAAATTTCCGTACTACTGAAATAAAACGTTATACTAGTCAAGTTAAATTTTAAAAAAGATCTTCAGAAAAACACAAATAAGGTGGACAAAGTACAGAAATCTTCGAGCTTCTTTTTTTTCTACTGTGATACGTGTTGCTGAGTGCCAGTCGGTCACACGACAGCGAGACTGAGTACGGTGTTTTATAGAAAAGGACCTTTTGTTTTTTTCATAGTTCACTCAAATAATAATCAATTTGCACAAAAATTTTACCAGATATAGCTAACAAAATTTCAATTTACATTATTTTAACAAAAAGTGGCTGTTGATTAAATATTTTTGCTAGTCGTGACGTAACGCTGACCTCATAATGTGTCGTGAGTACAAGCTTGCTCGTCTCAAATGGTGCTGTCAGTTGCTGAATAGCTACTCTACTTTGATGGTGAACTTCATCTGGTTTACTGATGACAAAATGTTGAAGTTTTACCACTGCAGCCACAAAAATCGTCCAAAACGATCGCTTTCTCCCACTTGTGGGGATAGCTTGACTTTTGCAGCTTCCAGCAAGACGTCACAGTGCATCAGCACACCGAGACTGTGTGACGGTTGAGTTACTGGCTCGTAAGACACCCGATTTCATGCCCATTGTCGCTTAGTGCTGACACGATAAACTTTTTTTATCAGCGAACCAGATTAAGTTCATTATCAAAGCAAGGTAGCCACTGACAACATCAGGTTGAAACAAGCAAGCTTGTTCTCACCACACATTATGACGTCATCGTCACGACTAGCAAATAGTATTTAATTAACAGCCGCATTTTGTTGATATATTGTGAATTGCTATTTTTTCTGCTACAAGTGTTAAAAATTTCATGTAAATTGATTATTATTTGAGTGAATAATGAAAAAAATAAAAGGGTCCTTTTTATGAAACACCGTGTAGAGTGGCGATCACGTCGTGTTCTCTCCGTCTTCGTTGTCAGCCAATTAATAACGCATACGGATCGACCGACCAAGCCACTGCGGGCAAGTCGTACGCCTCTATGATCCGCCGACAAAATTGCATCCATGGACACTCGTCTTCTTCCACACCCGGAAGCGACGCGGCGGAGAAGATGAAACGAAGCACGGGAAGCCGAAAGACGGAAGGAAGGGACTGAGGAGAAACGAGAGGTACGCAGTTCAGCTGATGTCCTGCCTGATCGACGACTAGCTGAGATAATCAAGCATTCGCCGGCGTAGGCTACGTTCTATCACTAGTCCGCCGCCGGCAATGCTGCAGACCTAGCAGAGCGTTGCTATTCTGACAGTTATTCCGCATCCTTTCCGAGTTCGATGCATGGTTCCAGCGCAAATTTATTCTATACTCGTACAGTGCATGTACGTTTTGCCAACTTTACGTTTCGCGAGAGATAATAATCGCACTCGCTCGGGATGACAACGGTTAACGACAGTCTGTTATTTCCTACAATATAATAAAAGAAAAAAATTTAAAAAACATAAAATTCAACTTTTAGCTAATAGCGACAGTTATCACAGCTAATTAAAGTGTCTTTCTTCACTTTTTAATCGTGACGCTGTAATAGGCAAATATAATCAAAGTAGTCCAAGAAAAGTTTAACAGTAGGCCTATCCGTAATTTTTGATTTAAATAACTTTATACAGTCTTAGTACTACTTAAAGACAAAAAAACAAAGTCCAATTTAATCTTCAAGGAAACGTCTGACAAATTTGTAAACTTTTTGTAAAAAATGTTTATTTTACTCTTATAACCAAGATGTTTTTTTTCACTGCCGATATATCATTTGTTAGCAAAATCAGGCTAATATTTTTTACATTTCGTTGGTTTTTTGATGGACGATTTCCTGCGTTGAACGGTCTGCTCGCTGTTTATTAACTCGTAGCACAACTGATGTACAGAACAAAACAGTGATTTATAGTCGTAGAGATCTGCAGTCTACAGAGTTACTGCCTTCGTATGACGATCACGTACAGCGGGATGTTATTGGCGCAATTTGCATAATAACAGTCGATGGTATAGCCATGATCATCACTAGGTCTTTGTACGTTGTCGGCGTTTCGACTAATTTACGATCTACGGGAGCTTTTTATGTATCAATCGCGGCGTGTAGCTCTTTTTCTCTGTCCCTATCTCTCTCTGCAAAAAACCACTTCTGTATTCTACGTCGGTTGCCGGAAGGATTCAGTTAGACGAATGCGTTTATAACGCTAAAGCCAGGTTCCAGATGAGATATGCAATGCCAGGAAATATATACGACCGCAATTATATAGCGTCATCGGAAATGCAGTCTGATTCATTATAATCACAGTCGCACTAAAATTTTGTACGACGCCTCGTACACAAGTAAGCCTAATAGACATCAGAAATTAACGCTAAAATAGGCATAGTAAAAAAACTACGCTAAAAACTAAAATACCATGTGAAATACAAATTTTAATGATCATACGCCGCACTCAATGCACTCAATCTTAACACAAACGGCGTTTGTGTTAAGATATTGTTTAGAGGTCGAGTATGTGGCAGTAGGCCTATGGCGAATGACGAATGTCAGTATGTAGCTACTGATTTCAGGCTTCTGGATTGGCGATCGAAAATGATCTCAAACCGTACGCCATCAGCTTTGAGGGTTGGTAGCGAGACGTAGCGGTAACGCGTTGTGTTCGATCAACGAAGTTACTCTACGCCGGGCCGGGTTAGTACTTGGATGGGTGACTGCATGCGGGCAGGTAAACCATCTCGGTATGCAACCAGCCGTTTAGGTCAACTCAGCCTTCCATCCCTCTGAGGTAGGTAAATCGAGTACCAACCTATTTGGCTGGGGTTAAGACGGGGCGTGTGCACCTGTGTCGGGTAGCAGGTAACACTGTGTGATCCCATACGGCAGGTGACGCTCCGTAGCTTTGGAATGACTTCCATTAAGAGCTATAACATTACCTTTAGCTTTTGTGTTAGAAATTAAACGAGGTAATGGCCCCACAATTAGGTGGAATACGATGCATGTCCCGTCCAAGTAAGGGTATAAGGCTGAGTTTGCTTGAGCAAACCTTGCTCTAGGTAGCTTGCGGTGACGTAGCGTCGAACCTATTATTTCCCTAGTCTACTATACACCACTACAGCCCCGTATCACGTAATAAACATACACACTTGGGGGATTTACCGTCGGATGTGCAGGTCCATAAAAGAAATTTTATATCCGGTGTAGTTTGTGCATCGCTTCAGCTCAAAGCCACGCTATCGCGTCTAGTAGCCGATTGCGACTAATAAAAGAGCACTAATGTGTCAATAACATACATAACACGGTCTTTGGAAATCTTACAACGTCCCTGTCTTTACTACAGCTGTGTTATTTCGCAACTTGTGAAACGCGACTCACTAGTATCGAGCCACCGTGGCCAGTGGATGTAGGCTACATGTATCGCCAACCGACGGCCAACAATTACGGAATGGTCGCATCGAGACGCATTTCCAGGAAGCAGACCGACATTACGTACTACGTAATTACATTCAAGCAATAATAGTACTGCAGTATATGTATGCCGGCTGTGGTGACCAATTGACCGAATGAGCGAATAAAAGCATAAAACGTTTATAGACGTTTTAGGCTAAACATCTGTTCATAAAACGCGTTTTGCAGTTATTTTGCAACTAATTTTATGTCTAGTAGACGTTGTTTTACAGTAAAACACTTTCTACGTTGTCATTTTTATAAAGTTTATTACATTTATGTGTAAAAGTAGGAAACATCACTAAAACAGCTCTTAGTAGGATTATGCCAGTGAACAGTAGAACAATATCAGCCTATGTAACAAAACTTGCACGTTGTGCTTACGGCTGTTAAATCGTGGAACCATTTTTGCGCCGTTTGCCGTTAGCAGATAATACGCACAGTGATCTTTTGCTCACATTTTACCGGCAGCGATGCGGACACGGATCCGGCTTCATCGTTCGTTTCAACGTTCTCCGCGGAAGGATCCTGATCCGATAACTAAACACCGGACTGCTGGGGCGGGTGTTTATTTACCGGATCAGCCGGCGTGGGATTATTGGTAGCTGCGAGACGCCCTGTCAGATTGTTTTGATCCCTGAAGCCAAACAGCTAAAAAATTATCATAAATTACGGTAATACAGTTAGTAACAACAGACCTATTTATGAATGAAATGTCGCTTTTTGATCGTAACACAACCCAGAGCAAAATTGTATGAAAAATTTATAATGCATTTACTACAACACTTTATAAGAACACACTTGCATTATGGAGTGTTACAGAGTTACAATATAACCGTGCTGTCGCAAGAAAAAAAAGCTCGATGCCGCAATCAATCGTTATAATAAAAGGTGCAAAAACAGCCATTTTACCGCTAAAGGTTTCAATTTTTCTGATGCTTTTTAAAATTTCACATTCTTTGTACGACAAACAACTTACGGTGGTAAACGCCGCAGTTTGCATCGCACGGTGCCACGGTAAAAGTGGTATCTATTTGAAAAAAGTGTTTCAAATGGTCGTTTGATAATAGCAGGCGATGCTCATAACTATGAATGTATTCAGGGCCGTCTTTTGCCAACGCGGGGCTCCTGGCACTAACTTACCCGCGGGGCCCCTAATACCACATAGCGATCTGTGTCCACACTATACTACAAACCCTAGGATAAGCTTAAATCTGTAAGGTATGGGCTAGCATCTTGTGCGTTTTAGGCCTACAAGTTAGCGAGCGGAGCGATCGAAAATAATTGAACCTCCCCCCCAAAAAAAAACATTTTCTAGACCTTTTAATTGAGTTCAATTTATGACATTAATTCATTTCTAAGGTGATGAAAATTGGTTGAATTGATCGATGGATCCATCGTCCGTTGTGGCGATTCCGCCGTAGTGCAGAGCCCCTTTGGGGTGCGGGGCCCTTGGCACAGTGCCAAGGTGCCACCCCCTAAAGACGGGCCTATGTGTAGGCTATTCCGGGAGACGGTTCCAGTCGACTGAACCGTGACGAGCATCTAAAACACCTTGCTTTCCAAACTTCATCTGATATGCAGTCGCCTTTGCAGGTAACAGTCAGGACGATTTTTTGTAAATGTGGCTTCTACAGAAACATTTTCCGGTAAAACTGCAAACCTAACTTTTTAAGACAACTTGAACATGTTAAATTCGACGTTTCCAGTTCCCAAGCCGAATTTTGAAATTTTAATTCTTTAATTTGCTTAAACAACATAGCAGAAAATTTTCACTTTTTTGCACTGTATTCGAAAAAACATTAATGATTCAAGACCAAAAACTCGAAGATACTTCTAATTTAGTAAATAATATCCAAACATTACAAAAACCTCGACGCGCCATACAAAGATTAAAGGTCAAGGTCATCATTCGTCCCCTAGATCAGACACGCATTGCACTAACTATAGCTGATTAAAATAATAATTGTGACCGTGACAATTTCACGCATCATGCGAAGTTATCATCCCCGCTGGCCGATTAGAGTCAAAATTTGCGTACAATGTTTTTTTTCAGTTTTTACCTAAAATGCCTCTGAAAGTATCAGGCCTATACGAGGTTTTTTACTGAAAATGTGTTCTGGCATAACAAGGGCGATTGGAAGATATCGAATTGTCTCAGTTCAAGTAATGCGTTAACAGTTAAACTGTGCCACTCGCAGCTGAAAGAAAGTTTTTTAACTTGTAGTTTTGAACGGAAAACTTTGACCGCTAGCAATGCAGGTAGGGTCTAATAGTTACCTTAGCGTCACTTTTCAGGTCACTTTCTAACCACTCAAACGTTTTAGAATTGGTTTGATATCGCTATACTCAGCGTATTTGCGCAATCGATGATAGGCGACGACGAGTATGACAGTAAATAACGCCGGGTTTGGCCCGCGCCTTTATCACACGCCAAACCAGTATACACAGGGTCGGCAGTCAGCCGCGAGGCGGTAAATTAGCGACCGGAAATGGCAGTCAAAGCGCCGATCACGTGACAAGTGACGTCACCACCACTGTTACAATGGCCGTTACCTGCCGTTGAATAAAATCGGTGTCTTCCAGGACTCGGTAAGCGGGTGTATTCAGACATTAGGCCTAATAACTGTAATAAACAGAAGATTATTACAATCACAGAATACATCGCTCAGCGTTTTACTATAAAAGATCCATCGTCACTATGCGTCTTTTGGGGTCACGTAACGTTATCGGTTACGTGACCATTCGACTCCCGGGGATCGACTTCCTATCGGTGGTCCATAGTGACCATGCGTCTATCTTGCACCGTTACGGAGATATGGCGCCTCAAATATTAGACGCACAGACGTGGACACGGAAAAAACGAAAGAAGGGAAAGAGAAAGAGGAAGGGGAAAGGAAGGGAAAAGAAAAGTGGAAGAAAAAAAGGAAGGTAAAGGGAAAGGAGAAAAGGAACGGAAAGTAAAGGGAAGGGAAATGGAAAGGGAAAAGGTTAAAAAAGGAAAGAGAAAAGCGTAAGGGAAAAAAAGCTAAAGGAGGAAGGTTAAGAGAAAGGGGAAAAGGAAGGAAAGGGGGAGGGATAGGGGAAGGAAAAGAGAAAGGGGAATGGAAGAAGGAAGGAAAGGTAAAGGAAAAAGGAAGCGAAAGTTAAAGAAAGGGGAAGCGAAAGGGAAAGGGAAAAGAAAAGAGGAAGGAAAAGAAAAGGGGGAAGAGGAAAGGGCAAGGGAAAGCGAAAGGGGAATTAAAAGGGGATGAAGAAAGTTAAGGGAAAGGGGAAGAAAGATGGGAAAGGGGAAGTGGGAAGGGAAAGGAGAAATGGAACGAGAAGAGGAAGGGAAAGTGGAAGGGATAGGGAAGGTGGAAGGAAGATAGCTTAAGAAAAGTAGAACGCAGGCACGGACGGTCGGACGGACGGACGGACGCACACTCAGGTGATTTAATACTGATTAAACATTGATTAATGATACTGTAGGCTACCCACATTTTTCATACTGAAGCACTGAGTAAGTCATTTGGCCCAGATCGTTTGTATTCTCGTCATGTAATTAAACAAAACGTATTCAGAATTTCAGATATATGTACATCAAAAATCCAACTAAAACACCGAAAATGTTAGTTTTATTATCACCAGAACGCTGAAACAGTAGGCCCCTAACGTTACATGTTTGTTTATTACTTAAGATCAAGTCTACAAATGGAAGTAGATAAAAACTACGGGCCTAGCAGTTTTTATAGCCTTCTTCACTCCCAATAATAATTGAGTCAATAAACAGCATCTTGAAATAGAAATAAAAAACAATGCAATCAGTTTACAACCTGTGTTACCGTATATCCACTGTAGCGCAACACTATTCTTCAAAATAGACTTTTCTAAATGTGTGCACAATCCTAACATAATCATCTTACAGTAAGCATAGAAGCAAAAACATTAATTAACGACTAATTAGAACTATCAACGGTACAATTATGCATGTATGCTGATTATATGTGACGACCTAGCTAGCGCCACGATTTGTTCAAAACTCGTGGGCTGGGGGAATGTAGGACGCGAACATCTGGCCTTAAAATTCACGTTTGTGTTCACGGAAAATAAAAATATGACAATAAGCTGTTGAACAAGGGTACATGCTAGGTCTGGTGAGCATTAAAAATTGTCTCCACGCTTCATCGGTGGTTTTTTTGAGTGCGTGAATAAGTTTGAAGCTTAGGGTAGTGATTGATTATGAATATACAACGTGTCCGGAAAAACATCCTGGACATTTTTGATTGTAGCATAAAAAGAATTAACAGATTTAGTAATTTTTGATAAGAGTATTTCTGATACAACTGGCCATCAAATGACCGTTTAATTTTCTACCGCACGTCTGTTTCTGCACTACCTGGGGAAAATAAAACCAACAAAAATATTGTATTTTTGTCTAAAGGAGCATTATTACTTAATCAGAATAAGATATAAAACACATTTTTTCCACATTTCTGTCATTTGGGCTGAGAGTTCATCCAATTGTCTGTTTTTCAACTGCCTGCAGTAAAAAATGTTCAACGTGTCAGCCCATTACGTGACCACAGGCACAGAGATGGTTTCTCCTGTCGTTGACAGCAGGTCAATGATTTTCTGCTCCGGAACAATCCAGACTTCACCAGTCACTTTTGGAATTCATCAACATTTCTGAAGGTCATCTGGTAAATACGCTGCTGCATGACAGTCAAACAGTATAATTGACTGGCTGTTAGGGGACACAGGTCGGAAGATATGAAATTTATTGAAGTTTTTTGTTCATTTCAACGTACATGTTGCTTGTTTTGGTTTTCCCAGGTAGTGCAGAAGCAGACGCTGGGTGAGGTTGGAACTTGAATGGTCGTTTGATGGGCAGTTGTGTCCAAAATGTTTGCGCCAAAAATTATTAAAATCTATCAATACTTCTTCAAGCTACAATCGATAATGTTGGGGGATGTTTTTGACGTATTTTTGTTCATTTCAACGCATATTTTGTTCGTTCAGTTTTACCCAGGTAGTGCAGAAACAGACACTGGGTGAGGTGGTAAAATGGCCTGTCATCTTATGGCAAGTTGTGTTACAAATATCTGTGCCAAAAATTATTAAAATTGGTCAATTCTTCTTCGAGTGACAATCGATAATGTTTGGGATGTTTTTTTCCGGACTCGGTGTATAACTAAAGACTGTTTGGGGGTAAATTATTTGGCAAGATCCGGCATATCACACAACTGAAAAAAATAAACTTTTATCTCTACACAAATGTGGGCTATTTCTAATCATTATTTCTCTACCATATTCGGTGAGGAATTGCATTAAGCCGAGTGCACAATATTGCTAAATGCGTAGTTTCCTGTGGTCAGAACAGCTTCGTGTTACTATGCGTAGGCCTATTCGCCACAAGTATGCGTTATGTTAATCCACTGTCTGGAGTGGCATAAATGAACATCAAACGAACGTATGCACTACTAGTTCTAACCGACACTAATTTCACGACCGCCGATCGGTCGTGCAGACTACACTGTCACGTTTGAGTACACCCGTGGAGTTATCAACCCGTTATACCACTGCAGACATTGTGCTACAGATAGGCAGTACAAGTGCGACCGTGGAAGATATAATAATCAATCAACAGGTCACAATAACACTAATGTACGTTGATACAGCAATAGCCTGTGTGCCGCCAGCGAATCAGAAGACTGCACAAATGCCGGTAATGCAATTCAAACTAATAATAATATAAACAAAATAATAATACTGCCATTTAAAATGCTAATAAATACTGTCAAACAGAAACAATGCAACCAGTACAACCAATACAGTAACTTAAGCACAATGTACAACGTACAGCACTGTACTTAAACGGGCCTTGAAAAAACTGAGACCATTTTCAGTTACGGCGTGAAGGATGACCCTGCATTCCAGCAATGTGACACTCTCATGGATACTGGCAGCATATCGATGATGAAGTCGAACAGTATGATAGTGCAATAACGCAATGCAGTGCACCAGAAACTAAACATAAACAGGGAAGTCAAGGAGCAATTACTCCACCCCAGAATTTTAGTCTAGTACAAACTACTTGACCGGAAGTCAAACCACTGACCTTGCGATCGCGAGTCGTTAAACCGTTAAACTATCAAGCCACCTAAAACAACGACACGCAAACTAAGCCGAAGCTCGACCGAGAAGTGAGCACATGCAACTCTGACGACGCAATTTAATACATCAACAAAGTACGCCGAAAAACTTATCTCCTACTCAATTCCAACCTTCAAAGCTTCCACACAGAACAGAAGTAAATCGTTTCTTTCTGAGGCCTGGGATTCAAATTCCGCAGAAGTCCACATTACAGCAGATAAGTTTTTCCATCACGTTACTTTATCTCAGAAAGTTTTTTTTTGGAGAATTAAGTTCACACAACCGAAGGATATGATTCTGACATCACAGAATATAACGCAGCATGCGATCAGTCACAAACGTAAAGCAAAGCAGAATGGCATTATTGATACAAAACGTCATCAGAACGATCTCTATAATGTGCTGAAACTGTGTTGATGCCACAGCTCCACGTTCATCCTCGTCCATGTGGAAAACGTCTACTGAAGCTAGTTTTGCCGGAAACATTTTCTGATGTCATATGGCTGCCCCTTGCTCGTAATTTTTGACAAACACTTTCAGCCACAGTTACTACAGTACAGGAGTGTTTGACATTGTCACACGGGCATCCAGCTGCGGCGGAAGTTCCCCACAGATGACTTTTGGGGACCTGACCTAAATTGCAAACTTCAGACAGTAGCGCAGGTTACACACTGGGGACAGCAATCGAAGGAAAGTTGATTGTTGCAGCACAACTTTTAACATTCCAAATGCCATTCCTGATAGCTAAACCACAGCAACATTGAAGCATGTTTCTCCTGTCGGTGACAATAATAAAAAAAACCAGCACATTAATAACTTAAACGTATGTCAACTACGCTCACAAACTTTAGCGTCGAGTTTTACAACCAAAACCTCACAACATCAAACGGGATACGTACGGCCGTACCTTGCAAGAGAATAACGTTAAGTATAGGGAAATGCATTGGACACCGTTCAGATCAGCAAAACGGAGCCGAATAAAACGGTCGTTATCAGGGGCGTCCGTCACCTCTCCTTATCCTCAGCGCCAGCAAGCAAGTTGCAACCTCCACCTTTCCTTCCAAGTTCCTTTCCCTTGCATCAAAATACAACTACAGGATCTGCCCCGTCAGCAAACACATTTTTGTCCCACAAAACCCTCCTCAAGATTACATTTCAGTCATTTCGTTCAATGCAAATAATGGCCATGTTATGTTGACTTGTCAGATGGAAAAATAATCCCCCAGTTTACAGTTCAGCTTCTCCCAACTTCTTCCAAGAAGCAGCCTGCTTCCGTCTGCCAACGGAGTGGACGCCTCTGGTCTTCACGCACAAACAACAATGGACGAAGCACAAAGTAAGATCATGACATTGTGCGTCCAGCACCGCGCAAGCATCGCAACAATATGAATGAATGCACAAATAAGAGCAACAATGTCAACCAGAATCACTCTGAGAGCAGAAACCTCCGCCTAAATGTCTACTTTTACTACAGAGCCGCCAGCTACTGAATAATACTTAAGTATTATTGGGTGAAAATTGGAGCAAAATGAGGAGCCGGGAGAGATCAGCAGATTTTGACCAAAACGAACTCATTCTTAACTTATTAGACCAAAAAATGTGCACAGTAATGAGTTACGCAAAATATCACAGAAATCCGTTCATAACTTTTTTGGAGTAATCTATACACAGCTGAAAGTAATAGTGAAACAAGAAATCCAGCTGTCGCCAGGGCGGGGCTGACTGTACTGTTAATCACTGACCTTATCAATGACAACCGACTTTCCAAAACATCCTTTTATCCTCACAACTATTGTAGCTCTGAACAAAAACATGATGTCAGATTCTGATTAAAAAGTTCATCTGTGTAAATGCAAGCTTCTTTTCATCCAGCGTCAGCAAAGCCTTTTATTTACACAGACTGCACATGCATCGGAGAAAGTCTGTGTACGTTCAGTGTGTATTAATGTACTCTCAGATAGTGTAGAAACACACAACGTGAATAAGGTGTAGTGGGAAATTATGCAGCCAAAAGTCTAGATACATCAAACATCACCAAAACATACATCAGTGTAGCCTATATTAGACATCTCAAACTGGTCATCAGTGTACCTCTCTAATACCCCCAAATCCTCTCATAAGTATGAATGCATTTTATTGCAACTTCACTGCAAGCAGCATGAGATGCAAGAGACAGAAATAAAATCGTTTGTAGCAGAAAATATTGAAACAAAAAACGTGAGTTACATTTTCAAGTCAGCCTCTATGGCACTTTGTCCTCCGTAAAAGTTTATTATAATCATAGCAAAAAACTTCAACAGTTTACAAAGCTATGTAAGGGCGACACGAGTCACAACTCGAAGACAGCAAAAATGGTTTTGGGGCGATATTATTGCGTGTTGAATTCCAGACTGGCCCTTACAAGACTAGCCATTCTAAATACTTGAAAAATAAAACTGTAGGCCTATATCCTAAACAAAATTTCGTTGTAGATACTTTTACTACTGTAGGTGCCAAGCTAAGCTAAGTGAAAGCTGTTTTCGAGTGTTAACTCATATCGCCCTAAAATAGCATTGTAAACTGTGAAAGCCGCTTGTGAAAATGCGTAAGCCTATATCCGTTATGTAAGTTTTTACTCAATGTAATTTAACGCACAGTGAATTTTAAAGTTAAGACAATAATAATTCAATTTTTTGTTTCTTAACAGTAACAAC
>Ga0209454_1001252_pt1 | contig 15482 bp, 8 predicted proteins | sample WorMetHERISLAND1_2_FD_187400 | JGI IMG/M metagenome (GOLD analysis project Ga0209454, IMG submission 187400) | Marine gutless worms symbiont microbial communities from Max Planck institute for Marine Microbiology, Germany - Olavius geniculatus... | ecosystem: Host-associated > Annelida >...
AAAGAAAAGTGGAAGGGGAAAAGGAAGGAAAAGGGGAAGGTGAGGGGGATGGGATGCTATGCATCGCATTTGACAGACAAAAAATAAGAGCGACGCCGACAGTTGCCGACTCGTTTGCCGCTGCGGACGACGCACTGTGGTCTGCGGGACTGCGAGTATTGTCGTTGACGGGTAGTCGACAAGAACCGCACGTAACGTCACCCTCGACAAGGTGACAAGCCTCGTCTCAATCAGGGTACTCTGGTCTCCGCATGCCAATAGACGAAATGTTTTCGTCCCCCTGAAGTTCGTCGATCCATCTGTTGGTGACGACGACCGAGGGTCATGTCGATGTGGCACTTCAGAGCCTTGATGAGCCGGAGTATCCTCGGCGAGCCATGGTTACGTGGCCGAAGACGATTAGATTGACTACCGAGAAACGCTGCTTGATTCACAGTCTGCGCGTAAAGAAATACTGGCGTTCCAAAAGAATTATGAAAATGTTTTAAATAAATGAGCACATTTAAACTGTAAATAATTAATAGCACACGTTAAGTTGTTTAACACAATATAAATAGGTTTTGCAGTTTGTGTGACATTACGTTGACGTAGTTAAGAGGGATGTCACTTTTTTGACCTGGTTGGTAGATATATCAGCTGTGGTCTTAGAAACCAATTTCGCTATAGTATTAGTTAATAACACTTTGGATTATTTGGCTTAAGGTATCATAATCAAGTAACTATACTTGATAAATCAACAATATCTTGAAATTTTTTAAACATGCATTTTGTATGACATCATAAAAATGAATCAGTCCAACGAATAAGATCGATGGCAATAGGTCTATCGTAGACTCAACCTATAACCCCATTACCTACGACTGTCTTGTAATAGGCCTACACGAAGTACGTAATACGAGTCTAAGAGTGTTGGTTAAAACTAAGTTAAGGATTGTTACAGTTTGCAGCATTCCAGCGAACTATCGCATATGCTGAGGTGTATTAGACGAGTTAACAGCGATGCGCAATCATTGTGTGCAATATCTGGCAGTGAACTACCAATTAGCGTAGTGACGTCATAGAGACTTCGCTGCTGACGGGGACGACGCTTGCCGTAAGAAACGTTTGATAGACTTGTCTGTCAGTGTGTGCAAAGTCTGCTAACTCGTAACAACAGTTAACATCGTGCCTGCAATAAGGCGTTGGCGTGGCTTTTTTGCTCAAGATCATAATATACTTCGAGTGTCAGAACGCGACGTCGTCGATGAACAAATGCTGCGGAAAACCAACACGCAGGCACAGCGTCGTAGTCCACGGCCAAGCACCTCACTGGGGTCTAGCTCGCGCAACCGACCACAGCAGAGCAGTGGCATCGACCAGAAACAACCAAGTCCTGCTTCAAATAAACTAGCAGAAACTAGATCATTACTGTCACTCAGAGCATCAAAGATTCCAGTCTCACTCGCCCGCGCCGGACAGTCTCCCAGAATAACGTCTAAGACGCATAGTACCGACGGCGGAACGGCCAGCTCTACACCTAGAACTGGAACACATGACAAGCTACCTGCGTACAACTTGCAGCGGTCTTTTTTCACTGTCAAAGAGTTCGAGGCTGCAGCACACAGGGACGCCGTTCCCTCACGGATACCGAGACTGAAACTGCCTGGAACGTCGAGTTCGCCGACCGCTAGCAACAGTGCCGCGTCGTCGCCTCGAAGGTCGAGACAGTCGTCTTTGTCCGTGTCTCCGATGCCGACACCGCGCAGTGCAACAAAGAAGACTCGGCGCAAGATAACACCCGACAATGCCATGCCGACAAAGTCGCAGTCGTCGCCGTTCAGCACTCAGAAGAACGAGTCACTGAAAGACCATGCGTCGCCGCCAAGGCGCGTAGAACCATTGCCGCGCAACAAACCACCAGAACCGTCTCCTGCCGATCTCATCGTCCAAGCATTTGCTGGATCACCTCTTCGCTCGAGGAAATCGTCGCCTAGGTCGCCATCAGCGACCGCGCAGCAAGCCAGTCTGCGAGTCGACACACGACAGAAAGCAGACACAGCGGAATTGCAGGCAGAAACGAGGCAGCAAGAAACAAACGCCAATCTGGAGACATTCCAGTCGTTGCCGCTACACCGTGCAACAAGTACAGTGCAGCAACGCGATGCATTCGGCAGGACAAAAAGTCCCAGACCTTTGGTGTCACCTAAGACGCGCTTGTCAAAAACTAAGCGACAGCCGACGAGAACAATGCCGGCGACGGTATCTGAGCTGATGGAAACGAGTCAACCAGATTACCCCGCTGGCACTGCCACTGCGACGACGTCATTGCTTCCTGACATTCCACTGGTCGACAAAAGCACATCCAGCAGCAGGCTGCAGTCGCCAAACGTTACGAAATCATCGTCAATCACGGCGATGAGCAAACGATATGGACTGACATCACGCCGGAGACTCCAAGACGCCAACATGTCATGGGCAATTCCGACCAGAACAAGAAATTTGTCGGACGCAGAAACGTCGTCGCCGAGGTGCCTACCGACGGCGATCGGTTCTGGGTCCAGACAAGATGAGCAACTACGTGCATCTGCAACTTCGGCGGATGGCGTTAGAACCAGACGACGATCGAAGTCGTTCGATGTTGTGGACAACGATTCCGCGACCGAATCTCCGCGTGACCTGCTGCCACGGACTGATGAATTTGGAGCAAGACCAAAGACACAGAGTAGCCTGAGATCGAAGCAACTTAACGCCAGTGGAACGTCAGCAGCACGGAGGACTGACAATAGGGAATCTGTGATGCTCACTGATATGGTTTGCGATCTGCGACAACGGCTCGATGTTGCCAACAGTCAGCTAGTGTTACCAGCTGACGATACCGGACCGACTGCGAATAACAATGGTGCATCTTCTGTCGCGCTTGAAGACTGGCCAATTTCTGCAGCAGCTGCTGACAACATCCACGTCGCTATAGACGTCGACAACATTCCGGCCAAGTCGTTTTCACCGCGACAAAGAAAATCTCGTCGAAACGCCAGCCTCTCTAGGTCACGTAGTCGCTCTACAACGCCAGACACACACGCGATCCGGACGCCCGCAGATAACGCTGCAGTGTTAGAAGCATACAATGACGAGTTCTACGACGGTATTACTGGGCAACTGCGAACGCTGCAGACAGACCACACTTGGACACAAGACAGCGCGAAGGCACTGCCTGAATATGGCGACGGGATGCACGACAGTGTCACCGTACCACCACGCTTGCCTAAAAGAGATCTGACCTGGACAGAAGACAGCGATACAATGCAGGCAGAACATAACGACGAAATCTGCGATAGATGGGTTGAACCGTCACGCCGAAAAGTCTCCGTCTTCGATCCCAGGAGCACTGAGCCGGACACGTGGAATCTGTCTGACGACTCCAAAAAGTTCCAGACACCGCACAGTGACGCAAAACCTGCAGAAAATCGTTATTATCGATCTCCAGCAGGACGCAGGTCATTAGGGGACGACCGGATACAGGAAACGACGACGCTACTGAATCGACGCAAAACGCCGAACGTCGCTGCAGTGGAAAACACAACTTTGTCACACCGCGCTAGATCGCCGACACGTCGCTTTACTGCCACTAGTCGACATCTGTCTCCAGTCGCTGCGTGGAGCTCAGAGCCACGTGGTCGCGACCCGTCGCCCGTTCAGTACCACTCAGACAACGATGGCGAGGACGACTTTCGGTTGGTGGAGGACCTGACGGTCGACCAGAACGTGGAACTAGCAACGCGCAAGATGCACGCACGCTGGATGGAGATCGTCGACGGATATACGACTCTGTTAGCACGTTGTCAGAGCTTCACCTACGACGCGACGATCGCTCGCCGACTGACGGAACTGCGGTGCATGACGGCGACGCTGATCGACGCTCAGAAACAGTTTGATGACATCATCGACCCGGAGTTGATGCGTCGCGTTGACGCTGTGAGACGGCGGGCGGAGCGACTGGAACGTCAGGGGGCACCTGCCGATGAGCCGAGCTGCCGAGACTGGATGATTCGTCAAGCAGAGTCCGAGCTGTCTGTCATCGGTCAAGTAGCAGCCGCACTCGAACAGTACGACGACGACTCTACCGGCAGAAACACCTCCGACTCACGCAGCTACGACATCGGCACGATGAATCACCAGCATATCGGTACAATAACAGTCTTACTAGTCGTATAGTTGTAGTACCGTATTTAACAGTGCAGCAGGCTCACACATGAAACGCCTCGCTATGCAACGTAAATGTCAGAAAACTAGCTACGTTGTTAATGCAATCTACACGGTGTTTCATATCATTTACGTACCGCGCAAAAATGAAATAAAAACTACATTTGGTGCTCAAAATTTACCAACACGCAAAACTACAGCACATGACAATTCATGACATTGCATTTTACAAGTCGGCGTTAACTTGTAGACGATACATGTGGTAGAATTTTTAACCAATACGGTAGCTTAATTTATTACGGATTTTCCCAAGAGCAGGAGCGTCCACTCCATTGAAAGTTGGAGGTAAATGCCTGCTGGAAAAAGCTAAGGGAAGTAAAAAATAGAAAACTGGGGGAATATTTTTTTCGGTGGCAAAAAAGAACAGCTCCAATTTTGTTCTGCTCGCTTCGCTTGCAGATTAATTTTTTTAAACATCGATCCACTTTTAAATTCGTTCCACCGCTCTTGTTTGCCATCACAGTGTTGTAAGGGCGATGAACGTTAAGTATTGGAAATGGCGTTTGGGGGGTCCTATAACTCAGAAACACCTTAACCGATTTCCATAAAACTTGGCATCAGTAATCAGGTCGCCCACCCGACCTCACATGCAAAAGTTGGTTACAATCGGTTCAAAGGGGGCGTGGCTGCGCATGCGCGAAATTCGCCATTAGGCGCGTCTATTTTTTTAAAAAATTTTTTCTTGCGCACGGCTACAGACCAGCCCGTTGGACTGACCGACGCCGCTAATGACTCAGACGAAGCGTCCTGAGGCCGGACACATTCCTTATATAATTTCAATTAAAATTTTTAAAATTTACCCCTCTTTATGCCCCAATTTTTAAAAATTTGCATTACGGCCTATGGGGACTTCAAAGCGGTATAACTCGGTCCCTGTAAAAGATACTTGCGCGCTGTTTGCACCTACCCCCCTATTTTCGGGCCCGGGCTATCCGATGGTGTCATTTAAGTGTACCCGCTAACGATCCCTGTTGCCATAGCAACCATTCAAAAGTTGCAAAATTTTGCATTACAGCCAATGGAGATTTCAAAGCGGTATAACTCGGTCCCCAAGAGATAATTACGCGCTGTTTGCACCTACCCCCTATTTTCGGTCCCGGGCTATCCGATGGTGTCATTTAAATTTGTCCCATGACGACCCCTGTTGCCATGGCAACTAACCGTTCTTATTCAAAAACAAAATTGGCTGCGGCAGAAATTGTTACATCACACATAATTTTTTTCCTTGCACCAACTTCCTTTACCCGGCAGGAGGTATTCTGAAAACGGTAAATAAATTTATTGTTATAAATTCAAATACCAAAAATTTGGACAAAATTCGACTAAAAACAGCAAAAATCAGCGCTCCCCAGACTCCTAGTTGAATTCAAGGGGTCCTACTCTTAAGGGGAGGGAAGGGATAAAATAAAAAGGGAAGATAAAGGACAAAAAGAAGAAAGAAGAAAAGAAAGAAAGGGAAAAGAAGCAAAAATGAGAGAAAACGGGAAGGGAATGAAGGAAAGCGAGGGGGAAGGAGAGGGCATCCGAGTTGGGGGAAGGTTGCCTAGTGCTGAGGGGGGATAGACGCCCCTGCCCAAGTCAGCGACAGTGGAAAAACTTAAAAATGTTATTGCTCCATTTCCTGACTCAGTGTACATGACTATCGATTACTGGACGTTTGCACATAGCGTCACCAGGAGACTGCAGCAATATAACGCTGTAATTTGTGTTTTTGCTGAATGACTGAACTGCGGCGTACTGACTGTATCATGTTCAATATGTTCAATGTTCATGTGCAGATCGCGGCAGCGAGAGTCGTCGTTTCACGTCTCATAGCGACGAAACACTGCGACAGCGCTTCGCGTCTCAACGCCGCTTTGCGACGACAACCAGTGAAAACCCCGCAGTAACGACAGTTTCCAGACGACATCAAACTCAACAACAATACCGCCAAGACGCCTCATCGTCTCACCTCCCCGCCGCTCATTTCGTGTCTGAAGATGATGTACTTGACGATAGAAGAGGCAAACCAGCACGCCATCTGCAGCAGGTCCGTGAACAAAATCGCCCCCAGTCAGCGACGGACAGCGAACAGAGAGCAGAACCAGCGATACGGCTGTGCCGACGTCGAAGACCAACCTCTTCACCACGATCAGTCAATAGTGGCTCGCCTCGTCAGCCGATCAGTAGTACACACTTTGATAGCGGAGATAAAAATTATACGCTGTACGATAGAGACGTCAACGACGACGGAGTCACGTGGGGACCAGAAGAAAGAACAGAGCGAGTGAGGCGGCCGTGCCGACGTCGAAGGCCAACCTCTTCACCACGATCAGTCGACAGTGGCTCGCCTCGTCAGCCGATCGCCAGTACGCACTTTGATAGTGGAGACAAAGCTTCTGCGCTATACGAGAGAGAAGCAAATGACGTCAGAGTCACGTGGGGACCGGAAGAAAAAGCAGAGCCAGTGAGGAGGCCGCGCCGACGTCGACGAACTTCACCACGCTCAGTTAATAGTGGCTCGCCTCGCCAACAGCCGCAGCCTATCACCAGCATCCACTTCGACAGCGGAGAGATCGACTCGACAATTTGCGACAGAGATACAGGCAATGACAGAGTCACGTGGGGTCTAGACGCGGACAGGTGTTTGTTTGAGACAACGTTTCCGGTGCGTGATCAACGTCGTGCGACGCGTCGAACCACACTCCAGCTACCAAAAGACGACGAAGACTACAATATCAGCGACGACGAACTGCGAGAAAAAGACGATCGATCTCCCAGGCGTCATCAGCCAACACGCGGTCTGAGTCGTTGGTCGACGCTGGATGACCTGCACTACTCGTCGCTGGACAGTGTAGCTGCTGCTGCTGCGGACGACGACGCAAGCGGAGAGTCTGACCGTTCGACGTCGCCAACACGCAAGCGACGCGCGTCACCCGCTCATATGCACCGTCCCGCCAGCATCATGCGTCGCCGAGCTGTGTCTCTTCCCAACCGCGCGGTCAAGGGCTTCTTCGTCGACTGCTCGGACAGGGACACGGAGAACGAAAGCTACGACGAGGACACCGAGGACGACTACCGACGCCGCAGACGTCGAGACGACGGGTCGGGTGATCGACGGTCCCGGGGCCACAGTAGTGAATTTGGATATGACGTGGAATATGGATCCGACGACTGGCTGGAAATGAAGCACGAGATTTACCGACGCAATAGCCGAGCGGAGAAACTGTTCGATTTTCCGTCACAGGCAACATTTCTACCACCAACCAGCATGGTTCTTGCAACACTCAACCAACAACCTAGACCTATTCCTGTGTTGACTACAAGCGCCGCAGCAACGCAGACCGTTCCAACGATTAAGAAAAACGAAACTCAGCAACAATCATTACAGCAATCTTCGGTTCCCACACAAAACCCAGCTAGCAAAGAGCGACCAGCCGATGGCGAATCTAAGCCAGACCAAGTGGCGTATAGTTCACTGAGTGACTCTGAGACTCGCATTCAGATCCTACTACTAGTAGCGTTCATCGCCATCCTGCTGGGCGGGTTCATTTATAAACACGCCTGGTCACCAACACAAATTATACTTTCACCACCTAGACCACAGGAGACACCCCAAAATGAAGCAACACCGTTGACTCCCAATTTCGTAGACACTTATTTTGCAGACGTTGTCGATTGACAGTACCTAATCAAGGTTGATGAGTGTGCATATAAGGTTCAAATACAATCACGACACAGTTTACTCTCAAGTCTCTTGCTGGATTTTTTTGTTTCACAATTAACAGTACTTCCCATCTCAATTTTCTCATTTCAGTTCTGCTTAAAACAGGTTTTGTTCTTTTAGTTTATGTGCTAGCGTATATCATAGTATGCCAAATGATTTGTAGTGGAAACCAGTTTTCCAGTACAAATTATTTATCATAATAGCATATAGCCTCCACCAAGTTAAATAATTAAACTGAACATATCGACCTTTAAGAAAGAACAAAACACATTTAAATCGGCAAACAATCCGACATATACAATGTATTATTTAATTTTTGCATAATATAAGCCTATGCTTCGCAATGCCTATGTTACTCTAGGCTTGTGAAAAATAAAACATCGAAGAAAGTAGATTGGTAACTAAATGTAATTTATGGCGCAATATTGGGTTACAAGGCCAAAACTATTAAAAATCGTAATGCTAAACTACAGATATGCACCACAAGAGTCTAACAGATAACACAACAAGTCAGCAAAGACAGTCTTATCTCAGATTATAAACATGTCTTAAGTAAGATCTCCCACACTTAAAAGCTGAAAGAACGAACTCATATCTCTGCGCTGTTGGAGATTATAACAGAATAAAAGATTGTCAAAAATTTCAAATATAAAATGCCACGGACTTGCCATGTCGCAAAATGCTTCCAGAATGCAGCCACCAGTACAACTGAATATGAAAATAAAGTATCCCCGTGTAATTTTGGATTCCATTTTGATGCTAGCTTTAAGCCCTCAGGTTCACTAACTTCAAGTGAATGTAAAATACACTTACCATGTCGTAAGCGTAATACTGAAATTACATGAAGGCCGGGGGGATACTTGTAAAAATCGTCAACAGTTACAGATGGGTAAGAGTGAATGGCAACCAATCAGCGATTGTTGGTAAAAACACACAAGCTGTGGTTTTAAATGCAAGGTTTATCACGTATTTTAAATAATACAATCTATTTTTTCATTATTTCCAGGACCTTGTATACATTAGTTATAAAATATAAACACCGTTTAGTGTAAAAAATTTATGTTAACATAAATGACATAGTAGTAGCAGTGACATATTCAATAATTTCTTCAATTCAAAATAAGTCAAATGCTATGCTATCCATCCCTTTTCCCCATCCTGCCTCCCCTTCTGTTCTACCCCTCAAACGTCCAGAATTATCTACCTATTCTACAAGTTAACAAACATGAAATTAATTACACAAATATATGAGACAAAATATAGTTACAAGGCCTACATTGTACAACAGTAGCATGCACACACTAATTAAATAGAGAAATAATTATTAAAGGATACTCCAAAATTTCCACATTGCAAAAGGATTAAATGCTACGGCCCCCTTTTGACCCACCAGTCAAATTTATGGTGCATTGCTTGAGCACATGTAATTAATCTAAGCTTCTGTGGCACAATACAGCATTTCTGCACCAGAACTGAGAACTGTAGCAATCAAATGTGCAAACACCAGCTTATCGACCTACACCATTCACATTCACTCCTGACACAAATAGTCACTTCACTGTCTATCAACACCATGCCACCTACGTACCATTTTACCGTAACTGGTTAACACTGCTGCACATAACAGCACAATAGAAGTATACACATACATTTTCACAACTACTCTCATGCGACAATAGGCATACAAGTGATAAGTTAATAACGACATACATGCAGTTAACTGCAGCTAAAAACTGGATATATGTTTACAAAACAATCAATCTTTACACCTGCTACGTCACACTTCAACTGAATGCAGCACTGTCCCGTAACACAGTATCAGCTACGTGTGAAAATAAAATAATAGTGGTATAATATCCAGGTTGATCAACAGTACCAGTAACTACTGTGAATGATTACAACAATCATAAAAAACATTCCATTCCGACTCAGAGCCACAAGGCACATAAAGTGGTGCTAATCTTCACTTCCTTAGGCCACAACCAGACATCAGATAACACTGCAAGATGACAGATACAGGGTTAGTGTACACAGCATGCCTGTTTATGCACCAACTAGCGTTGGTAGTCACTAACATACCCAGGTAGGGATGGCCAGGCTGAGTTGACCCGAGTGGCTTGGTCACATACAAGACCGCACAGTGCATAGGGTCACCCATGTCAGTGCTAAGCTGGCGCAGCATTGAGCAACTTCACAACGACGTTACCACGAGACCAAGCAACCAACCTTCAACACCTATTCTATCACAGTACATCAACGTCATTGATGTTAGAAAAAATATTGAAATGACTGCAACACTGACACTGCATCTTAACCGAGCACTCAAACTTCCCTATAAAATCGGACAAAGTCAACAATCTACCACCTATAACAAACCGCTAAAAACACAGCATGCTATCACTTGACCGATCTAATGTAAATGAATTTTACAAGTAGATGACCAGAACAATAAAGTACACAGGCACCAGTTCCAGCAATATTTCCATGGCTCCAACAACTGAGTACATTTCGCGCAGAGTCATCAGTATCTATGGACTGTACGCTGCTCACTGTGCATCGCTATGTTCCACACTGCCCGCAGAAATTGGTCGAAAATGCTGCAACCAACAGTCACCACACACTGTATCACACTTCAAACTTCCGAGGCTCAGAAATCAAATGACAAATAAGCAACAAAACATCAACAGACGTTCACAGTTGCAAACTTATTGCTAAAAATGCAAATAAAATACTTTTGACTAACATCTGAAAAAAGCTACACAAAAACTTTCGTGAAACTAAATCGTATATATCATCTAGTGCAAAGTATAACCTGCGAAAGATTAAAACACAGTACGTGGACCAACTTTCCTAACATATATATGCCAGGATATTGCATATTTTATCATCAGTGCATTAATAAATGACTATCCTAATTATCACATATTCAGTCAATGCTGTGTTTTGTATATTAAAACTACCATATGCAAAATAAATCGTGACAAATAGTATCACAAAAAGATAATCACACATCAAACATGACTCTGATAAAGTCCAAACAGAAAGACATCAACAAAAATAAACCTGATCGTCTCCATCCAGCAGCACAGCAGCAATGGGATCAAAGCATCGGCCAGATACGTCAACTGCTCTCTGGTACGTCTGATAGTTGGTAAATTCCGAGCTCGTGTCAGGACTTGCCAGTGCCGCAGTGGTGGGGGATGGAGGGTCAGCTGCGCTGATGTCCGACACGTTCAGACTGGCTAGATACTGATCTAAAACTCCAACAGCGACTGCATGAGACATGCTGACATCAGGAGATGAACACGGCGTCGATTTCTTCCAACTAAACCCAACGAACTCTCCTGCAGTCTTATCAGCAGTACGCTCACTGGCAGTAGTTTCGCCCAATGGAGCAACTCCATCCATGCCAGCTCTATCCACGTCATCAGCTGCAGGTGGTGGAGAATCAGGGATCTCAAAACAGTCGTCATTGGGATCAGCATCACCAACAACCCTGGCAGTGATATCAGCCAGTATAACCCGCTCTTTGTTCAGTTCTTGACCCTGCTTCAATGCTGCCGGCCCAATCCTCAAGTCCAATGGCTCTTGGTCAACGACACACTCAACTGTTGACTCTGAGTTGAGCTTGAGGTTGAGTGGTTGTTCATTGTCGGCTGATGTGGACTGATAGCGCTGAAGGCGTAAACGCAGCATCATCTGCAGCTGTTCTAGCTCCACCTGACGTTGTCGGACCAGCCTCAGCTGATGTAGAGTGTTCTCATACTCTGAGATGTCAGTTGATAATTGTGACCGGCGCCGCAGTGTGCGTGCCTGCCTATCAAGCTGCTGCACTTCATCACCTACCTGCTCCATGTCAACATTCTCAGTCATCTCTGTGCTCCAGCCAGGCAACAAGTTCTCCTTATTCTCAAGATCTCTATCAAAATCCTCCTCCTCATCTGTTTGCTTGTCGAGCAATCCTTGTTCCACTCGAGCTGCTCCACTAGCACTAGATGCAGTGTCCAGCACTGACTTCTCACCTTCTGTAATTTTCAGATCTGCTGTCTGTATTCGCTCAACAGTAGCAGATCTGGAGCTATGCTGCTTCTGCTGTAGATGCGGAGAGACATTTTCCTTGCAATTATCCATCTCCACAGTTGCCATTAATTCAGCCACGGCTTTCTTTGCTGAGGCCAGATCACCACCATGCAAGGCCGCTTTCTTCGCAGCCAAATCACCCTTAAGCAGTTTTCTGCTACTAGGAGATCGGCCTATCACTGACAGCGGTGAGCGGACACCACCGGAGGATAACACGTTGTCATACCATGAGGGACTCGAGTGCACTACTTGGTCAACTGGTTGATCGCAGTAAATGTTTCCAACAATATGAGAACCATCAGTCTTCTCAGACTTCTTCAATCCGAGTTTTTCTGCAACCTGCATAACAGAACAAACAAACAAATCATAAATTTGCCACTAATAGAAAATCTGCAGAATTAGATAGACACAGCTTGAATGATCATCAGTGATGATTACTGAAGCCATCATAAAAATGTAATAAAAAATTTCACTACAACAGTGCAGTCTATCAAACCATGCCAAGCAGTAAATAAGTAATGGCAAACTTGACACTCCAGTCAATCAGAGAAGAAAAATAAACTGAAGAAGAGACTGGTAAAGCAAACAGATGAAAAGTGTTGAGAAATCGGGATCTGGTAATGTAAATGATACCCTGCATCGTCAGACCTGTGAGTCAGCCATGATGAGAGCAACATCGAACTTTGCCAACTGAGTACCATCATCAGAGTCGTCAAACTGTATAGACCTTACCACATCGTTCTACAGATCACACACATCAAAACAATAAAAAACAAAGTAACAAACAACATTTGTGTAACACAAATTGTAAATAATATACAGTACAAAAAAGCCAACTAACTATGCACTACAACACCACAAACTAATTTTATCATAAACTGGTACTCTCTCTCTCCCTCTTTCTCTCTGTCATTCAAGGTCAAGGCACGGGTGATCACCCCAATCTACTCTAAGCTCCATATGTGTTGTAGATCGGTTGTTCCTCTGTGGTCAAGCCGTCCCCTCTGAGCCTGGTTGTGTTCTGGACATTGGGATACTAGGTGTTCTGCTTTTTCTTTGGCACTATTACGACGAGAAAACAAATTGGCTTAAACGCAAAATAAAGAATTCATCAAATTACAGGCTTCCTATACTAAATTGTTGACAGAGAAAGCAGTAGCACAAACCAGCGGATGAAAAAAAACAATACAAATCAAACAAAAATGAGTACCGATAATGAGTAATAGCTGTAGAACAGCAACAGCAGCACTGCCTTGGTAATTTTTACTCTCAACGAACCAAGAAAAAGTTCCTAGAAACTACTTCATAAGAAAAGTTTGTTGGCCACGGAAACACTAGCAGCAGCAAACAAAAGTTGATCCAAGGAAGGCAACAGCAACTGCTGACTATCACCAATTCAGTAAAAGGTTGCAGTTTGACAAATGCTAGTAGTTAAAAATGCAGCTCTGTGCATCTAAGTTTAAGCTGTGTACCTTCCAGGGCTGCCGGCGTTCTGGTTTAGTTACACTGACAGGCTTTGTAAGTGGAACTCGCTGAGCTGGCTTTCATACACATAACACAAACATAATGCAACTCTACATACTATATCGATAACAACAGCATGGTCTATTTAAAATACACATATATGTGTAATCTAGTCGCAACAGAAAAGAAAATGTTTAACAAGCTGTTCAAAAAGAACAGAAAAAAAGCAGCAAGCAAAAACATTTTTTCACAGGGACCATGGGCAAGCAGTATAGCATACACATGAATGGATATATTTGTGACATTTTGCACAATATAGGATTGTGGTGTATAATCTGTCATTGCATATATACAACAAAATACATCGAAATAACACAGTAAATTCTGACAATAAAACTACAGTATTCTGCAATTCCACAGAGAATTTAATTAACCACGAAAAACTGTACTGGCACATAACTGCACAATTAGAAGAACAGCAACCCGTCGACCATAGGTGCTAAGCCTGTAGGAAAAACTATAGTAGAGCAGCATCAAAACAAACTTAATTTGTGAAACAATCTACACAATTATGCAAAGACAGAATGCATCGATTAAATTGCAGACAATCCAAATCCACACATACATGTGCACAATATCCTGTACTATGAAAAATCAGGTCAGCCACACCTCACTTTATAACTTTACCATATGCCAGTAAACCTTAAAACAAACTAGAAATTTGGGGCAAAGCCCAACGTGAGTCCGCCCGGCGCCCTAAGTCCGACTGGGGAAAATTAGGGGGGGGGGTAAAATTTCCCCGGCATCAAAGTCACGTGGCCCGAACTCAAATGCATTGGCATACGCCGAACGTGCATTGGCGACTTAGGGTAGGTCAACATGAACGCTTATAACTTTGTTCATAGTCCACCGAATTTCACAAAATTTCTTTTGTTCAACGCCCAAAAGATCGTTCTCGTCAACGCCATTTAGATTTTGTCGCTATCTTCATTGGTTCCAGAGATATTTGCGCTCAAACTCGAAAGTTGTCGTAAATTGCACCAATTTTTGCACGTTTTTTGCCCTACCAAATTTTAAGGGGGACGGTGCCCCCAAATTTCGTACTTGCGTTAACACCCCAACCTAGAGCCGCGTCAAGTGCCAAAGTTTCGTCGGGCTACACCCCCTAACTCCCAAGTTATAAGAGATCATTTATTGCAATGTTAGCCAATTTTTGACCCCCCTTTGAAAAAAATACTAAAGGGGGCCCCAGTCCCCGGTGAGGGATGCACTAGTAAGACTTAGTCATTTTCTAGCGCATGTAAAAATTTGGGGGCGCAACACCCCTTAGGGGCCGAAATATAATCTTCCGAAATATTCGACTTAGAGTAGGTCAACATGAGCTCTTATAACTTGGTTCGTAGAAGACCGAAGTTTACGCAATTTTTTTTGTTCAACGCGGAATTAACCGTATTTGATAACGCCGTTTACCGCTTGTCGATACCTCTATCCAGTTTAGAGATACTTGCGGTCAAACTCAAAAGTTGTCGTAAAACATACTAAATTTTGGACGTTTTTTGCCCTCCCAAATTTTAAGGGGGGCGGTGCCCCCAAATTTCGTACCTGCTTTAACACCCCAACCTAGAGCTGCGTCAAGTGCCAAAGTTTCGTTGGGCAACACCCCCTAACTCCCAAGTTATAAGAGCTCATTTACTGCAATTTAAGCCAATTTTTGACCCCCCTCTGAAAAAAGTTGTAAGGGGGGGCTGTCGTCCACGGTGGGGGGTGCACTAGTAAGACTTGGTCATTCTCTAGTGCGTGTAAAAATTTGGGGGCGCAGCACCCCCTAGAGGCCGAAATATGTTCTTCCGAAAAATGCGCTTTAAGTGGGTACGATTTCACATCTAAATCTCCAAGGTCACTGGACCGAACTTCACCGTACTTGTTTCGCCTAACGCAGGAGGAATCGCCATACACGGAATGACTATCCGATTTTGAATATCTTCATCTGTTT
>Ga0209454_1001254_pt1 | contig 15472 bp, 6 predicted proteins | sample WorMetHERISLAND1_2_FD_187400 | JGI IMG/M metagenome (GOLD analysis project Ga0209454, IMG submission 187400) | Marine gutless worms symbiont microbial communities from Max Planck institute for Marine Microbiology, Germany - Olavius geniculatus... | ecosystem: Host-associated > Annelida >...
GGTGGGCAGCGATAGTAAGAATGGCGTCAGACACCAACGGGCATTGAGCCCACGGTTGTCGATGATGATGATGACACTATCAACGACACAGTCATTTCCGTTGCACATAAACAATCCAAGAAGTTGCCGCGAGATGCGTTTTGAGAGTAAAATGCTTTTGAAGCCGAAACCCGCTTGGAGATTTCACAACGCTCTTATAAAGACCCATACCTAAATTTTGGGGAGAGAAAGGACTGGGAAAGTAAAAGGGAGGAAAAGGGAACGGGAAGGCAAAATAAGGAAGGGTAGGAAAGTGAGGGAGACTTGGTGTGACTTGGGATAAGGTTGCTTTTTGGTGCAGAAAGGGGATGTATTTCCCTGAATGAGGTGTCCCTTAATTTTTTGCTTCTACGCATACTGTCTGGCTCGTTGTAAATTTAGGATGGCTTCCAGACGTGTGCACAACCAGTCACGACTGATCCAAAACTACATTTCGAGTTCAAAAATTTCCCGTAGATTCGGTATATTGTTATATGCAATGGAGCAAAGTCGGCCTGTTGGTAAGACAAAGTAGCGCAGAAAAATACAGGGACCGACGCATTTATTGTCGGACCACCAATGAGTGACGTTTGATTGACAGATGGAGACACACATGCACACAGAGAAAGAGGCAGAGAAGCACAGACGGACAGACAGACAAACTGGCAGACTGTAGTCTAAATTGTGGTTCAAGGTGACATCCTGTGTACAGTCCTTCCTTTGTTGTCTTTTCTTATGGCTAGCTTGGTGGATGAATAGGATCCCCTCACCCCCTCCCCGCCCGCACTGACCAGTGGTCGGTGTTACCTCAACGCGGCCTGGAGAGACCGCCCACTGTGACTGGTGACCTTCCTCCCGCCGGCAGGCTGCTGCGCCGGGAGGGCGTCTAGGGGGAGGATGAAACTAGGACATTGTTGTTGACGGATATCCAGTGACCTAGATTCAGCCTAGCTTCATCAGAAGACCAGCTTCTTGTTCCTTGTGAACTGAGCCAGTTGCTAGAATGGAAGATCTCCTTGACTGAGCACAGGCTGAGTAGGCCTAGCGCGGTGCGAGTCGGGTACAGGAGTCGACCTGGGAAACGCGTTTTGACTCGGGGACGCATCCGACACAGTCGTGTTTCATTCAACCAATCGTTCGTATTGGTATTCGCTCACCTGCTGTTTAGTATTTCGCGTGATTGTGTGCTAGAGAGAACGCATTCGAGACAGCCTCTCTCTGGGGTTGTTTATGCACGACTGTCTGGACTGGACCGGGTTGGTGTTGCTGTAAAAAATGAGAGCTGAAAACGAACTTTCTGCGCTGCAGACTGTAAAGTTCTCGAAAGCCAAGTCTTGAAAGTTTTGGAACTTTGAAATTTTGGAACTTGAAAATTTTTGAATTTCAGTTGTTCAAAATTATAATTACCGTGATACAATTTTTTTCATACGATGCCCGAAACGTCTAATATGACGGTAAATATCGCGATGGGAATGGGTCTGGTAAAGGACGGTACTTGCAAGTCCTTGAAAAGTTCTTGAATTTTTTTTCACCCAAAACGGTGACCACCCTGTACTGATGAGCCTGTGTAGATTACGGGGAACTCTATTCTATGAATCATGACCTAATGACTGACTAAACTGTTTACGGTTAGAGATTAGGGTTAGGAAGGGATAGGGTTAGGTAAGGGTTATGGTTAGGGTCAGCGTTAGGGTTGCCTAGATGAGTCATTGGGTCATGATTCAGGAGTCATGTTATAGCAACACCTTTTAGATACATTGCTATCATTTGACGTGTGTTGTGTGTTTTTGGTGATCAGGAGAAGCTGAACGCCTCGTCCAAGACGCCGCAGACCAGCAGTCAGAAGGGTGAGAATCGTGTTGCCAAGAGGAAACTATACTCTCCCTCTGCGGCCACACACAGCGATGATGAAGGTGCGTATATATTGTTATTAGTGGCCTCGTGACCGGGGGGTGGGCAGGGGAGGAAACTGCCCCCACCCTAAATTTCTGGCCGTCGGAAAAATTCTTGTCCGAAAGTTGTTGTCCAAAAGTGCAAAATTTGGGACTAAAAGCTCATATTTTGGGGGAAATTTGGACTAGGCAAAATCGAAATTTTGAGCACTCACTATCTCTTTTATCGGAAATTTGGAACTATCTTTCGGAATTCTGCCGGAAATTCGCACATTTTTGGCCCGCTTACTTTTTTAAACTCACGACTCTGCTGTTATCTTGGCCCACTGGGATACAGAGCAGTTGTTGTTCTTGATACTCATTTTGTGTCTTCTTCGTCATGTGCTGTAGCATGTATTTTCATGTATTTTTTTCGTTCTGATATGACTACAGTTTTTTGGAAATTGTTGCGTTTGGTTTGAACACTTCTGGTATATCTTATCTGCTGCCCAGGGAGTCGCATAACTTATCGCAGTTATCCGTCTCGCGAAGTCGCGACTTTGCTTTCGTTTACAATGTGCTTTTGACGTTTCCATTCCACCGTCTGTTTTAATATTGCAGCTGGCCTTGATTTTGCAGGCCTGTTTATTTAGGCTACGTAATCAGTTATGTTAACGTCGTCGTTGTGCACTCGTTGGCTTAAGGTCTCCCAAAAGTAACCTTGGGGCTTGGACAATGCATTGGTGCAGCTGAAAGTAGGACCGACCCCCCATAAGCATTTTTTCGACACAAAATCTGTAAATCATGATGAAAATGGTAGCTTTAGTCTATCTGAGACACCTACTGCCGGTAGGTGTGGGGATTGGGTTCCGTCCTAGGGGGTTGTGTCCATTGAGGGGGGGTTATGTCAGGACACCGGAGCAGCTGTGTCATTTGCGACTCTAGCTTGTGGTCGTTCTGTTTGACCTTCTGGGCAACAGTTGTGTGCTATTTTCGAGACGGCGGGCGGGCCCGTACTAGAGGGACAGGTGCCTGCTGTACCTGTCAGTCAGGGTATTAATAGCATTGTCTATTGTGGACTTTGTAGTCGGCCAGAGCCGCTGGGAGTTAGGCAGGCTATCGGTGATGGGTGAAAGTGTCCGTCGGGCAATGCTGTGACGACCGATTGATGGATAGATACTGTAGTTAGAATACACTCCCGGCCTCGGCAGGGCTGTATAGTGTATATTGTGTGTGTGTGACCCTAGGACAGAGTCGCCTCACTGTGGGTGGCCGTGGTCGTATCTAGGTCCACGATGTGTCATTTGTATCATTTGTGCCGTTCGAGGGCATCATTCAATTGCCCAGCGACTGGAGGGACTGTACTGTAATTGTGCACTGTGTGTGCCTAGTCAATAAGTCATAAATGCTGTGCACTGGAAAAGGATGTTGTTAACGCTGGCACACTATACTACTGAGTTCAAGGTATTAGCTGAATGCGCTATTTATGTAGAAAGCATCCGCATAGGCCTAATGCATGCGCTACTCAAAACCGTGAAGTACCGCCTCCGGGTGTCGCTTAAAAAGTAGACTCTGCATACTTTTCGTAGGCCGATTAATCTCTCGATTATTGCAGCACTGAAGGGTTGTAACTTTGAATTTTTGAAATTTTTGAACACATGTTCAACATGACCTGTCTTCACTGCGGTCGTTTTGAAAGCTGTCCGATTGCTCGAGCCATATAAAAGAATGATCCACATAAAAGCATGTTCGCAGGGGCATCATTTAGGGGGGGGTGGGATGGAGGTTAATGGACTCCCGAGGATTTATGATTTTTATGATGATGACGCTACTGCATGTTCGATATTTGTTACACTTTTTATGTGCCATGGACGTGTTGTACGTTGTGTACGAGTGCTTTTGTCTCGCTTTTATGGGTTATAAATTTGGCCTATAATGGGGGCTCCTTGTATCATTAAACAGCTAGCCATAAAATCATTGGCCCAGGCATGTATTGTCCAGGAAGTTCATTTGATGTATCCGTAGTTTTTATACCTGACTGTAAACAAATAGGCGTTAACTGCGCCGGAGACGCCAGGGAAATAATTATCTCCTGATGTTTAAGGTGCCTTGGAATAGCGGCGATGTCATGTCATGTAACCGCTCCCCTTTCCTCCAAAAAATATTGCGACCACTAAAAGCTACTTTCTGACAGCGCTGACAAACGTGGATGGCATAAAATGAATTTTCATTTCATTTATTGTCGTCAGTTGCGTGCTTCTTTCAAGGTCCAAATGCAGGAAAATTCGTTTTTCGACCCTCCCCTTATCCGTACCCACCAGGGGGAGGGGCCTACGAGTTATGAGGTTCCTCCACACCCTCTATTGGGCTGATGAGGGGATACCCCTGTTGCATGGGGTGGAGAGGTTGATGGCCCTGCCAGTTTCCCTACCCATCGACGCCTTGGGCGTCTTGATACTCGGTGAGTGATTATGCCTGGTCCAGTGTTTGGGACGCGTTGACGCCACTGGCTGTAAATGGCTGCTAATTTTGGCAGACGGCTGGCGGGCTGCAGCGTTTGCATGCCGTTCGCTCATTCATATGATAAATGATTGACGTGATCCTGTGAGGTCAAATAATGGGCCGTCCGTCAGTCCGTCCAATATCCGGGCATTGCAGGCAGACACTGTGCAGTCTGTATCGATCGGACCAGTCCGGCCACTGTGCACTGCACGCTCCGTTGAATTATTCATCGTGCTGGACGGAGACTGCGGCATGAGCGTGAATCATTGCCATAGAATGGCGCCAACAAAACCGCAGGCAATAGCAATTACTTTTTATACGTAATCTTTATTGGAACACATTAAAAGGTAGACAGAGGCGTTGTGCGGGTTAGGAAAGTTGATGGGGGGCAGGAAGGTGATATTTTTCCGACAGATAGCTAAAAAAATTCTGTCAGAGTAATTTATAATACACTGTAATATTGATAATACCGGTAATGCAGAATTTATATAGCGCCGTAGAGTCCAAAGGTACAGAGATTTTTCAACTTTGCCTTTAGATTCGCCCGAAAGAAGGATTATTGTCAAAACTAAATTCTGTGTTTGGAAGACAATTTTTCTTCACGCTAAGGGGGATTTTCCTTCCTCCTTCTGCCAGGCTGCCGCAACTTTTGGGGCTAGAACAGGCGGATAAGCAGACAGAAATGAAGAAGATTGACTAATGGAGTACAGCTTATTAAGACTGTAGACTTCGTCCGGTTTCAAACTTCTGGTATCAGTCGTGGCACCAATCTGTGCTGATTTTGCTGAGAGTTATTCACCGTGTGCATTTTTCTAATTATTGTGCAATTAACGCTTACCTTTTAAATTCAGCCGGGGAACTGTACCGAGTGAAGTGAACATAAAAGGTAGGGGAAATGCAGTCTCCCCCCCCGGCGTTCCCAGTTACTCTTGACCCTTACACAACGACGATGACTTCGTTGCATAAACATTATACTAGCGAACCATTACACTGAAAACCTAGCCACCCCCATCCTGCTCTGTATATTTTTGCGTACACGGTTCCGTTGGGTAAAGTCATAAGGTAAATCTTCTTGGTGTAATTGGAAACGTTATGCTGCTGGTCACGTGGCTACTGCTGATGACGCTTCTGCGATGGAAAATGAATTAACGACGTCCAGATCCAGTCGGCAGCAAACCCACTTGCACTTCCACTTGCACTTCCCCAGCCAGCTAAAATGTCTCCCCCATGAAAAATCCGCCCGGGAGAGATAATCGCAGATTTGTTATTAAATTATCGCACGTCCCAGAAAAAGTCTCCCATTATAGGATCGCCTCCCCCTCCCCCAGAAAAGCCTTCCCCCGACCGACAATTTACCGGTAAAAATTCGCCGACCCTGCCGGTAAATTGTTGGCCATGGGGAGACTTCTGGGGGGAGCGATCCTATAATGGGACACCGGCCTGTACGGCAACCAGGAAACGACGCGTACATGTCTGGCATTTACAATTACGTCCAGGTTGCCCCTACTTATACGTTTAGCGCCGGCAGCTGCTGCAGCGCCGGGGGGGGATACTGGAGAGTTGCACCCAGACATAATTATGTTCCCATCCCCAACCATCCGTGCAGCTTTCACCCCCTATACCCTCGTTATTCCCGCAAACCGTTTGCCCCATATTTCCTATATTTCCACTTCCGCGCCGTCGCGGACACAGTCCCATGCACACAACGCATCGCCTTCTTCACTGTTCGATTTTCGGCGGCCGATGGCAGCGCTGCATTTGAGTCACGCGATCCCGCGTTTCTGGTAAAGAATAGAACTTGTCCTACTGTGCCTAGGTTTCTGCATTGTACCAGAAAAATATGGTACTTGAATGCATGACAGATGAGCGAAGTTACTTGGGCAGAGTACTTGGGTTGTGTGCCATGGGCCTTAGACTTGGATGCCTTCATTCGGTGGAACTCTGCAGGGAAGATTGTAGATCTGAAGGGCAGCTGGAAGGCGTCATTGGGTCATTTCGTGATGTGAGTTGAGTGATGAACATCTGGTTTGGCTTCGTTGGCTATTTATGAGGCACGGCGGCTTGAGAAGTTGGCCTGAAAATTGGAATACTAATGCACCTGCTGCAGCAGCAGCTGTTAATGTCAATAATTAAAGCTAACTCAGTCACACCTGTAAATATTACACGCACCCACATAATCACGAGTACTTATAAATATGTTGGCCGGTCAAATTCTGGCTTGTTCTGACAGCGTTCGCAGTGAAAAAGGCAGCGCCATTTCTTGCTTTTCTTGGAAGTGATTTTTTTGTACTTATAAGTAGAGTTGCTGAAATTAAGATTAATCACGCGATCACATCTTAGTTTTTTTTCAAGATTGTTAACATCTCTAATCATTGCCAGCTGTGTTTATAAGCGGCAAAATTTTGCTGCAAGCACATAATTTCGATAGTATGCTGAGGTAAGTAAGTAAGTAAGTAAAACGTGAATTTGAGTTGCGCAGAACGTTGAAGTTAATCTCTAATGCCTGCGCTTTGCGTTGGTTCGGTGAAAAAAAATCGCATCATCTATTTCTGTCTTGCAGTTGGTGCAAACGTTGCGACGGGGAAATGGGTCTTGGCAGCGCGCTAAAGTGCAAAGTATAGAAGCTTTAGAAATGTTTTATAAACGCGGCGCTGATGACCAAAACGTGGAAGAAATTGCTAAGCGAAGGTGCTAATGGCAGAAAGAAGCGTTGGATGAACCTCGCTGGACGTGAATACTGTGAGATAAAATGCGTGTAATACACCAGTAGTGCCGTACCGCTAAAGCTTTGATATCTTTACCGGAATTGGAATTAGCCTTGGAATTAGCGTTGAATGATCTAGCAGGTCGATTCGAGAGAGGTAACTTGTGCTGATGTCCCTATATCTTCTGTTCGTCCATAAGGTCTTGATCTCTCTTCACCAGATTAGCTGCCTTAACTTATAACTTCTAAGCTGTCTAACCGTGAAGGAGCGCTGCTGTCTTCTGCTGGTTGATGGCTCGATGAGCGCGTCTACGGCACGATGTGTCTGTCTTGTCTGTCTGTCTGTCTGTTTGTCACGCATGTATTGTGGCTAATAAACGGTAAGATATAGGGCCAAGGTTGCTATTATCACTAACAGGAAGTCGCATATTGCCTTTCAAGATGACACGAAAATCATTGACCTTGGATAGTCAGTACTGCAACAGGAACTGTATAGGCTGTAGCGCGTCCTCCCTAGCGACAGCTGGGCTTTTTGTCTGAATTGGGAATGAACGATGATACCATCGGAGTATCGGTCTCCGTCAGGCAACTAGTCCCTCTGACTTTCTGCTTTGTTGGCTTGGCGCCTCTGCTTGCGTGTCCGTCTGGCTAGCTACTGATATTGGAGATCGATGGGAGAGAAACGATACAGTGATAGGCCGGCCGATCAATATATTGATGCCTGTATAGCTGTCGTGATACTGATTAGACCAGTCTATGGACCACCCAGTGTGGTTGACAAAGCACGTCCATATATGTCTCTAGGCCTGGGTGAGCATTGCCATTGTGACGAGCCTGCAAGTGCCATTCTGCTGCCGTATATATCGACTCACTTCGACGCTGTATTTTGTTAAGGCGCTGTCACACGTGTGATAAAATTAAATTAAAAAAAACAAGCTAAATCATATGTAAAACTAATTTTTTCAGTACATGGGAATCTCCGCAATAAAAGGCAACTTCAGCCAGTTTGTAGCGCTTATAGTGGAGTTCTCAGTGGCGTCGTGGCCGGGGGTGGGGGTAGCGGGTAACCCCACCCCTCTAAATTTTCGTCTGTTGGAAAATCTTCTTGGTGTTTGAATATTTTTGACCAGAAATGCAAAATTTTAAGCTAAAACATCCTCCTTTTCGGGAAATTTTGGGCATAATTAAAAGTGGTCATCCATAATCTCATGTGTTGGAAATTTTGGGTGTCTGTGAGGAAAATTGCTACTTCCTGTCCTGCTTGTTTTTTTTTAATTCGCGACGTGCTGAGAGGTCAGATGCTGGCGACTGACCATGTTACGCACTAGTGACAAACTGGCCGCCGAACTCTGGCTTGGATTAGCACAGACCGAGAGTGGACCGACTGGCAAGCCGACATGTGGAAACGTGCTGTCAGTATAACCTAGTCAGTGCGACTGCTTCATCCATTGACCTGTAAGGTTCTGTGTACCTGTACTGTACTTGCTGTGCCAGTGAATGTACCAGCGGATCAGTCAAGTCTGTACCACAGCCTGTTACACACGTTTAGTTTGAAACTAGAGATTCCCCACCCCTCTCGCATACTGACTACTGAGTACAGTGTTTGTTTGCAGACTGAACCGGTAACGCGATCGTTTTAATAGCTGCTGCATTGACAGTAATTATAGTTAAGTCTCCTTTGATGTGCCAGTGCCGGTGGTAGACATACATTTTCTGCTGTATAGCAAACGCTGCCACGGGAATGACGTATCTATCTCTAAGGCCTCCATTTTAGTAACTGCGGTTGATTGTCCACCACAGCATATTATTATTATCTCCGCCAAGTGTGAACGTAGTGAACATTGGAGGAGATTAAGAGATTGGTCTATCTGTCCGTGTTTCCGTCGTTCGTTCCTTCTGTGTACATGATGACTCGTAATGGCAATGACGTCGTTGCACCAACAGCGCCGTATCTCAGAAACGGTCGGCTATCCTTAGCGACAGATGGGCTTCTCGTTATTATTGAGTATCATTTTGTGTCTGTTGTGGGTGCGTTGCAGACAAGAAGGTGACGCCGGGCAAGCGTCGTCGCAGCGTTGCCTCGTCCTCCGGTGACTCGGTCTCTCCGCCGGCCAGCGGGGGCTCGTCGACCCCGGCCTCTGGCGGTGCTACCGGCAGTGCGGTCAAGTCACGGCCGGGGGGAGCGGCCGGTGGCGCTGGGTACGGGGGCGGCGGCTGCGTGACCCCGCGCATGACCGTACCTCTGTCGGAGCGCCAGCAGCTCGCCTTGTTGATGCAGATGACCGCCTCCGAGGAACAGCAACAACCCAACGCCGGTCAGTAGATCTCAAGTAGCTAGACGTTGCGCGGCACTGTGGTATGTCTGCTGGCTGCACCGCAGGTCCAGTTGTTCGCCTGGGCACGGGCAGTAGATGGCCGCATAGTGCGCCGCGGTGTCATCGCTACATCAAGTATCGTACTTTTGTGTGTATTTCGTGGCGTTGCCTCATCGGTTTATTCGAGTTGTTTCTTCCTTCGTTAGTTTTTTTCTGCAATGTTTCGAATAAGCTAGATTCGCTTTTAACAGTGTTTTCGGAAGTACCAATGATGAATTGATATCAATTACCTGAGGCTAAACTTGGGACTCCAGCTGTTGAAAATATGGTCGCTTAACAAAAATCGAATGTAGTAGATGATAATAAAAACAGTAAGAAGAAAAAGAGCTGAATTTGGTTTAATGTACAAACTACTGTCATGTGTATTTATAATTAATTATCAATTATAAAGTTTCATAAGTCAGTAGTGGCGATGTATAGGTGTAGTGTAATTGTAGCAGTTGTATTGTGCTGTTGCGGCATGTGTGCATGATTTGCCGTCGTCATGTTGTCGGTTGGGGCCCGTGTGTGATTTAGACACGACGGCGTCGGCGCAGTCATCTCAATCCAACTGCCACAGCGGCAGCGGCGGTACATCCGGCGCGCTGTCACCGCACAGTGTGGGCCGGCGGACACCTGCCGCCGAGAAGAAGTTGAACAAGCGCAACGAGCGCGGGGAGACGGCGCTGCACGTGGCCGCTATACGCGGAGACGTCAAACGGATGAAGAAGCTCATCAGCAGCGGAGCCGACGTCAACGTCAAAGACTACGCCGGTAATGCATAGGCATAGAGCCTTTTCAAGTTGGGACAGACGGACAGACGGACGGGCAAGACGTGTTATATCTCTTTTAGGACGGAAGCGTTATAAATGAATATTCAGAGTAGTCGTGAAATGCGTCATTTCGCCGCCATTATTTTGCTCAGAAGACTACTTCGTATTTACGTGTGGAAAGTAGATTTTTCGACACTCATTGTCGACATCTTCACTCTGGTACTGCTGTAGCGCGTCTTAGCCATCGCAGTTCTAGTTTCATGATCAGTAAAGCTTTTGTAGAAGTTCGAAATGGTTCACCCCAATCGAGGGCGCTAAATGAAAGGGGGGTAGGAAAAATTAGCGATTTTCAGCCAGTAGTGGAATTCATGCATTGGACGTGGTGCGCAATACTGAAATTCATGCACTGGATATGGCGCTAGGCGTCATCCGCCGTCGAGTCTAAATGAAACATTGTTGTGAACTTAGATTTCGTTCGCACCGGGCCTTCACACCTGCATTGCTGTTGCGCGTTCCCCTTTGCGTTAGCTGGGCTTCTCTTGTTCTGTCTGTACGGTTCTTGTTTTCAGCACAGTATTGAGTAACTCACATAATGCTGTTTCGTTCGTGAGCGCAGGGCTTTCTGGCCCTCACCTGGTTGAAGCTCACGCCCAGTAAAAAGTAAAGGGGAAGTTTTGTTGAGGGTGTTGATCAAAGCCTCTCTCCTTATTTTTCAGTGGGCAACGAGTGGGGAGGGAGGAACGTGGAGGGAAAGGGAAATAAAGCATAGGGAAAAGGAGTAGGGAGAAAAATGGGAAGGCAAAGGGGGCGGATGGAGGGAGAAGCAAAAAAGGGGAAAGCCCGAAATGGGGGACTTGCGCCTGAAAATGGGGAGGTGGAACTTGCGCCCAATTTTGATTTCAGATTTGGGGGGATTGAAGCCACTGCGTGAGCGCACGTAGGATTACGGTTTTATTGGAATAGTCACTTTATAGCTGCGTACCATTTTACCGGATGAACGCGTCTGAACGTCCGTACAAGCAGTGTGCTGCGGGTTGTGTTAGGTTGGACAGCATTACACGAGGCTTGTAACCACGGCTGGTTGGACGTGGCGCGTCAACTGCTGAACGCTGGCGCTGACGTGAACGTACAGGGTCTGGAGAATGACACGCCACTTCACGATGCCGCCATCAACGGACACACCAAGGTGCGCCATCGTCCCAGAAATATTTCCGGGTTTAAAACGCGCTTAGCTTGCGCTGTTACGATGTTCCTGACGTTCGGCTGCAGTTGTGGGTGATAGAGCACAAACGAAACGACCATGTGGTCTGTGCGATCTGAGCGTGGTTTAAGTACGATACCACACTGTCTGGAGTGTATGAGGTTGTACTGCATACTCACTTTCCAATACTCACTGCATCATACTATCTAAATGGCGTGATGCTTCATGACTCGGGAGATTGATACTTGGTAACTGAAGGCTACTGACCCTCCATATTTAACATGTGTTAGGCTGTGGTTACATGTTAAATTAAAGTTTACAAATAAAATGTTTCAAAAACATTTTGGCATCCCTAACACATTTACAGTGGTTTATCGATAATTTAAATGGCGTGGTCTAGTGGTTAACATAGTTGCTCTACACTGGGCTTGGTTAGTACCTGGTATCTGCTGACAGGTAACCCATCTCTGTATATATCCAGCCACGCAGGTCAACTCTGCCTGGCCATCCATTCGTGAGTAGGCGCAGTGAGTATCAACAAAAACTGGGGCTTAAACAGGCACATTGTAAGATACACTAACGTCACATCTCTCAGATTCCTCTTCTTGCAGTGTAAACTGGGGTCTGGCTAAGGGCAGAAGAAACGGAGATCAGTGCCACCTTATGCGCCTCGTGGCTCAGGGATTTCTTTACATTTTTCACTTTAATCTTGTGTTTAGTGATGTGGGTAATTTAGTCATTGTCTGTTGAATGTTGAGAGAGTGAACTAACAGATATCATCTCGTCTTTGAATAGACTCATAGGTTGAAAGTTTACTTAATAAGTTATAATAAATTCATCAAATTACAACCTTTTATTAATGTTTTTGTTTAATAATAAAAACATTAATAAAAGGTGAATTTATTATAACTTATTAGGATATCATCTCGGTCGTTAACCGCAGTGGAATAACTTCTCTATCTGTGTCTGCGTGTTGTGTCAGTTGGTGCAGTTGCTGCTGCGACGAGGCGCCAACGCTCGGCAGTCAAACCTTCGTGGCAAGACACCCGTCGACGTGGCAGCGACCGATGTCATAGCTCGACTTCTGCGCGGTGGTGCTGTCATCGAAGACAACCATGTACATCATCAACCACCTCGCAGCAGCAACGGCAGCAGTCAGATGATGTCTGCTGTATCTAGCAGCGACGATAGCAACCAGTCTGCTAGTTCGCTACCTGCTGCCGCATCCCCGGCTCCAGCCAGTGTCAACCCTACCACTGCATCCGTGTCCACCAGGCTCACGCCCGGCTCTTACGCCAGTTCGTACATCTGCTTCACTCACTTATTACACTGCATTCCATAACTGAGCATCAACAGTAGCGAAGCTTTTGGTCTCCAACATTTTCCAGCTATGTGCTGTTTGCTAATCCAGTGCTAAGCAGAGCTGCTGGTAGGGCAACAGGAAATGTGGCTAACTAGTTAACAAAAATTCTTTTCCAGCTTCCACGACATGAATAGCAAGTTAAAGTAAAGCAAAAAGCATAATACACAGTAATCTGTCTTGTAGAATTTTTTCCTTTGCAGTTGATATCTTAACTGCCGTTCAGTGGACGCTTTTGCACACGTTGTAGATGCAAGCGTTAATTAGTACCAGTCTTTTTTCCAATAAGGTACATAATTATTCTCACAATTTAGTTATTTCGTGCATGAATGCATGTAGAACTGTAAAGAACGTTTATTTGAATTATTTCGTACTTGGAGCTTGCTGATTTTTGATATTCCATGAATACATTTAGTAAGATATAGATTGTCTACGCATATTGTGTAGGATAACTGACTAACTGAATTCTGCGCATGTGGTGTGTGTTACAGAGGGGTGCAACAATTTGTTGATGTCATCGACGGATGCATCACAGCAGCGTTTGTATTCTTCAGCTAGCCACGTGAGTCCCAGCAAGTCGGTGGGAAGCTGCGTGAACAAGCGGCCGACGTCAACGGCAAGCACTGCGACGAGTCCAAGTTCCAGTGGTGTCCTCAAGAACGTGGTTGTGTCACACCACATGGACCGGTCGTCGTCAACACCGCGGTTAACCCTCAAGTTCCACCACGTCAAGCGGCATGAGAATGGCGTTGCAGCAGCAACGGACATCTCTCGGTTACACTCCGGCGCTGACAGCTCTTCAGTTCAATCATCGGCGCCCATTTCCACCACAGCTGGTGGCAAAACGACCTGCACATCATACGTGGACTCGCAGTACCACGCCTCGTCTTCTCTCGATCCTAGGTACCACAGATCCGGTGCCAATTCCGAAAGTCATCCGGCACTGAAGAATAACATGTCAGTCGAACAGCCGTCTGCGCCGATGCCTTTCTCTCCGCAGTTTGAAGACATCAGCGATGCTGAAGATGACGTTGTTCGGCCGACCGGCGTGAATTCAAGAGATCCGGTGTGTACTGCACCAGGATATGGCCTACCTCAGCCTGCGTCGCATTGCATGGCACCGCTGTCGTCGAGATTGTGTCTTCCCGCAGCAAACTCGACGTTCTGTGGGTCGACCGGCATTCCAGTCTCTTCATCGTATCTGCCAATCACTGCTAGCTGGAACAACTATTCTGAGTTGGTACCACATACTGCGATGTCGCTGCTACCACCTACTGCTGTCGGCGTTGGACAGCCTTCCGGTAGGATGGTACCTTGGGTTGATGAAAATCGAATGCCGATGGGTGTCGTCAACCACTTGTTGCCGATCGTGAGTAGTAATGGTCTTTTTCAAACTGCAGATGCTCACTTGTCTTCGAAGCAGTCATTTTCCAGTAACCGATTTGCTGTGAGCGATGGAGTGGGATGCTTGAAGTCAGAGTTTTCACCTTTAAAGTCTGAAGTTCTGCACACTAAGGCTCTGGATCATCACTCGTCTTTCAAGTTCGAAAATTATAATGGACACTTAGGTGATGTTAAAACCGAGTTGTACATTAAGCCTAACTCCCCTGTCAGTCATTCGGAGAGCAGTCAACCGTGTCGAACCACGTTTGAAAGCAAATCGAGCTTTCTTGCTTCACAGACCAAGTCCGAAGAACCGATGCTTTCCAATAGTGGCACTTTTGCAGAAGGTTACCATTCGCATCAATATGGTAAAGACATACTGAAGACAGATTCGTGCGATAGTGATATACCGAGCCTGCATAACAATCTACGAATAAAACCAGATGTTGATAACTCGTCACCTTCCTCTTATAACCTGTGTCATCATTCTCCTGCCGGTTCCGTTTCGCCTTCCTTGCAGTCCAGTTGTCTGGAACCTGATGCTGCAGTCAACTCCAGTACTCTCTCAGCGCAAGTCGGTGTATCTCAGATCGCCAACAGTATGGAGCCAAAGGTTCCTCCTCTTCGCATTATTATTCCTTCAAAAGTCTGCTCGTCAGGTTCATTGTCGGATGGGTCAAATACAAACACTGCGTCACGCGGTAGCGTCAGTTCACTGCCGTATATTGCCGGCCGGACACACAGTGCGGATAGTGATATACTCACCACCACTGCTGCGGATGAAGTACAACGTTCCGACTCGAGTCCGGCAGTTTTTGTCTTCTCCGATAACGACCGTTTATCTGCTGCTAAAGAAGCTTCAGCAAGTTTCGAGCTGGTCCCAGCAAAACGACGAAAAATAAAGCACTCAAGCAAGGTGAGTTTATTCTTAGTTAGTTGAGATCAAAACAATACCTCTTGAAGCCTGTTAATCTTTTAAACATTTTTGCCATACCACTGTCATGTTTCAGCTAACCTACTTTTACAATTCTATGAAGTGTTGCTATATTTACCAAGTTCCCAAGAGAACATCTTTGGGGATTACTGTGAGGATTTTGTGTTAAAGTGCTAAAGAAACAGAAAATGGCGACGTACATCAAAATAGATGCATAATTTGTTAATACTGAGCAGTATAAATTCATGAAATTGCAATTTTAATAGCTGCTTTCGCACGTCTTAGCCATCGCAGTTCTGTTTGTCTGTCCGTCCATCACACGGGTGGATCAGTCAAAAACGGTGCAAGCTAGGACCACCAAATCTTCATCAT
>Ga0209454_1001256_pt1 | contig 15461 bp, 11 predicted proteins | sample WorMetHERISLAND1_2_FD_187400 | JGI IMG/M metagenome (GOLD analysis project Ga0209454, IMG submission 187400) | Marine gutless worms symbiont microbial communities from Max Planck institute for Marine Microbiology, Germany - Olavius geniculatus... | ecosystem: Host-associated > Annelida >...
GATAACCTGCATATGAAATTTTCACCATGGAATGTAGATTTTAGCAGTCCAAGTCCGGACCCTCTAGATACAAGCAGGCTTGCGCACTTGGGTGTCAACGAGAGGTACCCCTGTAAACCCTGTAAAAAGTGGTTATTTATACTCTGTTGACTTGTCTAGCGTGTAAATGGTTGCGGATGGGTACAGCCATGCTGCTTATCATAACAAGCACTGATGAGGAGCTTCTTACGAATGTCAACGTCAATAACCTTGAATGACCTTGAACCCTAAAAATATTGATTTAACGTGATTTTTTGGCGATTTTTGGCTGCAAAAGAGTGAATTACAATGAAATGGATGGAGATAGACTAAGATTACCTGCGAACAAGAACTGCTATAGGCTTTCACGCATCTCGTGAGCTTTGCTCAAATTACTTGTCTTCCACAGTGGTGATGATAACTATCGCCAGTATGTGTTAGGCCTATCCAATATCCATGAAGAGATGCACACTGCACAAGCTCAGTTGGTCTTGGTGGCTGGAATGACACAGGAATTTGCCCACAGACTCCCCACACCTCACTTCCAAAATTACCCAGCTTGTCTTTTTTTGGCACTTTGAGCCGGTGAGGGTTAAACCCAATTAAGCTAGCATACAACTTTAAAAGTTAGCCGGATGGCCAGCTCTAATGTTTTGTCACACTGCTCGAGCACTAATAACTCGGAGCTTATGCATATGTGGTGACACACTTGTCTGTCTCTCTGTCTCTGCGTGTGTCTTTATGTTTGTGTTCATTCATTTTTCTGTCTCTATCTGTATGCGTCCATCTGTCTTTATGTCTGTTCTCTCTCTGTTGGTATATCTGTCTGTCTGTCTGTCTGTGTGTAGGAAGCTCATGTTGATCGTGGAGACACTCAGAGAGCGATTGCTGTCTACCGAGACATTGCTGTATGTATCACCACATAGTAGTAGTTCTTCCTGTTTTCCATTAGACAGCATCATGAGATTGATGACTGTCTGGAAGATATCAGGGAAGATTACTAGAACTACCATTGTTTTTAATTACATAATTCATGCATATAGTGGTGTTCTTACAATTTTAGATTTAGCCCATTTTTTGTGTTTTGTGTTTCTGTGAAGGTTAAACTTTCTGTTTCTTAATTGCAAAGGTTAAACTTACTGTTCTGTTACCGGTAAATATTATGTGTTCGTGTGCATTCTGCCTGGAAAGGCCATCCCCGAAATGACCTATATTGTGTCGGGCAGGATGTTAAACCATACTCACTGACTCATAGTAGTAGTAGTAATCATGACAGTATTAACCACAGCAGTAATAGTAATATGGTGAATTTTTTGTAGTTAACTTGCACTGAGATTGAAAGGCCGACTGGTAGCAGCAGGAGCAGTAGTTGTGGTATTAGTTGCAGACTAGCAATAGTAGTAGTAGTAGTAGTAGTAGACTAGTACTAGTAGCAGTAGTAATAATAGTTTGCAGTTTATGTTTATAGTTAACTTGCACTGAGATTCGGAAGCAGAAAGAAATCGAGTTTGACATTCTGCATGCTGACATTCAAGGCTGGGAAGGCGAGGTATGTTACCTAATAATAGTACTATAATTAGAATGCTGAAAACTGTAAATTTGGTGCATTGTGCAGTGTGATGGGCACCACTGAACTTGACAAAAGCTCTTTGCATGTTTGTGGAGATAATCTTGGGGGTTTGAAGTTCTCTTTTGCAGCAACCAAAGGTGGACGTTATCTTTCCTTTCTGAGGGTATTCATTATTAGAGTTGAAAGTTATCCAAAGGTATGCCAAATTTTGGACGTTTTTATCCCCCCAAATTTAGAGGAAATGCGCGCAATTTTCAAAATTACATCTCTTTCCGATCCTGTGTTGAAGTTTTGTAGTGATCTGCCAAGCAACCCCAAAGATTGCACATGAAAAAATTACAAGTTATCATAGTGGCAAAACATAATGGCTCGTTTTTTCATTGCAATACTATAGGTAATAGTTTTCACCATTTTTGTTATCAAATATATGTTGTATTAAGGTGTGCGGCTGATTTAAGTTAAAACCTCTGCTGCCCTAGTTGCCATCTCAGAGGTTGTCAATGGGTGTTTGATATTGTGACATCCCATGCCAATCATCATCATTATCAGTCATGCTTACCCAGCTGGGGTTGTAGTGCCCTCCAACTGCAGCGGTTGACGGCAATGTTCCATGCAACATCAGCAGAGGTACTGGTGTCAATCTCCACTTGTGTGTCTTGGTCATCCTGGCTTTCACTTTCAATGTGGATTGTTGTCTGGATGACCTCCAGCTCGCGTGTCGACTGCCAGTCGCATAGCCATTTGACCTGGTGCCTCCTCAGGTAGTTGACGAATGTGTCCAAAGACCGCCGCACGCCATCTACGAATGTGACTGGTGAGATCTTCTTGCTCCGTCTGACTGGTCACTTCAGCAATGGTTACACGATGGAACCGGCAAATTCTGAGGATGCGTCGCTGGCACGACATGTGGAATGATTCGAGTTTCCGTTCATCAGATTTCAGTATGGTCCACGTTTCACATCCGTACAGGAGAACAGACAGGATAAGCGGGTTGTAAACTCTCAACTTGGTTAAATCGCTTACCCTTTGCCTATGGCATTGGCGTGAGCCATCTGGACGCTTGCCATTGTCATGACTTGGACCTGCAGGTTCATTCTATAAGCATTTGTGTGAGTTGGCTGCGGTGCTGTTGTCTTGGATCTGTACAGGTTGCTGTGTTTGCGTAGGAAATGTCCGGCCTGGGTGAAGTCATAATGTTGTCTCACGTACGTATTCATATGTCATCGTCGTTATCGTTGGACGCTGCTGATACCACCCCAGACATTATTGAGAGACAGGAGCGTCTACTGATGCTGTTTACTGACGTCTTGCTGCTGCTGTCAGTCACTTCCCGCATTAGTGGATACATTTACAAGGTCAGTAATAGAGTAGTAGTAGTATAGCAGTACAGTGTCTCAAAAAGTTACCCTTTTTCTTTTTGTGATATCTTTGTTAGATTTCATTGGATTTTGCTAATTTTTGGCAGGAACATACTCCCAGGAAATTTGAAATGAGCACAGATGCACAGTCCACTACATCTCCTTTTGTACGTTCGTAGCGGTAGTAGTAGTTATATTTCACTGCAGGGGAAGATGTCAGTTAGTTGGAGCAGCAATTGATAACACCAGTAGTAGCTGTAGTAGTCCTATTACTAGTAATATTGCTACTTACTAGTAGCAGTGGTAAATGGTGGTTGATGTATGAAAGGACCATGGCCACAGTCAAACTCGCTTGTGAAATTTATGTAGACCTCAGTTAAACATTTCACCGTGTATATATAATATGTTGATTAATGTTTTATAAATGTATGAAATTAATCTCTGAATATAAAGAAAAATGGTGTTACGTAGCATTATGCTGAAAAATCTGATCTTGGCAAGTGGCCGGAAATGATGTTACTGGTTGAACACAGTCAGTGTTTACAACTAATTTTAATATTTTTTATGACAAAAAATGCTGTGTTGCATGACAACTGCAGCAGTACATAGGTAGAAAATATGATTTTATGATGCTTATGTTACTATGCGTATTTCACATTGACGACATATTCAGCCGGTGACGTCATCAGCCTGTCCACATGACAGTTCGTTTTTTATGGCATTTTTGTAGATCGTTGATTTCAGGTGTAAATTTCTTTGTGTTGACAAAATGAGCTGGTCACCAATATTACTATCAAAATCATCAGAAATTTATGCTGTTTAAGAAAATGGATAAAATATAATGCTAATTTTGGTGTCCATGGACCTTTAATAGTTGATGTTGTAGGGCAAGATGTCAGTTAGTGGAGCGACAGTCAGTAATGTTGACAATGTTGACAAAACTGCTTTCCACATCTCAGGTAATTGAAATTATCATTCTGTAAAAGTTAAGTTGAACAGTAAAGATCTGGTATTTGATATAGTGCTGCTTATACAAGTTGTCTTGTGTCCAGAAGCACTTTATGATATCGGAATCAGAAGGCTTTAAACTTAACTTTACAATTAGTGGAGACTTTTTAAACATGTATCTATTTTAAACTATCCATTGCCGCTAAACAAGTTAGCAAGTAGAACTGCAGAAATGTGCATCTGAATACTGATGTCAATGCACACCATCTTTGGCATGCCTAGTGACCGATTTCATGGTAGATGCTGACTATAAATATGGCGTTTTGCCCTAATTTGGCAGTAAACATTTGCCAGTTAACGTTTGGCAATTTTTGGCCAAAAAGAGTTGGCAAACTGGTGCACTGGTGCAGTCAACTGGAGAATAAAACATGCAGGATCAGTTAATAATTGTCTGGTTGATAAATTGATTAATTGGTTTCTCAGGTGGAGTGGGTATTGAACAGTTGACGGTGATCTGCACAAGTCTACAAGAGAAGTCAAAATGGTTGTCTGCACTGAAGCCTCACGTCAAAGCAATGAATGCTTCCACTGCCGTTAAACCTCAGAATCTGCAGGTTGTAGGACTAGTTGTTTTTATAGTTGTTGTAGTAACAGTGGTGGTAGTAGTCATAGTAATAGTTTTGTCGCAGGTTAGAGTAGTAGCTGTAGTAGTAATAGTAGTTGTCGTAATAGTAGTTTTCTGCTCTGAAGCCTTGGTATGAACGCTTCAACTTTTGTTAAATTGCAATATTTACAGTTAGTAGTAGTAGTAGTAGAGGTAGTATGGTGGTTGTTGTTTTTACTGGTCTTTTTTTTCTCCTCTTCCTGTTACCACTACAGGTGCAAGTGGTCCAATAGTAGAGTTTTGATCTCGTAACTTTCAGGTTATGGTTAAAGTCTTATTGTATCATTATGTCATTTGCAAGGAACCTTGAGCAAGTTGTTAATTTACTGTGCACTTCGGTCAGCTTAGCCTTCTGGCGTTTGTGAGATGGACAGTATATAGACGGTTACATGAAGGCTGACTTGGCAGTGGTACGTGTACTGGCTCTGCTCCACGGGTCCAATTGTTTGATGGCACTGGATATCATTAGATCATGCAAATCAGCTGCCACTTTTGAGATCGTAAAGATCGTTGTGAGTCTGACTGTAAGCAATGCTGTAGCAAGTACCGGGGTATGCCTTTAACTACTGCAATGTGTTCACTACCACAGGTTGTAAGACGTCGTAGTCACGATTCTCCTACAAAAGTCAACTCTGCCACTTTTAGTCGTCCGTTGCCTATCGCCACTAAGTGGAACATGTCGTGTTTACGACCTTGCCCACCGCTGCGACCTTCAACATTTCTAAAGGATGAAGGCACCCGCAGTCCTCGTGCTGGCCGCCGCCTGCTTGGCTATGGACGACGCAAACTTGGTATGTACACATAAGAAAAATGCTTAGAGATGTCTATGGTTCTCATAAGAAACCCATTTCAGAGCTATTTAGTGTTGTCGCCATATGGAATCCTGCAGTGCTACCCTACACAGGTGAATACAGCCTGCTTTATCCCGGCCAAGCAGGCCAGCATTAGATTTACCTTCCCTGGAGGGATGGAAGGCTGAGTTGATCTCGGTGTTTGGATGTATACTGAGATGGTTTACCTGTATGCAGATATTCACCCATCCACCCAAACATCAAACCCACGATCTTTTGATAGCAAGTCTTACGCCCCACCATTAGTCTGCCAAGGCACTTTATGTTGCTACAATGCATTTCATAACTATGATTCGTTGCAAAAATTTTGCACCAAATTTATTAAACATAAAAAGGGGACCAGTGTGTGCAAGGCTCCCTAAATATGCCCGTTTAACTTTATATTTGAATTTAACATTTTTTTCCAAGAAAAGTTTTCAAATGATGCATGCAGCAGAAGTTGTCTGTTATACCATCCGTCTGCATATTGATGTTTTATCACAGTGTAGGTTGTGTTACTTGGAAATTGGTTACACTAATTAGTTTAGGATCTGCTGTGTATTAATGCATAAAGCTGTAATAATGGATACTAGTAATAAGATTATGCTGTAATTAATGTTGAAAGCAGACAGAACGTTATCGCAGGAAGAGTATCTAATCTATCGACGGAGTTTGTATTTCCTACTCGCTGTTGTTTGTATCTATGTTGTGCTTTAGTTCAGTTTGCATCTCTATGTTTTCTATTTGTCTGTTATTGTAGCCACCCTTACATGTCTGAATAGCCATTCTCTTCTGCTGTTGATGTTTGTTTCTTACTTTTTTTGTCATGCAATCTCAAAAGACTCTTGGCTGATCGCCATTCATAAAGCTTTACCACATGATTGGAAATGGAAACATTTAAAGTCTAGATATTAAAATTTTTTTGGCGGGGGGCAAGAAACGTCCAAAATTTTTGCAATTACGAACAATTTTTATTTTGATTGAAGATAATAATAAAAAAATAAAAATCTAATAAAAAATCTAGAAAAGGGCATTGCAAACTGCATTTCATTCATGTTGACATAATTTGGTGCACTTTGTTCCACAAATGATGAAACATGGTCAGAGTTTGGACACACCCTGCTAGCTGTGTAAATTGTAGGGCAGCCACTGAACTGTATAGTTTACTGACTAGTTTTTCATTTGTTGTTTTTGAGGTGGTGTCAAAGGAATTGTGTTTTATTTATATCTTGTCTGACTACCTGTGTGTTCGTGCATCCATCCATAATATTATTTTCATAATATCTATGGTGTGCATCAAGGTCGTGGCACAACGATAAATTCTAAATATACCATTTTCTGCAGTTTGTTTAAATTATGTCTGATGTCCATTGATGGTTTAGTTCTGGGGTGAAAGATAAAATTTTAAGGTCTGCTAGTGGATGCAGGGTGCAGGTATACAGACTTAAGCATTGCATTGTAACTGTTTAGCTACTTATTTGTTTTAGTGCAGTTGTTTAGTTTTGTTTCTACTTGATGTAGTACGTTTAGATTTTAGTCTGCTTTGTGTTGGGTATATATTTAATTCTTAATTTTTATTACTTTTTCAATGTTTATTTTTACATTCTTGTTATGGTACGTTTGTGTTGCTGTTATATTCGATTCAGTTGTAGAAAATGTGCCACTATAATTATATGTGTACCAATTTTGCCCTGTTCGTAATTTTGCAGCCACATTTCAGGTCAGCCCTTCATGTTGCGTCATAGTGACTAAATATTACTTACTCATGCACAGCCCCAGAATCTGTTCGTACAATGTTGCATCGTCCAAATTAGTAGAAATGTTTCAAAGTAAGTATTTTTTGTAATTGTTTTGCAGGTGTTGCACAGTACAAGTAGATGAAATAATATATGACATATTTCTATTAGTTTGTTTGGATGGTGGCCTTTGACCATTGCCCATTTGTACCAGAAGGGGGTAGGAATGGACTCCATTTCTGACCCGTTTAGCTACCTTGTTGGTGGGCTCTGACTTAACTGGGACTCCATTCATGTTTGCCCTAATTGTCCTTTTAATTATTTCTATTAATTTGGCCACCACTGTGCATGTACTTCTGCAGTGCTGCACTGTTGTACTTTCAAAGTTCAGTGTATGTATTGTATTATACACTGGGTGCGTGCTGTCTTTTATAGTTGTTGTTGGATGTTTTACCAGTAATTGTATTAATTAGTTGATTATTATTAGACAGTATTTGATAGTTAGTTGTACAGTTAATTTGTGTATTTATGTTAGTTGATGATGCAAAGATCCTGGAAGATGATGCATTCATACTGCGAGTTATAGAAGCTTATTGTACAAGCACCAAGGCAAGACAGGCCGTCAACTCGTGTAAGTATGAGGGTCATTCAATAAATTCCAGGACTGACGTTCTTATACAATGACAGTAAATCACACAGTTAGGCCCTGTGTTATTTTCCAACATAATCTCCATGCAGTTCACTGCAATGTTTCCATTGTTCTACATTGAGTCGGCCTGAACCCGTAGCATTAAGTTTTTGTTGGCACGGTGTAGAAATTTTCAGACGCATGCTGTTAAACGTCTTCATTGTTCTTAATGGCGCTGCAAAAACGGGAAAACTATTCAAATACTCTCAAACGTGATAAAGTGTTGCTGCTAAACATAACAGATAATCTGCAATAAATTTCAGCACTTTCTACACTTTCTGTGACTAGTAAATTTCCTGGTTATTTTCGGGCCTTGCCAAACGTCAATGCCCATCATTTGTATATTAATAATAATGATGTCACAGCAAGATGTCTTAAATGAAACCACGGTAAGTAATGTATAATAGTTGCACTACGACTTCATAATAGTTCTGGTTTTCAACTGTCTCTGTGTGCTTACTGAGATGAACAGTCGTGGAACTTATTGAACGACCCTCGTAGTAATGCTGCTGCTGTTGCCACTGTGTTCTTCCCATGTCCTTTCCATTTTCCTTTTTTTCCCTTTCCACATTTTCTGGGTTTGTCCTTAAATCTAGCTAGGGGTTCTGTAAGCTCTTTCAGTGGTGTCTGGGGCAAAGCTGCAGCTGCCATCAATTTTGGGATGTTCTGGGCAAAAAAGCACATTTAGTAGCAAGCTGGGAAATAGTTGACGTTGTATTATTATGTACCAGTATTAACAATTAGTGTCATTGTCAGAGCTGTCTATCCCCCCTAAAGCCATACTATCCACTCTTTTTGCTCTTAACCTCCCCTTTTTCTTTGGTTTATCTTTCACCATATCATCTTTCTGGGGCTGCCTTTTCCCTAAATCTAGCTGGGCTGTCTGGGGGCATTGTGATCTCCTTCAATATGATGTGAGGCACCACCGTCTGGACTGCGTAAAAATGTATAAATTGGAAGCCACTATTTGTGCTGATGGGTTTATTTCAATCGCTTTCGTCATGTTTGTCTTAATGTTACAAAATGGCTTTCCCATTACATTGACAAATTTAGGTCCTGAATGATGCCAAATTCTCTCTAAAAGGGCCAAACCCCCTTAATTACGCACCAGAGCTAGCATAGCTAGAGCTGTAGCGCATATTACCTATGGTAATTCTGTCTGTCCGTCCATCCTGGTGTCAGGCCCTGGTACCGTTCCAAGCCCATGTGAGATAGAGACTTTGGATTTGCACCATATGATATCCTGGGGTCTCTAGTATTTCGGGACAAAATTTCATGCCCCTAGGTCAAGGGGGTCCCCATGAACGAGGGGGTGAAAGAGGGGCACCCCCTCTAAAAAGATGTTATTTTACCGGTATTGGCTCGTGTAGCGTAAAAATGGTTGCAGATAGGCATAGACATGCTGCTTATCATAACAAACACTGGCGACGATCTTCTTAGGAATGTCAACATCGATGACCTTGAGTGACCTTGAACCCCCAAAATAAGGTGTGTTAGTGAATTTTTCACGATTTCAAGCTGTGATGCACCTTTCAAGAGTGAATTGTGCCGAAATGGTTGGAGATGAACCAACACAACCTGCAGATTTTTGGCATTGAATGTAGATTATAGCAGTCCAATTCCCGACCCCCTACGTTCATGGATGTTTGCACAAGCAGGTGTCAAATAGGTGTGCCCCCCCCTAAAAAGTTGTTATTTTTCTGCTATTGGCTTGTCTATCATGAAAACGGTTGCAGATAGGCACAGACATTTTGCTTATCATAACAAGCACCAATGATGTGCTTTTTAATGGTATTAACATTGATGAGCTTGAATGACCTTAAACCCTAAAATGAGGGGTTTTAGTGATTTTTTTTGCGATTTTTGGTTGCAAAAGAGTGAATTGCAACGAAACAGGTGGAGATAGACCAAGATTACCTCCGAACAGGAAGTGCTATAGGCTCTGGCGCGTTTTATGAGCATTAGCTCAGATTTCTTGTTTTATCATAATACAAGGTTTATATGATGTAGATGCCCCTGCACTGCTAGTGTGTTTGGTTTTTCAGCACTGTTGGAGAGTCCTCAAGTACTGATTGCTGAGGAAGAGAAGATTATAGTAGAGGAAGTGAAAGGCGATCAGACAGTTGTTGAGGAAAAGTAAGTAAACTACAACAACTACTACTATTATTACTACTACTGCTGCTGCTGCTGCTAAAAATTGTTCATCTCTGGTCCTTAGTTTTAGATTTGTGAGTAGAAAATACTGTTTGTCTTCTACTCTATGTCCCGTCTTCTAACCATGGTGCTGTTGGAGAAATGTACTTTTTTGTGGCTCAGTTTGTAATAGGGTTATAGGTTAAGTACCTTTTGCTTCATTACAGTCATCACATTATTAGTAGGGCCCACAGTTTTTCGCGGGCCGCAGAATTTCGAGCTGAGCCGCAACATTTGCCCTTTTCTGCGGAATTTTGATATTGCCACGGAATTTTGCAGAAGTTCAGAAATGAGCAGTGATTAGTAGGATTGTTGGCGTGATAATGTAATTTGACTAATTATATCATGGAGAAAAATCAAACTGAACCGCCTAAAACTGCGTCCCTATTAATAATTACCATCATGGTGTGGCACAATCGTAAATAAACACAATGTGACTAATTGACAAATTGTGAGGGATGTGCACGAGACCTTCTGAGCTGAGACGAGACCCGAGACCCATGTCTCCTAGACTAGACCGAGACGAGATGTTGCAGCTTCCAAGACACTGGCCGAGACCTTGAAGCTCTCGTGACTCTCGAGAGTCTTGGGAGCTTTAACGTCTCGCAGAGACGTTTTCCGTGACGTGTGGTGAAACACATTGACAGTGAAAAAAATTATATGGATTAACTAACTCGCACCATGGTAAGCTCTTTCTGTTTGTGATATTGTGGGTTTTTGCACTTCATTTTGACAATTATCACTGAATAATTAACGGCTTGCACCATAAAGAATTGCATCTGCAGTGCTGTAGACATAAGCCATTATGTTTATCACAATTTGCAAGCAACTGAAATTAGTAAACTACAGCTGATTATAGCCTTGTACGTCATCTACATTTGGCTGATAGTATTCATTCTGACATCATACACTTTATCTGCATTGCAACTAGGTCATTTTATAACGAAAAAAGACTGACATGACAAAATTCTGATTTATGATAAATAAGTAAATGAAAGAGTAAAAATACTGTAAACGAATATGTCTAAACCACAAATGTCATGCTGGTTAGTATCGCTCTAATTGCAGCTCCAGTATGCACAGTGCGTGCCTGCACAAAACGTCTCGACGAGACGCAATGGCCCGAGACCCAAGATGAGACCAACTGAGCCAAGACTGAGACATATTGCTCCAAGACTGAGACGAGACCCGAGACGCGTCAGTCCGAGACCGAGACGAGACTGAGACGTTGATGATTTTGTCTGAGATGAGACGTTAGTACGTCTCGAGACCGAGACGTCTCCACCGAGACCACATCCCTGCAAATTGCACTTTTGAAAAGAAAAGAAGATCGATAATTTTCTTTGTATGTTGCTATCATATCCGAGTGCCATGCCAGCCTCCAGAAACCGAAGTTTTTAACAAAATAAAGCTTAGTTTACGCACAAATGGAAGGCTGCGGTAAGCCGTGGAATTTGGACAATTTTGCCATGGTGAGCCACGAAATTTTGCAAACTGGCCTGCTGAATTTGGCAAAATTTTCCGTGGAAAACTGTGGGCCGTAGTTATTAGTGTAGGAATGCAGCCACATTTTGTCACTGCATCATTGCCAAGACTGCTGAAAACTGAAATCATGCACTTTGTTGTCAGTTACCTCATATTATGATTAGGCCAGGGGTGCACAACATACGGCCCGCGGGCCGCATGCGGCCCGCCGAGATCCAGGATGCGGCCCGCCTCGCCTGCTGTAGAATAAGGAAAATTACCCTGTATTCTACTGATATTTTTTGACATTTCACCACAATTAAACAAAACAGAATTTGATTACTTTGTTTCAGTTTTTAGACAGAGGGTAATTTTCGGCATTATTTGTGGATTGAGCCAAAAAGGCCCTACACTACAGTCAGATAACTGATAACATTTATGAAGCATTCATGATGGCCTGGGGTCGTGCAGCCCGCCAGCTTAGAATCTATCTCCTGTGTGGCCCAGATGCCCAGAAAAGTTGTACACCCCTGGATTAGGCCAAGTGAAATTTATTCAATAGCAGTTTATTCCGATGTTCGCATTTTGCATGAACATCTTTGGCTTAAGGTGGACTCTGATATATGGTGAGTAAGCCTAGTTTATAACGTGACAGCGTCATGGCATAGAATTTGGCTTCCTGATCTACTGCTAGAATTATCGATGGAAAAATATGACATAAAACATGTAATGGGAAAGCCATTTTGTAACGTTAACACAAACGTGATGAAAGCGATTGAAATAAACCTCATCACAAGTAGTGGCTTCCAATTTATACATTTTTTGGCGTTCCAGACGCAATCTCCATCATATGTGATCTCCATCATATTGAAGGAGCTAGATTTAGGGAAAAGGCAGCCCCAGAAAGATGATACGGTGAAAGATAAACCAAAGAAAAAGGGGAGGTTGAGAGCAAAAAGAGTGGATTGGATGGCTTTAGGAGGAATAGACAGCTCTGACGATGACACTAATTGTTAATACTGGTATATAATAATACATATGCAGGACTTTGGTGGACACTGTTTACTCACTAAAAGATCAAGTGCGTGAACTCAGACAGGTTTGAAAGACATTGTACTTAACATTTGACTGTGCTGATTATTAATTTTGTTTATTAACTAAAGTTACTTTTCAAATTATGATAACTTTATAAAATGAAATATGCATCCTACTATTTGCTGTAATAGTTTGTTAATTGTAATTTTTGACTTAAGTTACTTAAGTGGCTTGGTGGCTCAGTGGTTAGGGCGTTGGATGTGAGATGAAAAGGTCCACGGTTCAATTCCCAGTTGGTGCACTACCAAGTAACAACTCTGGGCAAGCTGTTCACACCTGTGTAGGTGCAAGTGGTCTGGTGGTTAGTGTCGACTCTCTAGTTGACTAGTGATTATGGTTCGATTCTCACTGCTGGTCATTTGCAAGCAATCTTGAGCAAGTTGCTATCCTACTGTGGCTCACGCCAACTCAGCCTCCTACCGTCCGTGAGACGGGAAATGAGTAGTAGCTTATGGGCTATGGGGTGAACGGCAAGCTTAGTGTGGCTAATTGGGGCAGTGGTATGTCTGCTAGCTGCAAACTGCGAGTCCAGTTGTTCGCTAACGTGGGCAATGCATGGCCGCATAGTGCGCTGCAGTATCATTAGCTCATGCCAATCAGCTGCCACTTCCGAGATTGTCAAAGCGCTTTTGGCCAGATAAGAAGCATGTAAGAAGCACTATATAACTAGTACTGGTCTTTAACTTTACCTTTATTATGAATCAGAGCCTTAGGCCTATCTGTTGATGCTGATCACACAAATGACCAGAGGCAGATTTTGGCTTGTTCATTATGTTTGACCAAACAGGGCTTCACATTTTCGGTCCTCTTTGTGGTGTGCTGCAAAATCTGTAAGTTCACTTGGTGCAGTACCACAATCTCTGGCTTCCAGTTTCTAAATTCACAAAGTTGTATTGCAAGTCGGCTAATAGCAGCAAACTGTGAGCAGTCTGTTGTAGTGCCGAATTCATGGTATTGGTAAGTTTTTGTATATTAATGTTGGAAAATTTGTGTGAGAGCCCTAAGTTTTTACCAAACACGGCCTAATTGGGTTTAAATCTGGTCCTGCAAATGGTTAGTTAGTTTTGACAGTGATATTAGTAATGGTAGTGGTAGCAGTAGGCTTAGTTAATAGTAGTAGTCACATGTGGCAGTTGTTTGTTCAATAGGAGCATGCAAGGCTAAGGCGGGATGTGGACAACGAGAAACGTGCAAGAAAACGTCTTGAAACACTTCTGCGCCATTCGCTAACGAGCATTGTTGAAAACACCTCAGAACTGCATGACACTGGAGCCGCCAATCCATAGCCACCACCACTGCTACTACAAATACTACAACAGTTACATGTACTACTAGTACATCTGTCCTCAGGAAAAGGATGGAGAAAGGGGAAGAGAAGAAAGGAGAATGGAAGATGGTTGGAGATGGTTTACAGGCAGGAATGGGAGAAGAGATTAGATGCCCAGGGCTACCCAATGGAATCTCTGCTGGAGCTTGTTAATTCATAGTTCTCACAACAACTGATAATCTGTAGCGTAACTGCTTCCACTTGTAACAGCATTGTGCTATCTGATCTTGCATTTTTCATTGCGTATTCAAGTCACATATCTGTATGTTTTCCTGTTTCCTTCTGGTTTGCACATAGGCCTGTTATTATTTGTTTCTTTTCCAAGCAGTCGTGAAAGCTGTGCGCTGTTCAAAAACATTACAACATTTTTCATCGTTACACCGGTACACTCTATACATATGTTGTGTATGCCGACATTTATATGAGTCATCCTTGTCTGTAGTTTCAGTGCTGTCGTCTTAATAGGCCTCATTGTGGGTTTTCCCATCCTGTACTGGCTCCTAATTTGATCAAAAAAGGTGTGAAAAGCCAAAATTAGCATGGCTTTTCGTTCACGGGGTCAGAGTAGCCGGTGTGTTAGTTTTCCGTTCGAAAGGTGAAAGATCAACGTTAGGGTTGTGCAGTGATGTGGGAGAGTAGCTGTATATACTTGTAGCTAAGTCTACGGCCGCACTGTATGTCATCTTGGTACAACTGATGTACACATTGTGTTGTGTTCTGTCATGCTGCTTACTTATGAGAGCATTTAGAAATCCAGAGGGTTGCAGAAATATTTTCGCATTATGGTTGGCCTACTGCCTTGATTTTTCTTTTCAGTATTTTTCACTTTCAAAGGTGGCAGGTGCACCCCTGGTTTACTTAAATAGTGCACAAAGCCTGACCACAGGGCCACTTCCCGTCTGATGGGTGGTAATCCAGCAAATACGAAAGGACTTACTTACTTTTTTCCGCTTTGCAGTCATACGCAACACATTTGCTCTTGCAGTATTGTTCGTGTTTGTGTATCCAGGTACAAATTAAAACAGCATTTAATACAAGTCTGATATGCTTTCACCTTTTGCTGAAAACTAAATTTCCAGCCCTGCAGGCCCAATATAGCAGAAGACTACATACATATGTTGCTTCATGGATGTGTATTTATCCCACAGGTAGCTAAATTTTGGAGAGGGTCCATGGAAAATGATCAGTAAAACGTTTCTGGACATATGATTCTGCTAATAAAAGCTCAGTTGTTGAAGAAATTCATGTGACACTGAAAGTAGCTGTACGCCGACGTGTGCTTGTACCGTGCATGCATGAAGGTTGTACTCTTGTTGACACTCGTTGATTTGTGTCAATTTTTTTCAGAGTTAATACCAATACCGTTTTTGACTGGACCATCTGCTTCTAACCTTCCTAACAGTGTGTAGATGACTGTCTGGAGGATAACAGGGAAGATTATTAGAACTGCCATTATCGTTACATATGCACAATTGATTGGCAGTTCTTACAATTTTAGGTTTAGGTCGTTTTTGTGTTTCATAAGGTTAAACTTTCTGTAAAGGTTAAACTTTTGGTTTCATTATTGTGT
>Ga0209454_1001258_pt1 | contig 15457 bp, 14 predicted proteins | sample WorMetHERISLAND1_2_FD_187400 | JGI IMG/M metagenome (GOLD analysis project Ga0209454, IMG submission 187400) | Marine gutless worms symbiont microbial communities from Max Planck institute for Marine Microbiology, Germany - Olavius geniculatus... | ecosystem: Host-associated > Annelida >...
ACTAATACAACTGTGTGCTTAATACAAAAAACAGCATAATGTTATTTCTGCACTCAGGTGCAGAGATATCAAAATTAACGTGCCATTGCTAATTTAATTTGCAGAACTAATTATACTAGATTAGACAATGCAGCATAACTGCTGGACATACATGAGCAGGTCTTCAGTGTTGACTTTGTCAAGCAGAGATAACTGTGCAAGAACACTGTCCTGAGCTCTCTACCAACAACAATCACATCACTTACTAAGTAAGTTATTAACTCTGTAATGGCAGATTCCACAGCTGATTGTAAACATATAAGCACGTGCAGTTTGTGCACAATATTACAAATACACAGTATAAAATACCGTTAAAACACGAACTGATCACCAGCTTACACAATACACATCATCTCTAGTCACTGCTATTGCTTTCAAATATATTCTTCTTCTTCTTCTAGAAGCTAAAAGTCTCTCTGTATTTAAAGGTGACATGCCCTCATATATGAGTGCCAATCTGAACAGTGGTTCCCATTTATTTCTACTCTTCAGCACCAAAAAAACGACTCCCCCATATTGCAAAGCACACGCTGTGAGTATCAACTTCATAAAATACAAACAGCATCAGTCAGTCATGGCTTATATGGGAATTCCTAGTCTTTACATGAGAATTCCTAGCTTTAGCATGCTGATTCAAAATTACAAAGCAAGGTTTGAGTTTAGATTGAATGCAAACAACAATGTCATAGTGAACCACATGGCATTGCTCAATCTGTAATCATGTTTATCATTGCTTTGCTTTATGTGCTAATAATGTATTTTTTTTCTTTCAACTTTGTTTCTTTACTTTCATTAATTGTACATTTATCTGCGCTTTTGTTAAGCCTTGTGTTTGCTGGATGTGTGAATGCATGAAGGAATACTCACAAGCACTTCGTCTGCTTCCTGCACAAGGCTCTCAGTTTTAGCAGTTAACTCATCATTCAACTGTCTGCACAACAAAAACACAAGATTTGCAATACTGCACTGCACCACTAATGATCTAAATGCATCTATGCACGCTGACCAACAAACCAAATAAAAAGCAGAAAAATTGAACTGGCTTGGACACATATTGATAAAAAAAACTATGACAGCATTGATGAACAAGCACTATGGCAGACACCACAGAATTGCAGAAAAAGAGAAAGACCAAACAGTAATACTTGTAGTGCTGTTCGCGTGAAAGAAGACTTTTTGAGCTGCTTTGTCTAGCAGAACCAGCAGCAGCAGCAGCCTTAGACTGATCACGAGCAAAACTCATTGTCTGTCTGCCTGTTGAGATCAAATGCTACAACACACACACACACACACACAGACACTATTCACTCAAAACATAAACCAATAGCAGTATTGTTAAGAAATGCTCTGCACGGAGCTGACCATGTGCACATCACAATTATAAAGCACTACACGGCTAGCCGTGTACATGGCAAGACATGTAATGCTATTTAGCAACAATCCCTAAACCAAACCCTAATAGACAGCACTAAATACCGAAAACTACCAAAAACGTTTTCGGTAGTTTTCAGTACTGAGAAACCTAACCCTGGTGCTAACCAAAAACAAGTTGTTTGTTTTTCGGTACAGATTATAAGATTTGGTAAAAATTTACATCATGGCAGCCACACCAAATTGCTTCAGAAGTGACTGAAATAGGTAGAATTAGTGTTGTTATGCATGTTTCAAACTAATTTAATTATGGGAAACTGCAAATATTTGAATATTGAAACCCAAGAACAAAGTTAAGGTTTTGGGTGAATTCCACCATTCTAAAGAGGTTCTTTGATGGGGCCTAAAAAGAAAAAGGGGCTAGGTTTTTTTGAGGGAAACACAAAAAACACAAAAAACAGACTAGTGGCGCCACCTGGCGAATGAAACAGGTACTAAACTGAAAAATACAAAATTAATTTTTTAGCTGAATAAGCCACATCTCCAACCCATAAAACGAGCCAAAACAGCTTAGTGGTGCCCCCTACCAAATGAATATTATACTGTACAAAAATTTTGAAAAAATTGAATAAGCTGACTAACCAGCAATTGCAACCACAAATGAATACAAAAAAGCCAAAAAAAACTGAACTCGAACTGGCGCCTCCTGCAGCATACTGCAGATACTGAATAAGCAGCATATAAAGAACGAATGAATTAATATTATTGCTTCTCCTCACTCAAAACCCCATATTTATTCTCGGGTACCAATATGTCACTCAAGTGCAGTTTCCCATAATTAAACTAATTAAAACAAATAAATCACAAAACAAACACACGCCTACCTCGTTCGGCTGAAAAATTAGCGCACACACTGATACTGCTGCATTTTGCGCAGAACAATCACATGACGTATGAGAAATGCCAAAAAATCTGCACTATTACACACATTACAGAAACGCAGCATTGTCCACCTAAACGCTCCACAGCTGACGATATTCACATTCGATGCCATAACACGCACGCCGTAACAGACAAAACAAGTTTGGCTTAGACAACCACGAATGACCGCCAACGTAGCGCATGTGATCACCTGAGCACACTATACAGGCCGTGAAGGTCATTCTCTCAGCCTACGTGACAACTGGCGATTGCCAACTGCCACACCAACTTCCGGCATAAAAATGGAATTTTAAAAATTAAAGCACCTATAATTGCACCCCTGCACTCGAAAATTTTGGTACTTTCCGTTACTTGAGCATGACATATACAAAGAAAATAAACAAACGTCTATTACACTAGCGTTAATGTTTACATTAAATTGTATAACCAGTCATCAAAAGGTAAATAATATTATTTCACCAAATGTTACCTAAAAAACATGCATAACGAAAGTCATTCTACCGATACACGTGTCATATATGTATGTATCTGGGCTGGCCTCCTTATAGTAAATAATTGCCTAAAATTTACATAGTTATCATTTTTTTTAAATATTGATATTGATATCGCAATATTTTCAACATATCGTATCAATATCATATCGAAATTGAAATCCTGATATCGCATCACTAATAAGTACAGGCATTTACTGAATACGCTGCAGTTCTGCTGTTGTTCAAACATCAGCAACAACGGTTTTAATTTTATGGCGTTATACAAATCTGTTTTTAACTAACTAGCTTCATTTGTTGTCCTTAGCGACAGCAATGTTCTCACCAACAACGCAAGCTGTACATGCCAATCACAACGTTTTACTAATCTGTAGAAATGTCTACATAGCTCTGAAGTAGCAGATGCGTACATCATAGAAAAATGTTTTACCGTCCAAACGTTCTCTCAATTATGCGAAAAAATACACTCGAAATCAACATCAAAACCAAAATAAAAACACCCAAGAATATGTATACTGCATATTTATCTTATAGGACTGTGCGATCCGCAGATTTGCCGATATTAAATTCGAAACATTTGCTTAACATGATTATATTATATTAAATATTCTGCGATTATGTGACGTGTGTTTCGTTACGTCATATCTGACGTTTATCAACAAAAATAAAGTTTTATTCGGTGATTTAACACATCGCAGTTACAAGTATGGCTTTACTGTGATTTATTTTAGTTTCTGAACTGATTACAGTGATTAGACTATATTTACTTAGAATTGTACCGGTAATTTAGCTGTCTTGTGTTTTGATCAAATTCGTGCTTCTAATTCGCCGATCGTCTTTTACCAAGGAGCTTGTCTACCAGGTCAAAGAAGTGATTGTGGCCCGCCATAGCCAAGGGCCGCCATAGCCACAGTGTCATAGCCATAGCCAGGGGCCACCATAGTTAGGGTTACGGTTAGGGTTAGGAAACCACTAGCCTTAACCCTAACCCTGACCCTAACCCTAATCCTAACCCTAACCCTAGTAGCCTATAGGAAAGAGTGGCGGAGCTAGCCATTCGTACCATTGATTGTGGGATTGTGGCTACGGCGGCCCTTGGCTATGGCGGCCCCTGGCTATGGCGGGCCGTTAGGCCCATCACCAAAGAAGCACGTTACTGAAACTACTTTTTTGATGCTTTGAAGCTATAACGTGCTGTTGAATATAGGTCTATCACATGTTTTTATGCATTTTGCTTGTCAGATATTGCACCATGTCTTCGTGGTTAAAATCACCACAATTACGGGAGCACCGTGGACCGTTTCCTCACTCCATCCTGCTGGTTGGTTCATTGTAAACTGTCTTTTTGTCGTATTACCGCTGCTTTCTGTGTTTACTGCAGTGATGTAAGAAGTAATTTGAGCAAAGCTCACGTGACGCGCGATAGCAGCGGTTCTGGCACTTTTGCAATCAATCAGTGTGGGCCTACAGCAATATGATATGCATCTTGAAAGAGTACTTAAATTTGAGGCCTCCGTACGGAAGAATCCTTGAATTTAAGAGATCGGAACTTAGATTCTTAAAAATGTACGTTCTATGCTAAAAATGTCATACACAGGTTGTCCAGGTCCATCTCTAGCCATTTCAGCGCAATTCACTCTTAAAATGTGTCGCAGCTGGAAATCGCAAAGAATTTACTAGGAACCCTTATTCTGAGGGTTCAAGGTCATTCAAGATCATCGACGTTGACACAACTAAAAAGCTTGTCACTATTGCTTGTTATGATAAGCAGCATGTATGTGCTTATCTGCAACCGTTTTCATGTTACACGAGATAATTGCAGTAAAAATAAATTAACCACTTTTTAGGGAGGGTATATAGCTGTCTTTGACGCCCACCTGCGCCGGCCTCCTTGAACCTAGGGGGTTGGGACTTTGACTGCTGAAATCTACGTTTAATGCTGAAAATTTCATACGCAGGTTGTCGTGGTCTATCTCCAGCAATTTCGTTGCAATTCAGTGTTGAAATGTGCGTTGCATCCAAAAATTGCAAAAAATTCACTAAAAACCTTTTTGGGGGTTTATGGTCATTCAAGATCATCGATGTTGATAAATCTAAAAAGCCTGTCACCAGCGCTTGTTATGATAAGCAGCATGTTTGTACCTATCTGCAACCGTTTTCACACTATAAGAGCCAATAGCGGTAAAATAACGTCTTTTTAGAGAGGTTACCCCTTTTTGACACCCTCATTCGAGCGGAACCTCTCACTCACGGGCACGAAATTTTGTCTTTGAGGCAGTCCACGGTAAAGATCTCGTGATCCTAGCTTGCGTCGTTTTGACACAATACCGCAGTGTGACGGACAGACAGACGGACGCCTTAAACGATGGCTAAGACGCGCAAAGCATTTTGCCATCGCGCGTAAAAACGACTACAAAATCTTACGAAGAAGACCAAGCACTACAGAACACAACTGCTCATAAGCGCCAGGACCAAAAACTGAAGACCGCAACTGTTATGTCTGTACATTCCATTCAATTCCAGACAATATCAGGCTAAAGCAATAGGGCCCCAGCCCACCCATAGAAAAAAACTAACGTTGGAGGTCAGAAGTCAGAATTACCCCTGGTGAAAATCTCTATGACAAATTATGGCCCACGTGTTACATTTAGTGCAGGGTTTAGACAGCCGCAACAATGCTGTAATCAAGAGTGTCGCCCACCCCCGTATTACACGACTTTGCCTTCTCACAATATAGGCCTTAGGTGTGCAGCAATGCAAGTTGGACTGGACAGCTGATGCTGCATGCAAACATGATGCAAACGCAGGAAGGACGTTTTTTTTAGTTCGAGGCGTTACGAGTACGACCAGCAGTATCACAGTAGTAGTAGTAGTAGTTGTTGTTGTCGTCGCAGGAAGGGCGGACTTTTAACCAGGCGCGCTATGACGAAGAGGCGGACAGGCGCCGACAGCAATGCCTTGACAAGGTCAAGGCGGACGAGGAAGCGGAGATCCTTCGCAAGGATCTGGTGGAGCAAATACGCGAAGAGTTTCTGTGTAGCACCGACAACAAATGGCGCGCGGCACGACTGAGGGAGAGAGTTGGCGCTCAGCTGACGCTGCACCAGTTCGATTTGGACGATCGCCGTGACAGGTAGAACCGCTCGCGTGTTGTTATAACAGTTTACAAACGTTTTTGTTGTGTTTTTTAAACTGCTATTTTTAACGTTTATTACATCCATCTGTATAGACGTCCGTTCTTCCGTCTGTTTTATACGGGGTCATGTATCCCGACTCGAAAACAAACAGGCATGTAGAAAACAAAGCAGAATTGACGCTAACAACTAATATTCCCCAAAGCAGTAGGCCTAGTATCAGTGTATCTATTTCAGCTTGAAAAACTGGGTGCATCGGACATCGAAAATCTACCGAAAATGACGAGCATCTCGCATAGTTTACTAACGGCTAGCTGGTCACACGCTGGCCGACGCGCACCGCATCGACGGCACCAGCACCCACTACACACTGGCCTAGGCGGGTGACTGCGTACATGTCGTGCTGCCTAATGTTAACTAACTGACTCTAGTGAATATAACGCTGCACAGCAGTTTACATAACGTGAACTGGACTTGTCGAGCGGCCCGCAATGGCAGATGTTTCCGTCTTTCACTGATTTTAGCAAGCTAAACTTGACAAATTCGAAACTCACTTGCTTGCAAGAGTAAGGATGTAATCATTGTGAAGATTTGGTTAGGCTATAGTTGTACCGCGCGCAATGCACGTATAGTCTTGTCAAGCGCGGTAGCCTAAAACCATCGTAATCGTCTGTCTGTCTGCAGTTTTACGTCGACAAGCCCCTACATGGACCCATATTTCTCCTTCGCTATAATACCCGCAATGCGGCCAATTACGACTGCCGTATAATAAAGATGATGAACGATGGTAATATTGATGACAGCGATGACGAGAACGAAGATTAGGCCTAATCGTAATAATAACCTATTATTACAATGAGTTAATCTTCGTTTTCGTCAGCATTGTCAATAGCAGTAATACTAATAACATTCGGCTGCTAACGTGGTGGTTGCGAGACTGCGGAAGTTGCTGTTCAAGGAAGATGAGAAGTACCGACTCGAGGCAGAGAGGATGGTACCTACGACGCTTGACAGGCTGGCTGCAAACCGCGAGCGACTGAAACTCTTGCGAGACAGGAAAGAGAAAGAACGACTGGAGTTAGTCCAGCAGAAATACCTCCAGCAAGCAAGGTATACTTTACGTTGCGTTCTACTGAAGTCTAATGCGTATATGTGGCCTTGAACCAAAAATTACGACTCTGTCTTATACACAGCCAAAGTTATGACCGTTTAAAGAATTGTTTAATTTTCCCCATAGGCGCCAGTGTATTTTTTTTTATTTTTGCGAATAAATACGTTATATATTAAATTTTAATTTTCTAACCCAAAAAGGCACTTCGTTGTGCAGAACCGCGTCGTTTGACATATTAAGCGTAAAATCCCTTAAGAGGTCTGACCTGTGGGTGCGTAGAAAAAAGGCATATAAAAATAACAATTTTTGCGTATATTCCACCCATTTGCCGAGAAGCCCCCCCTTGGAGAAATTTGCATAAAATTTTGCATGACGGGTCCCCTCACTGATGCAATCAACCGTGCCAAATTTTATCTCAATCCGATCAGGGGTTTGGATTTTGTGGGGGGTCAAATTTTTGGCTTCCCCATAAGAAAGAGAAGTCGCCGTTAACACAGGGCTTGAACTACCGTTCAGCCCATAGATGTGATAAACATCAAAAAATTATAATAAACGTTAATAAACGCATTTATTAGGAAAAAATTGTAAAAGTTTGTAAGCTAAAAGTAAACGTACACAGAGCGTAAGTTTGAATATTAGGCCTATTATTTGGATAATTCCAAATTCCAATAAAAGTTTTTTCATTGACAAAGAATATCTTACTCCAGTTCTGTGACAACCGTTTCACAAAAGTGCCCTGAATTCACTCCAATCTTATAGCTACGTGAAAACTAAGTTGAGTTGTCCTGTTCACTAATTATCTTCATCGCTGTCATAATTTTGCTGCGTTTCGCTCATGTGATTTTTATTGAGATAAACGTTGTCAAGATAATTAGCGCGTTTACAAAGATTTTTTGTAAACGTTGTAAACGTTTATCACGTCTGTGGTTCAGCCTGTGATATGACGTCGACGCCGACGAGTATAGTTGTATTAGCAACGATAAATAAACTTGGACACGACGCGCGATTGTTGGTAGGTTGCCAGACTGCTGCTGCAAGTTCAGAGCAAGGGTCGGTCGATTGGTCGTTCCTGTGCCGTGGCCGTAGAGCTATAAATAGAGCAGACAAACAGACAGACAGACAGAATCTGCAGCTGCAGACTCTGCAGCGTGCAACAAAGAGTGATGTCTAGCGCCAGCGCGCGACAGTCAATAATTTAATTGTACGTCACAAGTAACACGAAAGTACGCTCGATGTGGAACAACCTCGGCAATGACTGACGTCGTTACTTGTACCCACATAGAAACGAAAATGTCGGTCTCCGTGCAGCATGGCGACATACCGTCGTCCAAACTTTCAGACTTTCACTCTATGGCCTACAAGCTACCAATTCAATTTCCTTTTGCTAAGGATAACAAGCTAAGTCAGTGAGTAGTTAAGGTGGCACTTGACACTTGATAACAAAAGGGAGGCTCGGCAATAATTGCCTCATCAGATGATCAGGTACAACAAGGCAGTAAATAGACAAAAAAACGCAGATGCGGATAGTAACGGGAGGGCTAAGCCACAGCAGTGGCGTGACCCCTTCCCCCAATTTCAATCACTTTAACCACGGGACTAACTTGGCCTGAACAACTTGCTTGGAGTTTGCTTGAGATTACCCCCCTCCAGTGTCCAGAGATTCGAAGTGCAAGCTAAAAGTTACGAATTCGATACTCTACCACTATATAGGCCTAGGCCTAGACCAGTACTAGCCTATACCTGCCAGTCTATGCTGTCTGTATATGTAGTATGAACCGTGAGGAGTTGAGAACGCTGTTCTGGAAGCAGTTGGAGCTGGAGGCGGACGCCGACCGCAAGGCGCAGCTGCGACTGAAGGACGACGTGGCGCAGAGACGGAAGCTCGAAGACCAGCACTATTACGAGCTGCTGCTGGCCGATGTCCAGGCGAGGAAACGGCGCGAGGAGATCGAGACGATTGAACGCAACGGAGCGAATTACGTGCAAGTCAAGGCACTGGTCGAACAGATTGCCGCGGCTGACGACTCCAAGGCTGCACGGGCCGCACGCATTGCGGAGGAGCATCAGTACTTGGTCATTATTGCATCTTACTAGCTCGCATCTGTCGACTTCAAAAGGCGCGTACAGAGCGACGTAACTAAACTGAACTGAACTGAACTGACATGGTTTTGATCAACTAACCAATTGGCAAGCAGTAATGCATTACAGTACGCACCGTCAAACGGCGTCGGTGACAACGTGACTACGCGCGCGTACGCGTCAACCAGTGACCAATGAGCTAGCCGTGTTTGCCCATTGGTCGGTTCGTCAAAAACTGAATTGTGTCAGTTCAGTTCAGTTCAGTTACGTCGCTTTGTAGGCGCCTCGACGGACTAGTGTACATAGCCGTGGTGAATATTTATTTATTTATTTATTTATTTCATGATGCAGTATTCAGAACAATTACAGTGTAACATCACAGCTGGACAACCACGGCACAAATAAATGAACACTAACAGTTGCCCAGCCGGTACATTAAAAAATCCTCCACTAAAAATACAAGGCTAAACTACAAACATGGCTAGTAACATCGTAAGTATGCTGACAAGTCAATGTCTTTAAGGGATTGCATGGCTGAAAGCAGCCTGAGAACTGAAGCAGACCGAGTCAGGGAGAGAGAGAGTTTCAAATATTGACAATCCTGCACGCAAAAAAGTTTTGGCTGTTTTGCACACGAAAATTTCTCAGCCCAGTTGCGGTAAATTTGAGCTAATTATGTGGCTGCATAGGTGGTAATTGTAAGTACCGGTAACGCTGTTTTTCATCGACCGACCGACGACCGACCGACCAATGACCAACCTCTGTTCCTGAAAGAGACTTCCCGGAAGAAATTCAAACGGCCATATCTCCGTAACGGTGCGAGATAGACGCATGCGTTGAGGTATAACAAGACAAATGTCAACTAGCGTCATCGACCGTTATTGAAATTTTTTTTCTCTCAGTTCCTAAAATCGGGCAATATTTTATAAACTTCGTGGAGACAATTTCCAATAACGGCCTCGACGTCAGTCACTATTAGTATAAAATTAACGGGTCTCAATTAGACGCCGGGTCTCTAATACAAGCCGAAAGGAACGAAAAAGCTCCTAAAAGAATGCAAAAGAAAATGATGCGCGCGAGGAGTACATTAGATTGGTTACAATCTAATAATATTTCTTGTGTATGTATTTCAATGTCTTCTTCTAATCTTGAAATAAAACTGAACTAAAACAGTCGTTGGCGGACATGGGGGTCGGGTCAGTATAGCCCGTGAGTGACTGAATGTAATAACAAGTGTCACAGTTGAAGAAGTGGCCGCCGACTGCAAGAAAGTTTTCGTGATACTGTCCCATAGTGTTATCTGATAATGGTATGACACGATAATGACATAATAAATTGATAACGATATGACAATGATATGGCAGGTGGATCAAGCGGAGTTGCGTCGTAAAGAAGAGGAGGCTGAGCGTGAAAAAGCCGAGATGAAGAAACGTGCTACACGCGATATGTTCACGCGCTCAATCGAGCTGGCCAAAGAGAAGCGTGACAAGGCGCGCCATGAAGAGCAGGTCTGTGACATGAAACTGTTGGAGCAGAACATGAAGGCAACTGCTGACGAAACACTGGCCATACAAGAGCGCAAGGTTTGGCGTTTTCTGATTTCTTTCTCATCAGCTTACAAGAATGATTGTTTTGTCACTTTTTGCAAGTTACTGTGATTTGGTGCATGCTGTAACGGTATACAGAGGTCGGGAGTTCGACTTCCGGATGAGTCACTATCAGCTGCTTACTGCTTGGATGGGTGACTGTCTGCGGAGAGGTAAACGTACCATCTAGGTGATAACCAGCACCAAGGTCAACTCAGCCTTACATCCCTTTGGGATAGGTAAATCGAGCACCGGCCTGTCTGGTTGAGGTTAAGCGGGGCTCATTCACCCATGTCGAATGGCAAGTAACACTGTGTGATCCCGTATGGCAAGTGACGCTCCGTAGCTCTGTGACGGGTTTCCTGTTAAGAGCTACACACTACCTAAAGTAATAATGTTCACGTTATATGCTGTTTAAATATTGCGTTTTGTCAGCTGCAGATAATATCCGCGGGTAGGCCCAAAAATAAGGATCACTGTCTTCACGGCTTTAAAAACAAAGTGGCCTCGTTTTGGCCTACCCAGTACAACGTGCGTCTATCTGGCTTTTGGAGTCTTCGCCCGCAAACACACGTGGGCCCCTGGACTTTGCTGAGGGACTTCAGTTTAAAGACCAAACACTGCTCTCTGTCCCTGGTATCTGTACGTTTCTGTTCCCGTTGCTTTGCTGTAGGCGCTCCCTCCATCTGAAACACTCCCTTGTAGACATTCACAATTTTCTTTTCCATGTGATTGTTCTCGTTGCCACCTTGAAGCATTTTTTTCTACAACCCAGCTTTTCGACCGTCTTAACCCCACCACACTCCACCCCCTGCACTCAGATTTAGCGAGCTTACTTACTTACTTTTGATCGGTTGATTGACTGACTGATTGCTGTACGAACAGAAGCAGCTGTTGAAGGAGCAGCTGCAGTACCTTGACTACCTGGACAAGACTCGCGAACTGGACAGGCAGAAGGAGGCATACAGAGAGTGCTTGATCAGAGAAGATCAGCAGGAACAGAACAATAAATATCTGCGAATACAGAAGCTGGACGCCGCCGCCAGACGTCGCCTCTACTGCGATGCCAGCGAAGTGCAGAAACTACAGCGTGAAGAAAAAGGCAACTATGCACCATACATTTGTTTTGTTTTTCTTCAGTTTTGTCTTTGGTGTTCAGGGGCTGTAACAACGCCTACTATTTCGAGTTTTTGTTAAGCCTAACGAGTACAACCTGACATGTCTGCACAGCTCTGCTCGCAGAACTTTTTTCAGACATTTTGCACAAAGACATAGTCTCCTGTGCGAAGATAAAGTTCTTGAAAGCAGTGGATCAGTCACAGTATCTAGGTACTTTCAAAGCTGATATTGTGCTGTAGCATTCCGGCTGTCGTGCCTCCATCTTAGTCTGATGTCTTGTGAATTTTTTTTAATTCACAAGCTTTCTGGATGTGCTGCACATGACGATTTAGTTCACATTCTGTTGTGACTGCGCAGCTAAGAAAACGGTACTGACGAAGGAAGACCGCGAGGCGAACCGGCAGATTCTTCTGTCCGAGATACGGGCGGCGTGCAAGGCCGAACTCGAGGACAGAGAGAGAGAACGACAGAAGAAGCTGGAGTGCCGCAACGACCTGCTGGGACAGATGGACTACAACCGACGCTGCAAGGACGAGCAGAGAGACGAGGAGATGCGGATGCGGCAGAAACAAACAGAGGCGGAGAGACTGCTCGAGGAGGAGACCCAGTACCTGCTGGCCAACCTGGTCAACCTCAAGTGGAACCCGAAACGCAAGCAGCTGCCCGACGAAATCAAAATTCCCTGCTCCTAGCATTACTACCTCAAGCCGTTACTTGTGTCCTGCTGTGGCGGATGCAGAACAAATTACAGGCATAGTCAGCGTATCAACGGACTTACTCTTTCTCGATAAACGTACTGGATGCTATTGAACTCCTCAACTTTTCCAGCAGTTTGTGGGTTGATAAAATTTCTATTATTGTGCAGATGACCTTTATATGCACTGCTGTCAGCAGTTCTCGTTTAACCTTTCCAATGCATTCGCTACGACAGATTTTATTTGCACTTAACATGTAACCACTAACCACCGACGTCCAACTGCAGCGCCTAGTTTCAAAGCGTCTCATTTCTGCCCTCCCCCCCCCAAAAAAAAAATTCACAACACGTGCATGTTTTTGCAGTAAAAATTACTGTATTTTTGTTACCAATGTGGATACATGTAAAATCAAACAGTGTGCAATAAGCCTACATGTACAGCATTCCTATTTCATATGCAACATATTTCTATGTACTTGTATTTTTTCTTCAGTAATATCTTCTGTAGTTCGCTAACTTTTTTGTTCCTTTGTATTTGTATTTCATATGTTAACTGTTTCATGCACTTGACGTGTTTATTGCATAATAAAATGTTCAAAATTTCCGAGTCTGCACCGTAACCATTTCAGACATAATTTCCGTATTTTATTATTTCAGACCTCAAGAATTGAGTACCGTGGGCGGTAAATAAAATAAATAAAAATAGCATAAATGCTTTAGTTAAACAGTTACATTTAGCAGCGTATTTAACAAGGGAGACATCTTGCATACTTTCACATACTGAAACGTCAACATGTATGCAACTGCTTACAAAAAACTTAACACACTGACGGACATTAAAGTCTAAATATGCCACTGGATACATTTACGAGCAGTGCTAATATGCTATGCAAAATGTATTTGAATTCTGCATGCAATGCAAACAGCTTCAGCAATTACAGACTTGCATGAAATAATGCATCAACAACAGCATTTTTGGAATATCAACTGAAAACAATATTTCTGAAGACCTGCTGTAAACTGCAGCTCCAAATATGACAAGCATATAGAACATGCCATGCATAGTGCAACATAATCTGCTAAATTTAGACTTCAACCAGACTCATGAATAAAGAATGATGCACATTGCACATTAATATACAATTATACAAAAGCCAGCGTTGTCACTAATTTGCAGATTGCTAAATACGAGCCTCCTGCTAATGAACAAAGCAGATTTTTCCTGAAAATGTCCAATCTTTCAAAATTACCAGGGTACAACAAATTATTTTCCAACTAGGAATCATGACATATATGCCGTTCTGGTATCCCAACAGATTCATCATATTTTCAGAAACTTCAATTCCCGAAATTTCAACATTTCACTCTTGTGCACTTTTGTTGCACTTACTGGATGAACTAATTGAAATGTTCTGAATTTCAATAGATTTTTAATGTTTTAGAAAAAATTATAGAGTAAGAGGCCAAGTAAATAAAATCAATACCTTATGAGCCATGCAGTTTATATTGTGTCACTAATGTCAGCAAGTCAATCAAGCACATTCAATCAGTTACTGAGTATCAAATCAACAACGTGACAAAAATGACATCATACAAGTACAGCTGCTCTGCATACACATTAGGCATTCATAAACTGCAAAGAGCGCTGAGTCGCTATATAAGAAATATGCTCCTGGGTTTTTGTCATAACTGCATCAAATACTGAGAAATTTAAATTCTTTCAATGGCACACTCTGCAGAAAATTTGCAATTAACTGATCACTGAAGATCATATCAGACCTCAAATGTGTCGTTACACTACCATGTGAAACAGTCAGCTTTACAATCACTAAGTTACAAGGCAAATATTGAAAAATGGTTAATATCTGATGAAGTTATAAACAGGACCCACAGTTATAGATAGTTCGATTTAATTTTTCTATTTTTAGTGTAAGATTACGTCATCAAGTACTAATCACCAGTCATTCTCAATTTCTACAAAATTCCACGGATATATTAGAACTTTGCAGAAAAAGTCAAATTTCATGGCTAGGTTTGAAATTCTGAAATCCACGAAAAACTGTGGGCCCTGGTTATGAAGGTATGAAAGGTAGGGGGCTTACTTTTTAATTTAAGTTTTTATGGACCACTAATTAGGTAATGCAGGGCAAAGCAACATTACACTAACAATGCTATCCACAAGACACACTGTATAATATATATAACATCAGTTTCAAATAGTATCGGTTATGTAATGTACACTAGCAGTATAACGGACTTTGGCAGACCTCGTAAGGTCCAGCACATAGCCATTTCTGGCAAATCTGTTTAAAAATTTTTGAATGGATTTCCAAATACAATGGATTTCAGCACATTTGTAATGCATGCAGACATCATACAGCTGAACACAAAACAAACTAGTCTTGAGTTATCATTACTGCAGTGAGTCTTCTCTGCGGTTTTGAGATTTTTGACGTGCCGCATCAGTGCTGAGCAGTTACTGTACACATGCTGAGCACAGTGCAACTGTATTAGTGGGGCCAAAGGCAGCTAGCAAGAAATCCAAGAATAACTAATGTCAGATGACACATGCAGCAGAAAAAGAGGTGGACTGAGTATTCAGCATATTCAGTATTCATATGATATGTAGTTGCCATTTTGTAGCAGGCACAAAATGGAGACTAATGGAATAAGGTGACCTATTATTGCAGTAGTGCAAAACTAACAAGAAATTTGAGCTAATGCTCACAAGATGCACGAAAACCTATAGCAGTTCCAGTTCAGTAGTCTAGCTGAAAATTGGGGTGTTCACGCTAAGTTAATATACAAATACCAAATTCTCTATCTGGATCGCATAACGATAGTTCCGTGGCGCCACCTTGTGAATGACATAGACTTGTGTCGCAGTCCAA
>Ga0209454_1001265_pt1 | contig 15437 bp, 8 predicted proteins | sample WorMetHERISLAND1_2_FD_187400 | JGI IMG/M metagenome (GOLD analysis project Ga0209454, IMG submission 187400) | Marine gutless worms symbiont microbial communities from Max Planck institute for Marine Microbiology, Germany - Olavius geniculatus... | ecosystem: Host-associated > Annelida >...
GGACTATTGTTATTCACCTCCAAGTGGGCAGACAACTGCATGTTTTATGAAATTTAAATTTATTTAAATTTCTGATTTGGTTGGTGTTAAGAATTGCATGACAGTGCTGTGGCTAATGTGGCCTTAATTCTAGCAGTATCAATTCTTTTAAATAATTACTGCAATTTGTTTACCTTTTACTGTTACTGTAGATGCAGCAGTGGTATTTTCCCAGGCCAATTGAGAGTCTAGTGCATGAGATGATGAGCGGATGCTTTGTTTGTTGATGTTTTAGTTGGCTCCTGCTAATCAGCTGTGGTTAGAAGATTTGTCGGTTAGACTTCTGTGTGTGCTGGCACTTGATCGATTTGGAGACTTTGTGTCTGACGAGGTTGAATTTTTTGTTGAGTGCTGTATTGCATTTTGTTCATGATGTAATGCCATCTGTTCAGTAAACATCATATAAACGTTTTTCTGCTGTGCTGGTGTGTGTCATTTTTAAGGTTTTTTTAAGCTGTGTAATATAATTAAAAAATTGTTGTAGTTTTTGTCGTCAGTGATCACTGCAAATGTGAGCTTGATGACATATCGTATTATTAACTCATTTGTTGTTTTGCTGTTGATTTGGTCATGCAACAGGAAAAATGCATCTACATTTTTTTGTATTAGTTTGTCTTCAGCAAGGTCTGGTCAGATTTGATAAACAGCAATTGATCAGCTAAATGAAAAACAATCTTGGTAGTAGTAGTAAAGCAGCAGAATCAGTAATGCTAGCAGTATGTGTTCCGTTGTGTTGCATTGGTAGGTGATTGCACCAGTGCGTGAAACCTGTGCCCAAGTTCTGGGTGTGACAGCCATCCATCTTGAGGCTGATTGTGTTCATAACATTGCACGGAAGATTGTTCAGTTCCTTACTCGACCGGAGTGGGAAGTGCGCCACGGTGGCCTGCTTGGACTCAAGTACATTCTAGCTGCTCGACAGGTGGCCTACATGTCTTGTGTTGTTGAGCCACCGAACAAATCTTTACTTTTTTATAAACTGAACGAAGTGCTAAGATTAAGATTTTGACCTCGTTGGGCTAGTTTTCTTAAGGCTACATTTCTTACAACTGGTATTGAAAACGCCTAAGCAAGTGCCCTCTGCTTACTATGGCAATTAAGACCTGAATTGAAATAAACTGAAATTAGAGATTACTTTTTCTGTTTAGTTCAGTGGTTTGTCGTTCAAGTCAGAGGAATGTTATTCCGCCTGTAAAAACTTGTTGCAGCAATCCTAAGATGCTCTTCTTTTGTGATCCAGTCTGACCTGGTTCAGCGTTAGTGGTTAGGTAAGCCATTTGAAGAACAGATGTATAGCTGTGCAGCGTGCATTTGTGTGTATTTTTGATTTCATTTGTCCTAAGACCTACACAGAGCATTGGTGGTTTGTGGAGGATATTCTGTTGGAATTAATGTAATGTTTATGGCTGGGCATGCATTAGCATTCAGATGGATAGTACGTCATCATGCCTTTCATATTTTTTTTTGTTGTTCGCATAGACGATTAGCCAGTCATGCATAATTGTATTGTACTTTGTTGTGGCTGCTTCTGGTACTCATAAACTCAACTCATTTCACAAGCTGGATTATGGTTTAAAATTATTCTGCCTTTACAATGTCCAGAAAATTATTCTAAATATCTACAGTACTATTGGATGGATGTCAGTTCGGAAATAGTAACTGATGGCAAATGGACATTCCACATTATATGCAGTAGGTGTCTTAAGCTTTTTTATTTCACGCACGCTTCGTTCTTAACGTAGCAAAGAGGAGTATATGAGATCAGTGTAATATTGAGAACTGACTGATGACCGATCGACTCACGACCGACCTCTGTTCCTGCAAGAGCCTTCCTGGAAGAAATTTAAATGGCTGTATCTCAGCAACCAATCATCCGATCCACTTTCGGTTTGGTTCTAGGGTGGGGTTCTCAGGGTCTGCAAATTTAACAGTGAACTTTGTATTTATGCCCACCTGACCCTTGTTGCCATGACAACGAAATTTGGGACAAAATGGGGTATAACTTGGCTTCTGTAAGAGATATCTGCAAGATGTTTGCACTTTGGTTTCCGGGATTGAGCCGTCGAAAGCTGCAAACTAAATTTTACCCCAACCGATTCTCGTTGCCATGGTAACAAAGTTTGGGACAAAATGGGCTATAACTTAGCTTCTGTAAAAGATATGTCTCAGATCTTTAGTTGCAGTTGTAGCAGTAGTAATACTTTAGTAGTAGTAGTAGTGTCGGCATTTAGTGTGCGTGGAGTATACATTAGATCGGTTACAGTCTAAAGTATTTCTTGTAGTCAGTATAAGGATGGTGCGTGCACAGTTATTACATTGTGTTCTGATAAGTGTTGACTGTGTTTACTGGGTTGTGTTTTTTCAGGACCTGGCAATATCTTTGCTGGATAACATGTTGCCGGTGCTTATCCAGAGTCTCACTGATGCTTCGGATGATGTCCGCTCTGTAGCGGCTCTCTCATTTCTTCCTGTCACTGATGCTCTCGTCAGCTCTTTACCTGACAAGGTCTGTCATCAGCATTATTATTGTAGCTCACAGGTTCAAGGCTTTTTTGATGTTGTCTGTGCTTTTCACACATGTTTGTCAACTTTTTGTCCGAGACTAATGTTTTAAATTTTCACTTTGTACACTGTTTCTCAAAAAAACATCCCTGACATTTTTGAATGTAATTTAAAAACCAATGAAATATTTGTAGGAATATTTGTACCAAAAATTATCAAAATCTGATAGAGTGGTTGATGTGGCCGGGCTCTCTGAACTGTTCAGAGTTCGCAACGGTACTAAGCAGGGCTGTGTCCTGGCTCCACTGCTTTTCAACATATTCTATGCAGCCATGCTCGTGGTTCCCTTTCACAACAATGATCTTGGCATCAATGTCTACTACCGAACTGATGGGGGAATCTTCAGTCTTCACCAGCTCAATGCCAAATCCAAAATCACTGAGTTGCTGGCATGGTATCTTCTGTATGCAGTACGATTGTGCTCTGGTCGCACACTCACTTGAAGATGCACAAATGATTACCGTCTGCTTTGCTTGTGCTGCTAAACGTTTTGGTCTGACAGTCATCTGGAAACAGACCATGTGGTCATCCAGTTAAATGGTATAAAGATGCATTGAAGAAAAACCTGCAGCAGTACAGCTGTGCAACATCGACTCAGCTATCTGTGAAACAACTGCACAAGATCGATCGTTGTGGCGAAGCTCCTGCAAGTCTGGAGTATCCCATTTCGAACATAACGCATCTCAGACCTGCAACTGAAGAGAAAAAGAGGAAGGCTGGTGTCACGACACCACCATCGGACTGTACTTGCACATGAGAACTCACAAGCGCTGACTGCTCATCCATCAACTCAATGGGAGACTAACATTTGTGCCAAAAATTATCAAAATCTGATAATTGGTTTTCAAGTTACAGTCAAAAATGTCAGGGCTGTTTTTTTGAGACACAGTGTATTTTTGTATCCTGTACTAGAATATGCTTGTTCCATATCTTTCTTCTCTATGTTTATTTGTTTATAAAGAATCTTGCTAAAGTTTAGTTAGTTATTTGACTGATAACTGTTAATTTAAGTTATGACAAAGCTGGAATATAAATTTCTTCATTTGAGACTAACTTAATAAATAGCATACATGCAAATACTTTTTCATTGTGCAGTTCAGTTGTTAAATTAATTGATGGCAGATTGATAGCAAAAGCCCTGTTAGATTTTGCTGTATATTTTTTTCTGCACTGAATGTAATGTTAACTTGCTGTTGTAGATTGGTGATATAGTGAGTTGTCTCTGGTCTGTTCTGGATGAACTTGATGACCTTACGTCCTCGACGAATAATATTCTTGAACTGCTGTCTTCTATTTTGGTTCATCCAAAGTTCAGTTACACTGGGTATGTCTACTGTATGTGACAACTGGTAATTAGCAGTCAGATGTTGGTTTTAGAATGTGATTTTCTTAGCCAGGATGCCTTTAGTGCTTTGCCAATGTTGATTGCATGGCAGGAAGGACATTGGATCTGCGAAAGTATGACCACAACATTGTCTTAGAATTTTTTTTCCACTTTTTCTGTTGTTGATAGCTAGAGCCCACAGTTTTTCACAGAAAATTTGGCCACATTACGCGGGCCAGTTTGCAAAATTATGTGGCAGAATTGTCCAAATTCGGCAGCTTGCCACGGCCTTCCGTTTGTGTGTAAACAAAGCTCTATTCTGTTTAAAAAAACTTGACTTTTTGGAGGCTGGCATGGTGTTCAGTTATGCTAGCAACATAACGAAAATTATCGATTTTGTCTTTTTGAAAGTGCTGTTCGTCGATTAGTTGCATTGTGCTAATTTACGACTGTGCCGTATTACGATAGTAATTATTAGTAGGGACGCAGTTTTAGGCAGTTTAGTTTGATTTTTCTCAGTGATATAGTTAGCCTAATTACGTTATCAGGCCGATGATCGTGCTAATCATCGGTCATTTCGCAACTTTTGCAAAATTTCACAAAATTTCGTGGCGGGAAACTGTGGGCTCCACTGATAGCTGGTCTTGGAGGCATTCTTTGTACATATGTTCACCTGTTTAATGTTTATCTGTTGATGACTATTGTTTGTGTGATATCTTTTGTGTCAGTTGACATACTTTTGACACTGTAATGTCGTGTGTGGTAACTTGGAGCATCTTGAGAAAAATAGACTTGTTAAACTGTCTGAGTGTGTTTACACTTTCTGTCGGAATTTGCTGCATTTTTTGCAGATGTACCTGCTTTGCTATCAGTTATTTGCTCTTCCGTAGTGATTTTTTGAATCATTTAGCATCAGGCACACTTTTGTCATGTGCAGCCATTGATTGCGTTATATACGGATGCTGATAGCCTGGCTGTTGGTTGCAGAGACGGGTTGACCTCTGCTGTGCAGTTGATTCCAAAGCTGTGGCCATTCCTTAATCACAGCATCAGATCTGTGCGTCGAGCAACTCTTCGCACCATGTCCGTGTTACTGTCAACTGGAAGACTGAAGGTATATGTCGATGTGCAACTCTCAGGTTCAGTAGTGTGTGTTGGAAGAAATTGCTGTTTTCACATGTGGATTAGGCCTTTAGATGTCGGACTGTATATTTACATGTATGCCGTGCCACTTAATCAGCTGCTGCATTTTATGTGTTTACGAACTAATGAGAGATTGATGTAAAACGTGCTTTGGTGCTTTTTAGTTGTGTTGTAGGCAAACATTAGTAGTCTCATCATTTGGTAAATCTGTCCATTTCCACATCTAGCAGTCCTCAGATTATACCACAGCAAGTAATAATGGTAAGCATTGTGTTTTTACTGGGCGTCATGGTTGGCTTTTCTTCTGATATCTTTGCATTTTTGCTTAACTGCTTGTTGACTGTAGTTATAAATACTATATATGTGGTTTCTTGCAACTTACATCATATCAGCTGTTATTGTCAATGGTAGTAGAGTGTCATTGTGTAGAATTCTGCTACGAACAGTCCCCTGGTTTCTGCTGTGCTGCCCGATGCTCTTCGCTACACCTATCAACACTGCTTGCTGGAAGCTGACCAGGACCTGTTGCCTGCTGTAACTCAGGTTTCGTCATCACTTTTTACTTAATAGTATATGCCATTAATATGCTGAGCAATTGCTTAGTAATAGTGGTAATGTAAGATGACAATGACATTGTTGAAATAGAAGTTAAAATTAGACTTTTTTTATTTTCAATCACTTTAGTATATACACCACTAGACATGTTTAACAGCTCAGTGATTTGAGTTATGAACTTTACTATAGGATGCTCATAAAGAGGCTATGGACAGACTCCCTGTTTATTTGAACATGTTTTTTTTTGTTATAATACTACAGTAAATCTCAGGCACAGATAAACCTGGACTGTGGCTGTTAACAGATTGTATGTACCAATTCATTGGATTTTTAATGCTCTTTGTAGCAGCATATGCACTTTAAAAGTTTTTTTGCAGTTTATCAGGCTGTTTGTGCAGTATGCAAACTGTAAAGAATAAACAGTGACGTTATAACTTAAAAGCAGTACTTAACTTGAATTGTTTGCGGCCCGGGTTCTGGATCTTTTGGTCAGTTAGTTTTAAACCGTCTGTTACTTGTAACTCACTAATTAAGTTTGTGTGTGTTTTGTTTAGAAACACTTAACTAGTAAGTTAAGTTTGTGTGCATTTCTGAACAAAGCCTTGACTGGCTGTCAGCTAATTGAATAGTAAACTAGTTGCTTAGCACCTATGCGCACTCCACTAATCATTACCACCTAGCGCAAGCGCACGTCAGTCAGCCCACGAGCCAGCCAAGTGATTGTGGACAGCTATTTTGTCCATTCATGAATGGATTTTGTAGTAAAATTTGTTGCAGCAATCATCTCCTCGTGCTTTTTGAAGACATTGGTAGACGGTAAAATCGTTTTATAGTATCAGATTCTTCAATTAACTGCTTGCAAAATGGTACAAAAGTTGCGTTAAATACAATAACTGCGATGGACGGTTAGCCAACTGGCCGTTTTTGATCAGTTACATTTTTGGCCATTTTAACCATTGGTTAGTGCTACGGGAAACGAGAGTTATGCAAATCTGTCACTTAACATCTAACTTAACTGGCCAGTTAGAACCAGAAACTGGGCCTTAGTCATTAACATACTAATTAATACTAGGTTTGGCTTATGAACTTTGAAATGAAGTTTTAACAGTGTTTTTTTGCTTGTATTGGTGTTCTGTAGGCATGGGGAGAACTGGTATCATGTAGCAGTGCGAGTGAACTGATGGTTGTCGCTGAACCTGTGTTCAGTACATTCATGTGTCTACTCATGCAGCCTTCCAACGTGCCGTTCAACCACAGCCTACTGCTTGACATACCAAAGCATGCTGTCAAAGTATGTTACTACACGGTGTTTCATAAAAAAGAAACCCCTTTTTGTTTCATTTATAATTCAGTCAAATGATGACCAATTTACACGAAATGTTTATCAGTTGTAGCTGAAGAAATACTAATTGAAAATATTTTAGCAAAATATGGCTGTTGAATAATTATATTTTTTGTTAGTTGTGACGTAATTCTGACATCATAATATGCCATGAGTACAAGCTTGCTTGTCTCAAATGGTGCTGTCAGTTGCTGAATAGCTTCCGTGCTTTGATGGTGAACTTCATCTGGTTTGCTGATGGCCATTTGTTAAAATTTTACTACAAAAATTTTAGCCACAAAAATCGCCCAGAACAATCGCTTTCATGCATTTGTGGGGATAGCTTGACTTTTGCTGCTGATTGCATCTTCCAGCAAGACAGTTTACCGGCACACAAAGATTGCGAGATGGTTGAGTTTCTAGCTCGCAAAACACTTGATTTCAAGCCACCATGTTGCTCAGTGCCAACATGATGGAACATTTTTTCAATTAGCAAACCAGATTAAGTTTACCATCAAAGCAGGGTAGCAACTGACAACACCAGTTGAGACAAGCAAGGTTATACTCACGACACGTTATGACATTAGCGTTACATCACAACTAGCAAAGAATATTTAATCAACAGCCATATTTTGTTGAAACATTTTGAATTAGTATTTCTTCAGCTACAACTGGTAAAAATTTTGTTTAAATTGATCTTTGTCTGAGTGAATTATAAAAAAAAGAAAAAGGGGTTTCTTTTTATGAAACACCGTGTATGTTTGTTGTAATGCATTCGGTGTAATAATCCACATTACGGGTCTTGTCTCTCCGTCTTTTACTAACTATTTGAAGCAGGGTGGTGCAACAAAACAGAAAATCTGTCCATTTTTGATTCGGTGGAAACAAAGCCTTATATAGTCTTAAAAACGATCTGGCTGAGGCATGGCTTTGCATACGAAAAACTAGGAGTTGCTGAATGTGAGAAGATGTTAACGTGCCGCCTGCTATGATGCATATTGGACCAGGTTTGCATGAACGTGTTTGGCTGTTACAGAAGAGATCGCCAAGCAATACAAAGCAGTGTGTCGATGTGCCAGTGCAGCCAAAGTATTACATTGGAGGTTCAACACTGCCGGGAGAACTTGCCCAGGAACGAGATATCACTGTTGTTCATACGCGTCTTGCTGCAGCCAAGTGAGTTGACTCTGCTCACAGTGTAACATAAATATCTTGGTCTCATGGCTGACATTTTCTACGACACTTGCTGTGACGGATGTATTTTAGCCTATTTTCAGACTGTGACATACAGACCTGATTCGACTCTGTGTATCACACTTCTCCATCGTGAGAGATAGTTCTGCTTCACATTTACTTAGATCAGTCTCTGTCAGCCAGTTCAGATACCATACCGTGCTCTGTTTCTCAATGTAATATTAGGCTTTGGTTTATAACATAAAATATGGCAAATCACGTTGAAGATATACGACCGTAGTAAAGTAAAACATTTTTGATTTTGTCTACAACTGCAGCATTACTCTTTATACATGGTGTTTCATAAAAAGGACCGTTTTTTGTTTTTTTTCATAATTCACTCACATGATGAGCAGTTTACATGGAATATTTTTACCAGTTGTAGCTGAATAAATAATAATTCAAAATGTTTTAACAAAACATGGCAGTTCATTAAGTATTCTTTGCTAGTTGTGATGTAACGCTGACATTATAATGTGTCATGGGTACAAACAGGCTAATCCCAATTGGTGCTGCCAGTTGCTACCCTGCAGTCCTGCTTCAGTGGTGAAAAATCTGGTTCGTTGGTGTCAAATATTCGAAGTTTTACAGTTGCAGCCACAAAAACGTGCAAAGCGATCGAATTTACATGTCTATAGGGATAGTTGGTCTTTCACGTGTTCGAGCAAGACAGTGCACTATCACACCGATCTTGCAAGATGTTGAGTTTTGGGATCACAAGACGCTCAATTTAATGTTTCCATGTTGCTCAGTGCTGACTTGATAAGCATTTTTCATTAGCGAACCAGATTAAGTTCACCATCGAAGCAGGGTAGCAACTGACAGCACCAGTTGAGACTAGCAAGTTTGTACCTGTGACACATTATGACGTCAGCATTACATCACGACTAGCAAAGAATGTTTAATCAACTGTCATATTTTGTTGAAACATTTTGAATTATTATTTCTTCAGCTACAACTGGTAAAAATTTCATGTAAATTGCTCATAATTTGAGTAAATTATGAAAAAACAGAAAGGGTTTTTTATTTATGAAACACCCGTGTAGTTTTAGTGCAGTAAGTGGTTCTGTGACATCGATTATCACTGCAGTGATGTTAGTATTACTGAGTCAGTACCATGCTAATAGAACATGTCAGGCCAGATGTAAATGGCATGCCTTTTATGTTGGTAAAGATCTAGTACTTTGTTTAATGTTTGTTGTCCATTGATGTCATGTGTGTTATTGGCTGTTTGCAGGCTTCTTGGAATGCTGTTGTCTCGGGTCATTGCTGACAGTACTTCTGCAGTCACTCATGATCGTTGTCCACTTGAACTGGTCAGCCAGCTGTTTACATTCTATCTCGGCTCACGCTCAGCTCTGCAGAAATATTGTACAGCTTATGTCATCTCCGAGTGGGCTGCTGCTTTGCCGGTACATTGCTCTCTGCATACTGATACGTTGAGTGGTGTGAAAATGATTTCAAAATTTTTAGTTAAGTTTTGAGTCATTTAGAATAAAATGAAATAAATACAGTCACATTCACACACTGTAATAGCATTCTGCTCATAAATACACTAGTGCAGCACTTTTCGCCAAATTGCAGCCAGCATAAATAGATTCTTTGTGATATATTTGAAACAGTTATAATTAAGTAAAGAAACGTGACGTAAAGTCCTTTTCGAGCCTTACGGCCCATAGGGCGGTGCTGATCTTCGTTTCCTAAGGCCCTCAGCCAGACACCAGTTTTTACACTGCGAGACCATGGATACGGATATAATTAAGTAGGTATGTTTAATGATCATTTTATTGCAAATATCAATCAGTATTTTGTGAACATATGGACGTAAGTTAGGTGGCACGTTTTTTGACTTTTTACGTATATGCTAGATACTCTTTCTGTCATGCTGGTTGCATTCAGTCCAACAGTAGAGCTCTGTTTGTAAATTTTGTGCAGCAGTTTTATGGACTTGTGTAGAAATTTACTGGCACTGTGTGCATGTGTGATTGATGATAGATGCCGGCAGTGGAAAGCCGTCATCTTCCGGACACACTGAGTGTGAGGCTGCATCGGTGTCTGGAAGAGTCGATCTACTATGATGAAGTGCTGGTAGCTTTCAGTCGACTGCAGACTGATTGTCGAGACTTTGTTGCTCTGATGCAAAGCTGCGGTGTCTCGATCAATACTCTCAACTATTTGCCTGAGTGAGTCTAAATTGTGCACAAATAGCCATTTTACTTGTTAATTTTTTTCTGATAGAATGATGAGTGTTTGCCATTAACTATGACTTATGCACCAAATGCCGTAACTGATTTCCATCTAATGCTGGCAGTACACTGACGATATACATGTACGTTTGTAGCCATAATCACTTTTTGTGCAGCGTTATGTTATTAAAACTGCAGATGTGGTACCTTTAGCATTCAGCAGTATATATTGCATCATACCTCACTAGTTGACAGTTGTTGTACATGCATTATAAGTTAGATCTTTGAAGTATAGCATATGACAGTTGACAGTATTGGTTGCTTATTTGACATAACAGCAGTGTCTTATCGCTGGATCAGGCCAGCGCGCTTTGTTCTTCGGTGTTTGAGTCGGTCAGAATGCAGCTTTCTTCAAAGAGTTTTATGGTGCTTGAACAACGACGCTCGACACTGCAGTCTGCTGTCTCACAGACAACGAAAGATCAGCTGATGAACACTAACAGGTTGTTGAATTTGTGCAGTTTTTGTTTTGTGTGCCGTTTGGCTATGTATAGAACATATTAATGTTACTGTTGACACTGCCGCTGATTGTTTCCCGCAAATGGCACTCAAGAAATGACTGATTACATTGTATATTATTGTCAAGGTTTTCTCTTGGGATTTGGTCTTCATAAGGTAACTCCAAAACATAAGGCACTATGTTAGAACAACTGAAGGCAATGATGGTGAATTAAATTCCCTGTAGAACTGTAGAATTCCCCTCGTTTATACTTACCTGACAACCATTCTTGTCATGCATATCTGTGGAGAATTGTCTTGTTATTGACTCATTCTATACTCTCTTAGAAGCATGACTTATTCCCATTGTGTCCATTATTTTCATAATATGGCATAATCTCACATCCATCAGTGTCTGTTGCATGTATATTTTTTATGCTCTGGTTTTCACGGTGATTCAGAATTTTAATCTTGCAAATTCTGTTTCTACAGAAGTGATTTGTGTTTTTTTAAACAATGAAATTCTCTGCATTAGTGGATGCAGCAGCGTTCATAGATAGCTCCTAGAGACATGAACATGTGTGATGGTTTACACCAGGGTTCAGGCGAGTATAGCTGAGGCGACTGTGAGATGGAATTGCTTGCCAGACAAAATGAACCCAGTCGTACGGCCATTGATGGACTCTGTTCGTCGTGAGGAGAACCTAGAGCTTCAGGTCAGTCACTAGTCTGCCACTGCGCTAGTGCTTGACTGCCATTTATGTCACAGTCATTAGCATGAGACTTCCATATTATCTGCTTTTTGTTTTATCGTTATATTGTGTCTTTTCAGTTCTTAGTTTTTAGTGTGTATTTGACTAGGAGACTGCACATTTGCACTTACGTCAGACTAAATTCTATCATTATAATATGATATGATGTGATATGAAGATATTGAGCTCATCTGTATTATCTCACTGCATCGGTTAGCTGAGGTCGATTTGAGACTAGATTGGGATAAGGGCGAGGTTGGAGAATTTTAGTTTTCTTTGAAGAAGGTATCATCTCTGATTTGTTACAGAGAGTGACTACTACACCGTGTTTAAAAAACAGTCAAAATTGTTTTTGTCATAATTTTCACCGATTTTGATAATTTTTGGCTAACAATTTGGTGCATCTGTGTTATACATGGTAGTGCATTGACATAAATTAAGTGAGGTGGAAAATAAGTCGACCTTGCATAATTCTAGAAGTCTGGGAATTGTCAGGGGAAATATTGTTACTGGAGACCATTTTGTTGTTAACTTCAAACTGTGGGACAACAGTAGTAGCACTGCATATCGTGCAGAATGTTGAACCCAGCTAGTAATTTATATCTGGTGCTGTTGGTGTGTTTTTCTGCTACCAGGAAAGAGCTGCATGCAGTTTGTCACTGTTAGTTCAGAGCTGTGTGTCGCGTGAGCCGAGTCCAAATGCTAAAATCATCAAGAATCTCTGCTCCATGCTATGCTCGGATCCACACTATACTCCAGTTGTCAGTCAGCATCCCGTGGAACAGCTAGCAACATCTGTTCAAGGCAAGTTACAAAGTCCGTGTATAGACCTACAACAGTTGTGTGCTCACTTTTTTGCTTTAGAATTGTTTCTATTAGGTATGGTGATTGTGGTTTTGTGCAGTTGTTTTTACTACGCACGCTAGCAGAATGCTTCGCGCGTCATAGCCATGGCCTGCGCGTCTGTCCGTCCGTCCGTCCATCACACTCTGCGATTGTATCAAAATGGTGTAAGCTAGGATCATGAAATCTTTACCATAGGCTGCACCAAAGACTCTAGTTTTTTGTGACAAAATTTCGTGCTCCTGGGTGCAGGGTTTCCCTTTGAACGAGGGCATCAAAGAGGAGTACCCCCTTAAAAAGACGTTATTTTGTCGCTATTGGCTTGTTTAGTGTATAAACGGTTGCAGATAGGTACAGACATGCTGCTTATTATAACAAGCACTGGCCATAGGCTTTTTAGGTTTATCAACGTCGATGATCTTGAACGACACTGAACCCCCAAAAGAGGGGTTTTTAGTGAATTTTTCGCAATTTTTGGCTGCAACTCGCATTTCATGAGTGAATAGCGACAAAATTGCTGCAGATAGACCAAGACAACCTGCGTAGGAAATTTTTAGCATTAAACGTAGATTTTAGCAGTCTAAGTGCCGACCCCCTAGGTTCAAAAAGGTTTGCACATGTGAGCGTTAAAAAGGGGTTCCTTTCTAAAAGTGGTTGATATTGGCTCGTCTAGCATGAAACCAGTTGCAGATAGGCACAGACATCCTACTTATCATAACAAGCACTAGTGACTAGCTTCTTAGGGGTGTCAACATTGATGACCTTGAATGATCTTGAACCCCAAAATTGGGGTTTTTAGTAAATTTTTCGTGATTTTGGGTTGTGACACATTTTAACAATGAATTGCACCGAAATAGCTGAAGATAGATTTGGACAACCTGCATATGAAATTTTTAGCATAGAGCGTACGTTTTTAGCAATCTAATTTTTGACCTCTTAAATTCAAGGAGTCTTCCTTGACTCAAATTTGAGGTTTCAAATTTGAGTACTGTTTCAAGATGCGTTATTATTTTATTGCATGCTGTACACTGATTGCCAAGGTGGCAGGACTGCTGCTATCGCGCGTCACGTGAGCTTTGCTCAAATTACTTGCTGTGGTTTTATATATGTTATTAACTGTAGTGTATTTCGTGTACTGTTACAGTTATTACTGACAACCATCCAGTTTATCGTGGTTATTTTTTAATCTGTCAGTTAACTTGTTTCATGTGTCTACTACTTGCCAATGATAAGCCAGCTCATCTACCCTGCTGTCATAAATCACCTTTCTTTTTTCTGACCCTTTTGGTTCTGCAAAGATTTTTTACAGGGTTTTCTTGGCTGTCTGGCTTCAACATTCTGCAGTAGATTACGTTTTGACACTGGAAGCTACAATAATTTGTCATTAAGAGCTAACCAATGCTGCGTATACTTGAGCTTAGGCTAATTTTTTTTAACAGTCCCACAGCTAAGTAGTGCATGTTATGTGATTTGTGGGCAGACTGTGAAGGCACACAATCATTGTCTTCTGTCTCTGATGGCATTCTTACACTGCATATTCAGCAGAAGGTACCTAGTGAACTGTGTCCTGTCCATGGTGCTGAATACATAATTACGTAGTGGGTTTTGCTTGGTCCTGACTTTCTGTATCCTCAAACTGTGCTCTAGTTATGAGACATGTGCATAGACTCTGGCTTGAGATCAAGTTAAGTCTTATGAGCTGGGCTGAAAAGTTAACAGAACAGGCTGAATCAGTTATTTATTAGATGCTACTTCTGCTAAATTGTTCTTGACTTTGCTCAGCAGATACATTTTTGCCTTAAATAGATATGTGATGTTATTTAATTACTGAATCGACTGAAAGTCTTGATTTAAAAAATACAAGTGGAAAGTCGGTCAAAAAATTTAATGTGGTCAGTCCTGGCAAAATAACTGAGGCTGATGCGTTCGTTAGATGAATCGTCAGGTAAGGTGTTATATAAGTAGATCTAAATATGAGTACAAAAACAGTAGTCTTGAGACACTGTCCAATTATCAAGAATGATAGTTCATAGGTAATGTCGGCTGGAAGCTTATTCTGTAGGCTGCGACTATAGACCTGCTAGGATCATTAAGACTTGTTTGCTAGTCTCATTTCACATGTTTGTGAGTTCACTTCGTATGTATCAGTGTGTTGATGTGTTGATGGGCAGTCGTGTGAGTCAAGTCGAGGTCGTCGTGCCACTGTATCCAGACCAACTCTCAATTGGTTCAGTTCTGAGGTTTGCCTGGATGCTGCACTGTCTGATGACGATGATGAGGTTGATCTTCCATTCTTATCATAAGATTACTTCATGCCATAGCACATGTAGGTGGCTCTCTTGAGGTGTGTGATAAAACAGCTGTTGATATTTAATGCACGTTGCTGTTACTTACGGTTCTTTAACCAGCCAATTTTTATGCGTGAAAGCTGTAACACGTTTTCTTAGCCATCGCAATTCTGTCCATTCGTCTGTCACACTGGTGGATCAGTCAAAAACGGTGCAAGCTAGAATCACCAAATCTTCACCGTCGGCTGCGTGGAAGATTTTAGTTTCAGGATCTGTAAAGCTTTTTCCATATATTCGAAAGGGTTACCCCGAGCGAGGGTGCTAAATGACATGGGTAGGAAAAATTAGCGATTTTTAGCCAATAAGTTGCCATATCTCAACAAGAAATTTGAGCTAATGCTCATGAGATGGGCGAAAGCCTATAGTAGTTCCGGATCAGTAGTTTGGCTGAAAATTGGGGTGTTCACGCTAAGTTAATATAACCAATACCAAATTCTCTATCTGGATCGCATAACGATAGTAGCGTGGCACCAGCCTCTGAATGATATAGAGTTGTGTCGCACACCGAAATCGCCAAAGAAATCCATAAAACCTCCTATTTTGGCGTTCAAGGTCATTCAAGGTTATTGAATTCGGTGCCAGTTGAGAGCCAGTGTACGACTTCCTATTAGTGATTAATAGTAACCTAAGCCC
>Ga0209454_1001267_pt1 | contig 15434 bp, 9 predicted proteins | sample WorMetHERISLAND1_2_FD_187400 | JGI IMG/M metagenome (GOLD analysis project Ga0209454, IMG submission 187400) | Marine gutless worms symbiont microbial communities from Max Planck institute for Marine Microbiology, Germany - Olavius geniculatus... | ecosystem: Host-associated > Annelida >...
GTGCACCCATACACCGCTTTTCCTACCCCTAACTCCGTGTTGGAATAGAAACTTCCACCCCCTTCTTGTCTCTCCTTATATTCCCTCTCCCTCCCTCTCCATAGAAATGGGGCCCCAGATACCCAACTAGAGGTCTGGGAGAATGCTGTAAACTCCCCAGCAGGGGCTAGGGCCCATCTAAAATCTGATTTGGTGCATAATGACAACAGTTTTAATGATTTTCCTGAGAATCAACTGACCAAAACTACTCAGAAACACACAGCACGCATGATACAGCATTAATCTAATGTCCTGTGGCTCGGTGCAATTCTGATATTCTCCTGCTAAATTTAACGCTGTCAGAAAGTCTTCCCTGTTCCAAAAAAATTTATCCAAAAATGCAAAATCTGGGGGGTGAAAACACCCTATTTTGGGAAAATTTTGTGGCAAAATTAAAATTTAGTGCACCCATACACCGCTTTTCCTACCCCTAACTCCGTGTTGGAATAGAAACTTCCACCCATGAAAATGAAATGCATGGTAATTTAACTCAAAAGATACGCATTTCAACACAACTGTCATATTGCAGCATGGAATATTCTCTACAACCAAGTCTATACTAATACTACTTTACAGCTGAAATATTCACAAACTTGAAACAACGAAAGTCGACATGCAATAATTGTGAAAGAAATGTCGGCTCAGCCGCGACAATGAGCCTAAAAAATTTCCGTGCTTCCATTTGCTGTTTGTCCGTAACAAAACCTACATCCCTAATATTCTGTGCTGGACCCTCAGAAATATTCTGGCAGATTTTACTCCATTTTTCAAGTTCTACTGAAAAAACCGAATGCATCTGGTCTGTTGTGCTGCAGCAGGCCATCTTCACTTCAGTTCTCATGATTACTATACAGACTTTCAACTTGTTTTTATGAATTTGTGGTGTAACATGCACGATGTCATAATGACAAAATAACTGAAAAAAAATTCCACCACCAACATCCGCATTTTTTCACCAACTGGAACCGGAAGCACGGAATTTTTTTTCGGCCTTAAAACCAAAACATGCCATCAAGTTTCATTCATAAGTGCTTGGCTGAATACTGAACTTTCACCGGCACACTACGCTGCTAACGCTAAACAGCAGCTGCGTAATAAACCTGCGATCATTCGACAAGGTCTCAAAGTCAAACGCCCAGTGACAGACTGGCTAGTCAGTGGCCGGCCTAGTACAATATCACATGTATGTGTGAAATGTTGCCATCAGCTTGTGTATGGTCTGCTAATTCAAGGTCACAAGCCTGTGCAATAGATAGTGCTATCTTTTATCATGTCAACTCACTGTGAAGTTAATACTCAATGTGCCAGTAGAATCATCATGAAATAAAACTGTCAACACGCCTCATAGGCAACTGTTCCTGCCCAAATTTCTGGCTGTCGGAAAAATAGTTGGAAATTTTTTTGATCCAAAAATTGTCATCCAAAAATGCAAAATATGGTGCTTAAATCCCCTTTAAGGGAAATTTAGAGACAAATTCGAAATCATGAGCACTCAAAATCTCCACATAATTTAATCATATTTCATTTGTGTTCTATCAGACGTAAAAGACTGTTCTTTTTTTAGTTTTGACATTTCATTCCCTCAAGAAACAACGACATGGCATTACAATAAACTGAGGACGGGATGTTCTATCTGGTTCTAAAAATGTGTGTCCAGTCTTTACGCAAAAACCTAAAAATACTTTACAAACCTACAAATTTTTTCGAAAACAATGCTTTTCTAGCTGTGCATGAGACAGTCAATCTGCTATCAGATGCAGAGTCATACAACAGGGTTCCCACTTGGTGCTGAAAATGACATTCAAGGACTTTTCCAGGACTTTCAATGAGCCAAGCACCCAGATTTCAAGGACCATTTGTCAATGTTGATAAGGGGCGTTAACATAATTCAGCAATATTTGTTAACGAACACCCAGTAGGCCCAAAAATAATAAAATATTGACAGGCTGAAAAATTTCAAGCACTTTTAACAATAAGTGGGAATCCTGGTATAAGAATGACTCGACACTGTGTTAAGTGAGTCACAGTCAAATAACACAGACAGTTGATCTGCTATGCCTATCACACACTAGTGGACTAGTCAACTAGCTGTCAACAACTTGATCGACTAGTCAACCTAATTATCGTGATGAACAAAATTAACGGAAGTTCGTTGCCAGCATGCAAACAACAATAACTTGCAAATTTTTTGAACATCAAGTCATCTCCTTATGGAGTCCCTACAGCAGTGCTGTCGTTTCAACGCTTATTTCAAGATGAGCAACTTCTTCATACAGCATGAACTAAGGAAATGATTGAAACCGAATTCGATGTAGTCAGTATATACCATATACAGTCACATTTATCACAGACCATAGTGCTGCTACAATTGACTATTTTATTAGTCAATCGACTTTTTTCACATTTCGACCAGTCGACTTAGTGGCTTCTATCCCCCGAAATCTAGAATCGAAATCGGGCTCATGTTCTCCCCGCCACCTTCCTCTTCTTCCCCCTGGATCTGGGGAGATCTCGGTCATCAAACAATTTGTGGTGCATTTTAGCCACCAACTACTAGTCGCTGGCAGCAGGCACATCTATACCCCCAAGTCATTTTCTAATTGCAAGATATCGTAAATATGCAGAATTATGTAACTTACGTCATTCAATTCCCCCTGACACCCCTGATTTCCCAAAAGACCTTTCTACTATATTTTTCTTGCAGCATTTGCTCCAAGGTTCACATCGTGTAGATGCACCTGGCTGGCAGCACTATCATATACCATACAGTCATCAATCAGCTAGCCATAGTTGAAAAGACAGAAGTGTCTTCTAGGAATGACTTGCTGCTGCATTCCAGTAAACAACACACAACAAAGGTGTAGTCAACAGGGGACATCATTCCCCCCCCCAATTAATACCAGGACAGTGGAGAACAGTGATAAGCAGTATTTTCCCAAACAGGTCTGAAAAGAAATCTAGATAAAAGTTGCTTCTCCCTTTGGATATCTAAAAAGTCTTTGTGTCGACCAACAAATGCGGGTCTAGGGACGCAAAAACACTACTGTATAATACGTTTGCAGTTGGGGCTCCACCCAGATCCCATTGGGGAGCTCACAATGCTCCCCAGACAATGTGGATCAAAGGGGGCTTACTTCTAAGGGGAGGGGAGGGGAAGGAAGAGGAGGTGTTGCCCCAAAGAAAAAAGTAACACTACACCACTGATGCACCTTTCTATACAGTCATTCAATCAGACTACAGTGTCCTGTATGAATGACTTGATGCTGTGTTCAGGTGAACTCGGCGCTTCACTGCTAGTCAGTGAGACATATTGACTGTCTGAACCGTGACCGTGAGGCATGCCTCCTAGCATTAAGCTACGTTCAGCTTCATCATCGACTATTGTCTCAAACACGTCGTTCTCTGCATCGGCTTGACTAACAGCGTCCGGTAATGACTCTAGGTTCAGGTAACTCTGCAGTGCAATTCACAAAATAACATTTATAAACACCGGTGCTGCTAACTACTGATTAAACTTTTGAATAGATTAATTTCCAAGAATCGATAATAATTATTAATCGATTAACTTTGATCAACTTTTGGAGTCAAGAAAGACCGCAAAAACTGCAAATTGGTTGTTGCATATCTTTTTGCGAACTAAAGCAAAGTCGAAAAAAACCAATGACGCAGTAGCCGACACAAGCTGTGTAGTTGAAGGTCATAAAGTGCAGACTGTTAAACTATCACTATACAAGTACAAATCTTGACATGAACAATGCGAAAATAAAGTAAATTACAAATCTTCATCATAAGTCGGTTTAAGCAGTTGCCCAAATTTCCATGAAATTTCAACATTAATTTAAACATTACTGAACCAAAAAAGAACAAATTTTCCGGAAAAGGTGTCAAAACTACTTCGGAATACGAATCGTTGAAGGAGAAGTGCTACCATACCATTCCGACAGACTGGGAGACCAACGTGTCGAGACGTTGAACGAGCGTGACAAACTCTGGTCGTTCGTGTGGACAGTAGCGCCAGCAGCATAGCATCGTCTCATAGCTGAACACATGACATCAACATCTCACTACAACCCATTGTGTAACATTCAGTGTACGGTGGCAATCAAAATGACCCATTTGGTCGAAAGCAAGGAAGCACTGGTGTCAGTGGAGCCAAGGCCTTTTATCTAGAAAATCAAAACTGAGGAATGTGCAAAATTATTGTAGGAGCCTTCCCTTCCCTTTTTTCCTCTTTTATTCCACTCCTTTCCTGTGCCTTTCTCTGCCATTCTCTCTCCCTTTTCCTTTTTTGTCGCCTCACCTTCCCTTTCCCTCCCTCCCTTTGGAAGTAAGACCCATGAAATCCAGCTGGGGGAATGCTGTGAGCTCCAAAAGCAGAATGCAGGGCATAGCCCCAGCCAAGACCAAATTTGGTGCCTTTTGGTCTTGAAATCTAACATCCGGTGGCAATAGTTTCAATGATTTTTCACAAGAATCAACAGAACGAAACTACTACGAGAAAAAAACAGCATCGGCCTGAGCAATGCAGGCTCTACAGTAGATGTGGACTACAAATCATGCAACTTTAGTGCCAGTGAAAGTACTTGCGCCAACTCAATAACTCTATCATCGTGCTGTACAAAACTAATAAAGAACAAACCACTTACACGTCATCGGTTGCATGAAAAGGTTTCTCCATGCGACCACCCTGCTTCAACAACTGCGAAAGATCCTCCACGTTTGTCGATGGATACGGATTGCTGCCGTAGGAAAATATCTCCCACAACAGAACACCGTACGACCAACTGAAGCCAAAACAACGATCAGTGAATAACAATGCTGCAATCTTGTGAAAGGTAAAAAATGTGTGGCTGGTGTATTATCACTGAGCTACTGATCATCACCTGCCATATAAGATTGATTCACCTATTCCAAAGGGATGGAAGGCTGAGTTGACTTTGGTGTTGGTTATATACTGAGATGGTTTACCTGTCTGCAAACAGTCACCCATCCAACCACTTGATAATGTCTCGATCAGCAGTTGAACCCACGACCCCTCCATGGTAAGCCCGACAGCCGAGACCCTACCATTACACGACCAAGCCACAGTTGTTGTGTTATTTTTGAAGGTCTGACCAGGTCTGGACTGCTCCAAGTCGTTTTCTTATTATTTCCAGAACGAGTTTCGCATTTTTAATCGTTCTGGAAAGGCCCGTGTTGATCCAAAAGCTTTCCAGGTTGGAAGTGTGTAAAGCCAGTGCAGTGCGGGAGGGTGGTTGACGTCACATCGTGTCAGCCAATCAAACGCACTGTTTACACATCTGTTTCATGCCAAATAATGGGACTTATATGAAGTTATGTACCGATTAATTTAATTTTGTGCATTTTACTGCATGTAAAGACAGGTGTGTGCATTTATCGGCTTGCTAGCCAGCACTTTTGTTTATTGCCGAAATAAATTTGTGGGGCACAAAGCACTTTAGAACTTTATTTACGCTGTAGGCAATTGGAATTGTGAGCGTGGCAACATCTGTTCCGGGTCAACAGCATTCTGTTCTGCGGTCAATCCAGGTCAACACCGCAACAAATCCCTGCACCTTTCGAAAAAACCAAAAAAAAACACAAACAAGGTGGTTAACCAAGCATGGTCGAGGCATCGACGTAAATAAGGCCATTTCCCAGACCAAGAGCAAAACTTTTCATGCATAATCAGCTGTATTTCCCGAAATAGCACTTCTTGACAAATTACATCAAACTATTAGCATACGAACAATGTCAGTGACTAAGTAAGATGCGACGTTTTGCAAGCTTTCAACCATTCATGACTGCATTGTAACAAATGCGGCTAATCGTAACTCGCACAAAGATAAGAACTCACACGTCGCTCTTAGTAGTGTACTGATTCTGGTGCAGCGACTCCGGTGCCATCCATTTCACTGGCACACGCCCCTAGCAACCAACAAACTAACCATGCCGCTATCAGCCAAAAAAACCAACTGTTTCACTCAACACAACTGTTCACTGTATAACGTCATACAGTCAAATGCTTCTCACTACTTTAAGACACAGTCGATTGCTGGCATAATAGTTAAGATGTTAAACTCATGATCAAAAGCTCACGAGTTCAACTCCTGGTCAAGTTACCATCTGGTAAATAACCAACAGTATAACCAACACCGAGGTTAGCTTAGCCTTTGATTCCTCCATGGCAAGTAAATCAATTACCAGTCTACTTTACTGGGATAAAGGCGAGCAAATTTTTCGCTGAACTATCACTGTGCTAAGTGGAATTTTCTGTAGTTAGCCTGCTTGACCCGCTAACTGAAAATATTTCCGGCTACAACAGCTCTAAAAATTGGCGTTTATGGCAGCTAGCCGAACAAATAAGATGAAGTAACATAGCAAACAGCAATGTAGGCTACCTCTATATATGTGCAACAACTTGTATGAAAAGTTTGCACATGGTTAATTAGTTAGCTATGCAGGGAAGTATTTTTTCATTGTTAATTATAAACCTCATATTATTTCAGTATTTCATTAACAATAATGATATAGACGAAGTAACGAAGTAACATTCAGCAATAGCTTGTCCATGATGAACGTTCATGATGTATCAGCAGACATATCACATACGTCTGTTGTGCGTCGATAGTAGCCCTTGTCACTAACGTTCCTCGTCAGACCAAAATCAGCAATTTTCATCATTTCGTCATTGCCGACTAGTACATTACGCGCAGCCAGATCTCTATGAACAATCTATGCATCAGTAAAACACAATAAAACAGTGTCACAACCATCACTAACTGCTCAAACTGCATAGCTAATAAAACCATAGTCACCTGCCTGAAACTGTATCACAGAGACTTACAGATGTTATCAATGCACATACTAGCAATTTCTGCTGTAAACTGGACCATGCAAACATCACTTTTGCTTCTTTAATACGTGCTTAAACTCAATGAATATACTATGTTTAAAATGCATCCTACTGATGCGTCTATTTCTTGTAAAATTACTTGACTGGATTAGATGATATGTGTGGTTGTCACTATTTTAGTTTTTGTATTAGACAAATATACAGTGTATATCTACAGAGAAGCCAATTGCTACCTTGTTGGAAGCGAGATACTCCATGCCACGAGCGATCTGGTAGGCAAACGAAACGAGACGTCTATAAGGCAGAGAAGTCGTTGGCTGGTTGGCGTACAACATGTTGTCATGATATGTCGGATGACGCTCACGCAGGTAGTCACGTAGGTTACCGTACGGCGCGTACTCTTCAATTACTAGCACTGGGCCTAACATATACAGCCAATCACATGCATTAGAAGCCCCGGGCCTAATATACGCAGCCGATCACAGGCTGTGAGGCATAACAGTAGTGTGTCAAACTTATGATCAAGAGGTCGTGAGTTCGACTCCCAGTCGGGTCACTATCGAGTGGTTACTACACAGTCTGCAGACAGATAGACCATCCAGGCAGATAACCAAGGTCAACTCAGCCTTCTATACCTCTGGGGTAGGTAAATCAAGTACCGACTTGCCTGGTTAGGGCTAAGGCAGGACACATTCAACTGCACTGGGTTGCAAGTAACACTGTGTGACTGATTCCATACAGCAGGTGACGCTTTATAGCTCTACGATGATGTCCTTCCCCTGCATTTTCTTCCTCTCCTCCATTCGCTAAGTTCCACTTTAAATATCGCAGAAATATTACCAGGTTTCTCAAACTCAACCAAAATAAAACTGCAGCATGCTTCTAAATGCATTTTTCCAGACTCAAAATGTCTCGATATCAATGCCAACACCAAATTCGATTTTGGCTGGAACTGCACCAAAGACAACCCAGCCGAGGACGCCCATAGACCTCATTGCTGAATTCAAACGAGAAAAAAGAGCGACACTTTTTAGACAGGTAGGGAAATGAAAAAAGGGAAAGAAAGGGGAACTAGAGGGAAGAGAAAGAAAGATCCGAAAAGTAAGTAAAGAAGAAAAAGAAAGCAGAGATCATACACTGGCCAGCCACTCCTGCAGCTGCCACTGGATACCATACGTGTTAACTTACCATCCTGTGTGCAGCAGCCAATGAGGTTGATAATATTCTGATGTCGACCGATGTTCTTCATGATTTCCATCTCACGCAGCAGATCCGCCACTTCCACCTCACTGGCGCCATCTACATGCCACACACAGACAGGGGTCTCTTCCATAAATGATGTAGCGCAATTTTAGGAAAAAAAGTGATGTCACCCACTGGCTATTTTCTAACTACTTTATTTAATCAAACAAAACATTTCTGTGGTGCAGTAAAAAATCCTAACGAGTCTAAATTTAGGTCATTCACACGTTACAGAATAGTTGCCTGCCTCTGCGTAAGTGAAGACTCATAAAGAAGAAAAATACCTTTCAGCGTTTTGACAGCCACCACTTTTGGCTCAAGACAGTTGTCGTTCTCGCGAATGTATCCTTTGTAAACTTTGCCAAATGCACCTTCTCCCAGCAGGTCGTGAATCTGCAGTCTGACACAGCAAGCGGGTGTGTTTACCAGTAATGCGAGTGTAATGGACAGTGTTCAAAGACTAACGTTGTGTACAGAGCAACTGAACTCAACCAAACTTTGAAAAAGCAGGCAAAATTCTTATTGACAGAACTTTACCAAATCTGCACCAGATTTAAATCAGTGCATTGACACAATCAGGTGAGGTAGAAATTGAGCACTGCTTACGTAATTCTATCGCCTTGGACATCTTTGTGCCAAAAATTATCGTAGTTGGTGGAAATTTGACAAAGTTATGACAAAAACAATTTTGCTTGTTTTTTAGACACAGTGTAGAAAGTATGCATCAATTATTAGTTATTTTAAACCACACTCAGCTTCCATTCAAACTATTTTCACAAATTTCAAATGCAGATGTGCATCATAAAGCAAACAAAAGTGTAGTGTATGTGATCTGATCATGGTATAAAGTATGATACTGCAACGTCTGGAGTTGTATTAGTACTGCATACTTAATTATAAACTCCAGTAGTGCAATATCTAGTACTAGTACTAGCACTCTGTACTAGAGGGGAAGAGAGAAGATAGAAGGGAAACGGCCAAGAGGAAAACCAAGAAGGAAGATGCTGGATCTACTTATGGAGCAAGAGGAAAAGAAGATCAGTTACGAGGAACTGAAGAGAGGAGCACAGAGCTGGGTCGGATGGCGCCATCGTCATTGGAACCTGCCTTAGGGCAGAGCATGCAAAGAAGAAGAAGAATACAACTTACTGGAATCGGTCGATTTCCCATTGCAGGTCAATGGGCAGATTCAACGGCTGAAAGTACATCGAGTTCTCTTTAAGCATGAGCGGTCGACTCCTTGGCGGCCGATGTCGCTGCCAGCAGACTGCGCCAACTATCACAGCAACGACAATCGTGAAGCCAACGCCGAAAACGACCAACACCAGATGTACTGACGATGTGTTATGACCAACGCTGCCAACGGTTGACGAGTCCAACAGTGAAAGGACTTCGATCCAGCTGCTCTGCTGCCTGTGACCGTAGACGTTAGCGACTATGCAGGTGTACCAGCCGGAGTCGGCCGTTGTCACATTGTACAGTTTTAGCACATCCTTGCCACGCTGCACACACATTACACCCCATTACACTCATGTTGCACCCATATCACAGGTGTACCAGCCGGAGTCGGCCACTGGCACGCTGTATAGTGTAAGCACGTCCATGTCATCACACTACATATACATTACACCTCAATATTACACCTCTCACTACATCATTACACCTCATTAAATGGCTAAATGTTATAGCTCTTCACAGGAAACCCATCTCAGAGCTATAGAGCATCACCTGCCGCATGGGATCACGCACAGTTAGGCCCACCTGCCCCCTGCCGGCTAACACAGGTGAACGCAACCTGCCTTAGCCACAGCCCAGGGTTCCTACAGGTTTTCTGTAGCAAAATTCCCCGACTTTTCCAGTCATGAAATGACAATTTCCCTGACATTACCGAAACAATAACCTGATCGCACAAATGTCATAAATGGTATTAAGTAATGAAACAATATTAATAGAGCAATTTATATGCAAACAACAGAGACCATGGTTGGGGGGTCAGGGGTGCTTTGTCTCCCCCCTAAAGCTGAAACACATCTAGCTTTTGGACGTTCAATGGAAGCCACAAATTTGCCTGCTTTTTAATATTTAGAGATGCAAAAAATCACATTTATCTGCAGTCTGCATGATCCAAGATCATTTATGCTGACTTTTCCCCAACTTTTCAAAAATAATATTTTTCCCTGACATATTTCCGTGACTTTCCCTGACAACATAAATTCCCCGACATTTTCCAGTTTTTCCTTGACTGTAGGAACCCTGACAGCCGGATAGGCTGGTACTCGATTTACCTACCCCAGAGGGAGGAAGGCTGAGTTGGTGTTGGTTATATAAGTACTAACCACTTGACAGCGACCCAACTGAGAGTCGAACCCATGATCTCCTGATAATTTAGTCAAACCCCTAGTCTACAGTTACACTATCTGAGAACAGTGCAGTGTGCAAAGTGCAATGAATGCTGTAAGTCACCGACCGTCAGTGTGTCGAAGTGTGGTTGTTCGTTGTCATCCACGTACGATCCATTGACCTTGTAGTGCTTGATCCAAGTCACGTGAACAGCATCGCCAGAGATATAGTGACAGAAAAGCTCCACATCGGTGCCGGCGTTTACCGTCTGATTCTGTGCAACTGAGATGAACTCCGGTGGACACCGACAGTGAACTGTGCAACAACACATTACACATAATAAGTTAGACAAATTCATCAATATACAACCTTTATTTTGATACAGATTGCTGACATTTCGGCAACTGCTGCTACCTTCGTCACTATGGCAGACAGTAAGTAAGTAATAATAGCAATAATAGCAATGCCAATGTTTATGGTGCTGTCAACATGGCACAGCCATTGCAAGAGTTCATCCAGTCCATTTGACTGAATGTAGCATGAGCGCCAGGTGGCTGCCGACCTTTGGACCAAGCCGATCAGCTTGAGCCAATAGATCCTTTGCCGATAGGCAGCTACAGTAACTACATTCACCATTGCTATTTATCATTAATCAGCTAGACAGCTGATACTCATTCTACCATACCACGGACGGTAGAAGGCTGAGTCGACCTAGCTAGCAGGCTTTGCACAGAGATGTTTTACCTGCCCGCAGACAGTCACCTATCACAGTTACTAATCGGGCCTGTTGTATAGTAACTTCGGTAATTTAATCAAATGTGTTACTGCTACGCCATGCCACCAACCAAGTAGTCATGTGTGGAAATTGGTAAGAATAGCACCCCTCGTCTCAATTCATTTTCTGATGTTTATTGCTTCCCTGACCCACAGAAAGCAACAGGATAGACAAGTGGATCAGAAAAACGATATACATCAGGAGAGAGCAAGACAAGTTGAGGGTTTCTACAAACTTCCACACATCTATGACTACTTACTGTCTGTTGCAGCGACACCTGGAGGGCAGTCATTCCGTCAATGTGTATCAAAATGAAGGTTGTATATTGATGAATTTGCACAACTTATGAAGTTACTTTTTCAGCCAATGAGTGTACAAGTACACATAGTTCACACCTCATTACACCTCACTGCACTACCGTACGAATGTAGACAGGGTGGCCATAAAGTAAGAGAAAAAAACTGCCTACGTTTCCGAGACTTTCACAGAGCCATAAACTCACTTTTCCACAAACTAATGCAGCAAAATGCAATTGCGATAATAGTAATGTAAGGGGGATGCTGTAAGCTCCCCCAGCAGATTCTGGGACAGAGCCCTGGCCACATATTTTGGGGCACATCAATAGCTACAAGAAATTTGAGCTAATGCTCATGATAATACGCGCGAGAGCCTACAGCAGTTCCTGTTCGCAGGTAATCTTGGTCTATCTCCATCCACTTCGTCGCAATTCACTCTTTTGCAGCCAAAAATAGTCAAAAAATCACTTAAAATCAATATTTTTAGGGTTCAAGGTTATTCAAGGTCACAGACGTTGACATTCTAAGAAGCTCGTTGTCAGCAGCATGTTTGTGCCTATCTGCAACTATTTTCATGCTAGACAAGACAACAGAGGATAAATAACCATTTGTAGAAGGGCACCCCTCTTTGACACCCGCGTGCGCAGGCTTCTTTGAATCTAAAGAGTCCGGACTTAGACTGCTAAAATCTACATTCAATGCTGAAAATTTCGTACGCAGGTTGTTTTAGTCTATCTCCAACCATTCTGGCGCAATTCGCTCTTGAAATGCATGTCGCAGCCCAAAATCGCGAATACACCCCCCTACTTTGAAGGTCCAAGGTCATTTAAGGTCATCGATGTTGACATTTCTAAGACGCTCGTTGTCAGTGCTTGTTATGCAGCATGTTTGTGCCAATATGCAACCATTTTCACGCTAGACGAGCCAATAGCGGTAAAATAACGTCTTTTTAGGAGGGGTGCCCTTCTTTCGCCCTCTCGTTTGTAGGGACCCCTTTCACCCAGCGGCATAAAATTTTGTCCCAAAATACTAAAGACACTAAGCTATCATACGGTGAAAACCCAAAGTCTCTATCTCAACTGGTCTTGAAACGGTACCGGGTCGTGACAGACAGACAGACAGACGGACAGAATTACCATAGCTAATACACGCTATAGCTATGCTGGCTCTCGCGCGTAAAAAAAGGGAAAACGGCAAGCAATGGTAATGCAGGAAGCGGCAGAGAAGCTAACGTCGAAGGGCTGGGGTGAATCGGCGTCAACATCAGCGGCAGGAGCAGTCGTCACATCCAACACTTGAGACAACTCCCTCTTCTGTTCTTCAGATAAACTCGTTGTCATTCTTCTGCCTACAGAGTCGCTCACAGAACGCAGCCAAGTCAACCACATACAGCGTGTGTGCCGCGAAAAAGGTAACCCACTTTCATTACTGAACGCGGAAGCCACGGCAGTATTGTTTCAGTGTCGCCGCCAACTTTTTTCCATGTCAACGCGATAAATCATAACCCGCTGCACTTTGCTTGATGAAATTTCGAACACACATGTGACCTGACAACCTCTAAAACTCCTCTGAGTTTCAAAGTCACAGGCCAAAGGTCAAGAACACATGGGTTTTTACGCGCGAAAGCAGCTAGACTGCTTCACTGCGTCTTAGCCATCGGAATTCTGCCCGTCCGTCCGTCCGTCTGTCTGTCACACGAGTGGATCAGTCAAAAACGGTGCAAGCTAAAATCACCAGGAACCGTAAAGCTTTTCCATAAATTCCAAGTGGGTCACCAGAATCGAGGGCGCTAAATGAGAGGGGGTAGGAAAAATTTGCGATTTTTGGCCAATAAGTCGCTGTATCTCAATAACGGTGCGAGATAGGGCCTAAGTTAATATTAGTCACTAATAACAAGTTTTACTCTCGATTGCCACCGAATTCAATGACCATGGATGATCCTGAACGCTAAAATAGGAGTTTTTATAGAATTTTTTTGGCGATTTCGGGTTGCGAATTGCATCAAAATCAATTGAGATAGACATGGATAAGTTGCGTATGAAATTTTCAACATTAAACGTAAATTTCAATGGTTCAAATGTCGATTTCCTAGGTTCAAGAAAACCTGCGCACGAGGGCATCAAAAAGCGGTACCCCCGTAAAAGTCGTTGTTTTACCATTGTTGAACTTCCCCCTCCCCCAAAAAAGAGTTTTAGTAAATTTTGTGAAAACGGTTGCAGATAGGGGTGGGCATGCTGCTTATCACAACAAGTATTACTGACGAGCTTTTCAGTCGTATCAACATCAATGACTGTGAAAGAACCTGAACTTCCAAAATAAGGGATTTTTAATTTTATTGATTTTTGCGATCACACTCCAAGAATGAGCTGCGACGAAATGGCTGGAGATAGACTGACAGTTTGCGAACAGAAACTGCTATAGGCTTTCGCGCGTCTGGTGAGCATTAGCTCAAATTTCTCGTTCGTGTCTCCTTATGTGCGTGATACTGCTTTAACCAGAGTGCCGTAAAAAATTTACAGCTAAACATTTGAATTCTGCATGGTATTGGCGGCAACAAATTAAAGCTGAGATGTCAAGTTTCGTTCCTTCTGTTTCGCGGTTTGATGTAACAATAAAAATTATTCATTAATAGCTATCACAAATAACAAAAGTGGTTTACATTTTAAAAACAGTGTAATAACACTAATCTTCAAACACTTCTAGCGTTTCAAACTTTTGACTATTAAGATTTAGCATTCTATGTAAGCGTTTAAGACTAGCAATCACATAAGAAATCTTCAAAAGTATATTGCCGCATGAATTAAAAATTCTGATATGTTTCCTAAATGTAAACAATGATTTACATCGACCTCATATGAAGTACTGGTCTCAATAACTTCAACAGTTTAATGGCTATATAACGCCTCTAGAAATACAATAACTGTTCAAAACATAAAATATCGTAAATGCCGCGACTCACCTATCGGACTTCCGTGGAAAAAGTCAACCAACGGAACAGCATCCTTCACAACAATTTAAACGATTTCAAAAGCCATTTACAATTAGTAAATTCATTACTATATAAACATGTCTGAAATTAATATTTTCAAAGTTTAATTAAATACACACTCCTGACAGTAAAATGGTTACCACAAGATCACCAAAAATGTTTATTCTTTGTTGCTACTACTCTAATAAAATGTTCACAGTAGGCCTAAGCCAAAGCACAAATTACTAATTGCGGCAATTAATTATTTTAAACAAACACGAAGAACCAGAGTAATTTAGTAAAAGATGAAATCGTTTTTTTTCTGCGCCAGGTGGCAGTATAGGACTGGTGATTTAGCTATAATTTGCCTTAAAATCTCCTCTTTCTCAAGCAGGAAACACCACCACTTAGACAATGTTTTATTAGACCACACAAGCAGAGTTGTCCGATTTTTACGCGCGACAGCAGAATGCTTCGCGCGTTTTAGCCATCATCTAGGCGTTTGTCCGTCTGTCCGTCTGTCTGTCCGTCACACTCGAAATCTGCATCAACACGGTGCAAGCTAAAATTACGAAATCTTCACTGTGGGCTGCCTCAAGGACTCCAGTTTATCGTATCAAAATTTCGTGCTCCTGGGTGTGGGGGTTCCCCTCGATGGAGAGCGTCAAAAAGGAGTACCCCCTTAAAAACGTTATTTTGCCTTTATTGGCTCGTTTAGTGTGAAAACGGTTGCAGATAGGTACAGACATGCTGCTTATCATAACAAGCACTGGTGACAGGCTTTTAGATTTATCAACATCGATGACCTTGAACGACCTTAAACTCCCCCCCCCGAAAAAAGGGGTTTTAGTGAATTTTTCGCAATTTTTGGATGCAGCGCACATTTCAACACTGAATTGCGACGAGATGGCTGGAGAT
>Ga0209454_1001268_pt1 | contig 15430 bp, 12 predicted proteins | sample WorMetHERISLAND1_2_FD_187400 | JGI IMG/M metagenome (GOLD analysis project Ga0209454, IMG submission 187400) | Marine gutless worms symbiont microbial communities from Max Planck institute for Marine Microbiology, Germany - Olavius geniculatus... | ecosystem: Host-associated > Annelida >...
TGGCATAAGCTACAAGTGATTAAATTTTTGGGGTGATCCAGCAGGAATCCTGGATTCTGGATCACTTTGAAATTTTCGTTACCATTGCGTTAAAGGGGGCATATGGGAACCGCTGCAAAACCGAAGATGGTGATGCCACCTAGCGAATGGCATTGCTTGGCGGAGGTATCTGCGAGCTATGATTGCTTTTTAGTTATGTGTTATTTTCACTATTTGATTGCAGATTTTTGTGATAAATTGTAGCTCATTTCAAAATGTCTGCGTACAAGACGTGTGTCGACAAAGTCTATGGAGGGCAAAACAGCTCAGTTGTTGCTGTTTGTCAGCCGTAATGTCATGCTTAGACGTCCGGCTCAGAATGTCAGACTGCTCGTTGCTTCTGTCATTGTCCACTTGTTGCCACTCTGTGCTCATTTGCATTGTCAAGAGAAAGCCGTTGCATCATTTGATTTTGAGGAGGAGGAATTAAATGATGACACCTGGAAGGATGATATTAAAGCACTGTTCGATGATGGACAGCATATGGAGGTTAGTTTGAATTGTCGCACTGTCAGCAACCAGTTACTTGTTAATTTAATGTTTTATATTGATTTTTGTAGGTTATAAGAGCAATTTGTAGAATGGAATTTAAGTTTTGCTATATTATTCACTAGTATGTCTTGTTAATTCACATTAACATGCAGCAGCAGCAGAAGCCAGAGGGCTGTATTAAAGCTGTGCGGTGTGCAGATGCCGACTAGAGCGTTGCAAAAAAAACAGGGCCTCTGCCCAGGGTCGCTGTAGCAGGATGAAGGCCGATGATTGTAAGTTTCACAAGGCCTTCCATCCCTCGTAGAATGGAGATAATCCCCCAAGTGGCACGGGCTTGGGAGAAGTGAGAAAAATGGGGTGTGGACTGGGGAGAGGGTAGGCCTATTCCCCAGCTAACTATAGGGTCTGGTTTGTAAGCTCCTGCAGTAGAGTCCAGAACACAGATCCAGACAAAAATCAAATTTGATGAAAGGTCAGTGCAGTATTTTATGATATATTGAATAAAATTAAAAAAAGCTCATTTACTGGCAGGTGCGGTGCAACTGTCAGATTACCAAGTTACAGGGCCAAGTCCATATTACCATCCGTTTGGAGTTTGAATAAATTTTTTTGTGTTAAAAATAAAGTTAAAGTAATGTGTGATAAGTATCAGATGTGTAGAGGTGTCAATTCTCATTTTATGTAGCAAGTAGTTCAGGTTACTTGTAAGATACTTGGTTCTGCACAGTACTTGTTAGCACCAGTAATGTTAAAGAGTGCAACAATAGTTATCAAACAGTTGAAAATAAAACATGTTGAAGTGATAAAAACAGACCCAAATGCTACTTTCAGGTTTCATCAACTTGAATTGGTTGTAGTCTGTGTGTGCACTGTGCAGATGATATTTGTATTCATTGTGAAGCAGTTGAACGTTCTGGAGACAAAAACTTGTGCGCTCTACAGACGAGCATTACAGTTGCTTGAGGTTAGTCAGTTTGTAGTAAATATGTCATAAATGGTTGACACTTTGTAACTCGGACAGCCAGTATAATTCCATTGTATTTAAAATGTTCTACTATTTAGTATGCTGTAAATAATTGACTGTGATTGATACAGATAATTGCTAGATAGTAATCAGACTGATCATCTATTTAACTCCACTCAGGAAAGGTTTTGTTTTTTTACCTGTTTTTTCTGAAGGTTTTTAACTGTGGGCCACTCAAACCACGGATATACTTCTCAGAAGGAGTCTGTATCTTACTGCAAATCAGAGTAGTTTTTCAAGGTCTGACATTACCACAAACTTCAGGCAGCCGTTTTGGCATTATGGTCAAACAACATTCGTTGTCATCACATGGTCACACTAGCTTTTATGCTGATGGTAATTGTGATGGAGGTATTGGAACTCTGCGGTGCCTGAGCAGTACTTAAGTACATATTGACTTACTGTGTGAAGTCTCTTCCAAGAGCTATCAGTGTGAACAGTGAGTATGTTTAAATATTTAGCTGTAGACAAGCTGGGATCACCACGTGGAACATCAGCGGCTATCGCCATCGTGGGTAAAAATGAGACAGGAACTTACAATTTTCTGACAGACATTGCAAATTTCCGACAGAATTCTGACAGACAACAGCATATTTCTGGCAGAGTGCTCAAATTTTTTTTGATTTTGCCTCTATATGTCTCCAAAATGGTTCAGCGCCATGTTTTGTTTTTTTGGACAAAAACTTGCAAACAACATTTTTTGGACTATTTACCACAGCCAAATATTTAGGGCCCTTAAGGGGCACTCCTTCTCTTGGCCATAGCGACAGTGCTGAGCATAAAATATGGATCATTTAATGACCAGTAATCCAGTATCCAGTAAATGCTGTGTTTCTTATGACTGTCGTGCAGAGTATGACTCTGGTCAATCCATTCCAGTATTGTGATTCGCTGCCTCACTGCTCTGCACTAATACAGCGCTTATTTCAGCTTTTTTTCAACGTTGTCATGTAAGCCAAGACAAGTTGTTTGTTGGTGATCAGAAATAATAATATGGTTTGCACTGCATTAATCATCAATTTGTAGTGTATTTTGTGGTATTGTTTAACTTTGTTCGTACCAAGGGGTAATAAAATACAGATATATCTGATTTCATTGAAACTAAGATTGCTTGAATGTACACAGCAGTTATTAATTTCTGTCATTTTTTTGGTAACTTGACAAGTGACTGTGAGTTTGATTGCTTAGTGCTTACAATGAAAAATGAAGTGTTTTTCAAATGCAGAACAATGCATAAGATACAGCTAAACAGCTGTATCTAATGCATTGTTTTGCATCTGAAAAAACACTTTATTTTTGACTAATGTGCCAATGTGTGATGGAGGAGTGGTGCTTTTTTCGTGATTTGACAGTTATCTCTGTTTGGTTAGATGTAATGAAAGCTGTACTCATGAAATCACTGCTTTCGCAGTGTCAGTAATGCCGTCGCTGTTGACAAACTTGAAGCAACCACTACCAACTGAGTTTCTCAGATCCCTTTTCATGACCTCACTTGAAACAACAAAGGTATGTGTTTGATATATTTTTAGAATGTATCTGTTTGTTGTCATGTGATTATGGCTGGGAATTTGAGCTTAATTACTGGTAAGTAATTCAAAATATATAGAGGTCTATTATATGGTTCTTTGTTGTGTTTTACATCAGGGTGCCGTATCACGAAAGGCTGCATTTGTGAAAGATCTGCTGTTGGGAGCATCGATTGCATTTGAAAGTCACATCAATTTGGTGAGACATAATTATAACGATAATAATCATTGTCATCATCATCTTATATACAGTATACCAATGATGGTTTTTATCTTATATCAGTCGTCATTGTTCTGTATCAGTCGTTGTTGTTATGTACCATCTGTCATCATTGTCTGTCCAATGCAATGAGGCGCCATTTTTTTGTAACGGTACAAGATAGATGCATGGCAACGATGGACTTTTTATAGTAAAGTGCTGGTGACGAATCGAATGATCTCGTGCTTGACAATGTCTGTTGTTTAGTTAAAATAATACAGAAGGATGAAAGGATCATTGCTGCTGTACAATTTGAAATTAAACTGTTTGATTTTTTCTACAGGTCTAAACAGCTCACTGATTATATTTATATGGACATATACTGTAAACTATCGAAATGCATTGGACAGACTCTGTGTTTGTATGAACATTGTCTTGTTTATTTCATCAATCGTCATCTTACGTAATTATCATATTTTCATAGATCAATACTATCATGACTGTAAATGTGCTAGCAGTACATCATATGCTGTTGAGAGCCCAACAACAGAGAAATATATCTTAGCTCCAAGATTTAAAGATATAGGGTAAGCACATGATTTCTAGGATAATTGTACTGGGCACTGAGTGAGTTTCAGATGTGCAGCAGTATGCTAGGCACACTTGGCAAATTCGGTCTTTATCAACAGAAATTGAGCATCGTAGAGCCAGTTTACATTTCCTTCTGCTGATGTGACTGCTGAGGCTGAAGGTTTTGGTGTACCTGTCCAGTTAGTAGGCATCAGCTAAAGTTTACTTTGTAGTGTGTATAGCACCGAGTGGCTTAGTGGCATGGAGGTAGGTCATCGGACTTTTAGTCAAGTGCTCGTGGGTTTGAGTCCTGTGTTTGTACAGCGCAGCAGTAATTTAAGTGTGTGCTTTCAGTGGGTGTCATCAGTTCTGAAGCCCGTTCGTGTGCCGTCTGCTAATCACAGTATTCCTGAGCATGCCTGTGAACTCATTCCCGTTCTCTACAGTCTCTCGCCGACGTTTGTCACTGCAGAGCATTTTAGCACCATCAAGCTCGGTCTTGTGGTAAGTAGTGTTTTTTTTGCTAATTTTATGTACATTTAAAGTTCTTGAATAATTTTTTTTACAGAAATCAGGATAATTTTGAGTGAAATCCTATTTGCAACACACAGACGACGTATCAGCATCGGTGTCTGGATTTCATTGTGATTTGGTAAGACTGCATATTGTCTATGACACCATGCTCTTAAAGCTGATGGTTAGCCAACTTTGTCCACTCAAAGAGGTTATAGGCTTACTTGTTTACTGCTTATTTTTTGGTTCAACTTTGCATGAAAGTGAAAGTCAGTGCGAAACTAAGCATTTTATTTTGCTTGTTAAAACAATCTACCAATAAAAATTTGAGACAGTGAAATTGACAGTGAGCTAGACGTTTATTGCACTGTTGATTGGGCGTCATTTAGCAGCATTCAGTCTGCAAAATATGTCAAAAATAAAAAAATACATGTCTAGCAGTGTCACCTAGAAAATGATTGTTGAAGACTTATGTGCATGTACACTGTAGTATGTACAAATTGTTCTGAGAAGTAGCCTGCCTTGTCCACTGTTTTGTTATAATGTGGTAGACTGGTAGTGTAATTTTTGACGCATGTGTCGATAGCTCTCGCAGTTCTATCTGTTTGTCAGGTATTCACTAGTTGTTATTAGTTTGTATTAAGATCTATCTGCTGATGTAATATTGGTGTGAACATTGTTAATGATGCAGACAGAAAATGTGGTCAACCGACTGAGACTGATGCAGACAGTTGCCAACATACTAAGCAGCAGCAAGGCTGCTTGGACGCTCATCAGCTCACATGAAGCACTTTGGCTCAGCTTTGTCAGTCGGTATGGATGCACGGTTTGCTCTGCAGAAAGACTTTTGTACACTGTGAAATTTACTGGTATTAAAGTACTGCTGGCCAGTGCTTTCACACTGATGGTATCGTATTGAAAATCGGCTTATTGGTATTGGTCCTTTCAACGAAGTTGCTGCAAAGTAAATGTTTTGTCAGTACGTAAAATTTTTCGACAGCTTTATTTTTTATAGTCGTGATTAATTCATTGCAGTGCTAGTTAGCACGTTAATTGGATGGCTATAGTTTGTGCTGAAGCATGCAGTGTTGTATTGCTGATTGGTAATTAAAGTTCAGTGAATGATGATCCTTGGTGGGCTGATAATTTCAGTGCTGAAGACTCCGAGTTGCAAATACGTCGTCTGTGTGCTGAAACATTCTGCAGTGTAACATCCAACTGCCTGGAGTTAGTCGTCGACAACTCATCCTTTCTTGGTATGTTCTTTGCATTTTCAGCTCGAATTTGCTACTAAATTGTTGCTGTAATTGTGTAAAGTAATTAATGTAAATGAACCATAAGTGTCACATGTCAGTGTTTAACTAGCTTTCTGCTGCATTTTTTGGACAATTTAGATAAGCTTATATTCGAGATTAATTATTGATGTATACATGGTGATTTACAAGATTAGAATGTTGGCATAATCTGTGCAGCTGAATATTTTAAGTAAAGGTTTAAATAGTTTCTTGTATTATGACTGATAATGTGTAAAAAGTCGTAGTCCTGTTATTTTTTGATTGTGATCAGTTTTATCCATTGATGCTTTAATGTCATTTTTTATAATAGCATTAATTAGGGAAAAAATAGATAGTAGTTTGAAAATAGTGTATAATATAATTAACAATCAGTGCATTGTTTACTAATGTATACAGTTTCTCTGTATCGCATGTTTTTTGTAAGCACGTATTATAGTAACGGGCATGTTGAATGACATTTTGCGGTATTCCTTGTGTGCATGGAGCGTGTTTGCTGGGTCGATGTCATGACACTAACGCTCACGTACGGCGTGATGCCATTGTTGCCATTGTCACCATTCTCCGGTCTCCGGCAGTCAACGTCTCCAGCAATTTCGACAATAGAATGTCGGCACTTTTTGATGGCGTTAAAGAACGACTTTGTGACATTCAGGTAATCTTGACTGCATGACTTTTATCATCATCCCATAACTACCACCATACTGCATTCTTATCTGTTAGCTACTACTATTGCTGTCTAGCATTTTAGCCAGTCCGAAAAGAAATTAAATCTTTTTAGAGTCAAAACTGCTGAGCTGCTCATCTACTTCAGCATTTTTTTGTCTGAGACTGGTGTTTTTTTGTCACTTGATCATATTGCAGAGCTAAACTTTGTCACTGCTGGCTAAATAATAGCCGTTTCCGTGTGCATTGCTTTAATAAATAAAGAATCTATGTGCTATTTTTGACATCTCATTACGCTTTTTTTGGCATGTTTGTTGTGGTTAATAATATATATATTCTAGGTTTTTGTAATTATTTAAAGTATATAAGGAAATGGAATTTGGGATTTCTGATGGGACAGTGCCAAAGTCCGGCTTAATGCTGCTAATGGATTGGCTGTTGAGGTTTTAACTATCAAATCTTTTATGTTATTGACAGATGAAAGACGAATAATTTATATTAACAGTTACTGGCTGTTTGCTGTCTGAAAGAATTACTGTACAGCCATCGTTTAGTTTTTTAATAGGGATAATTTCCACGACTACCAAATAGCTTATATCATTCCACTTCACATAGACTACTTGGACTATTGTTGTTGTTTATTTGTTTGTATTTTCTTCTGTCTAGCTATTACTTTTTATACGCGAAAGCAGCTACTGCTTTCAGCGCGTGTTAGCCATCGCAATTCTGTCTGTCCGTCTGTCCGGCTGTCTATCTAAATGTCACACGGGTGGATCAGTCAAAAGCGGTGCTAGCTAGAATCACCAAATCTTCACCTTCGGCTGCCTGGAAGACTTTAGTTTCAGGAACCGTAAAGCTTTTCCATAAATTTGAAGGGGGTCACCCTGAACGACGGCGCTAAATGAGAGGGGGTAGTTGAAGTTTGCGATTTTTGGCCAATAAGTCGCTGTATCTCAGTAACGGTGCGAGATAGGGCTTAGGTTACTATTAATCACTAATAGAAAGTCGTACACTGGCTCTCGATTGGCACCGAATTCAATGACCTTTAACACCAAAATAGGGGGTTTTATGGATTTTTTGGCGATTTCGGGCTGCGACGCAAGTCTATATCATTCACAAGATGGCGCCACGGAACTATCGTTACCAGTATGCGATCCAGGTAGAGAATTTGGTATTTGTGTATTAACTTAGCGTGAACACCCCAATTTTCAGCTAAACTACTTGAACCAGAATTGCTATAGGCTTTCGCGTGTCTCGTGAGCATTAGCTGAAATTTCTTGTTTTTACTTGGACATTTTTGGATGTTTTTTTAAAATATCTCATTACTTATGTGTTATTGTAGGCTTATTATTCACCTTTCGAGCTGCAAGTGTGTTTTAATAAACTCAGTTCAGTTCAGTTTACTTCACTTCTCCATTCTTGAGCACATTAGCAAATGTTAGATGATTTATTCATTGAATCAGACACAGATTTTCAGTTGGGACGTGATGCCACAAGGTTCACACAAAGCCATGTGGAAGTCGTGTATGTAATGTTTCTGTGTAGGCCTAATCATCTGTGATCGCACATTTCTCAGAATATTACCATTACATCTGTATGTTTGAAAATTTGAAATTCCGTGGTAAGTTTGACTCCTGTGACTCGTGAAATATAGATATTTTTGTTATCAGCTGCATGTTTGCTGAACATTTCGAAACTAGACTATGGTACCATAGTTGAATGAGTTGGTTGACTTACCTTATTTTGAGTTGTATCAAAGTTTGTTATTAAGTGCACAGTTAGAAAATTTAGTGTGAGTATTTGTGGTCTGTTGCCCATAGCCGATTGTACGTGAGGCTGTGCTGTATGGCTTGGGAGAGCTGTATTTCGCCAACGCACATGACAAAGGACTTACGTGGATTGCCAACCAGTGTTTACACATGTACTCAAGTCACATCGTGGAAGATCGGTCTGTTTCATTGTAATATTATTCATTCTGTGTCACTTTTGTAGTTGCTGTCTCATTTATAATGTATGACCGACTTGATTCAGTTTTATGTTAGTGGTGCAGAAACTACAGCCCATGGCCCACCATCTGGCTTGTGGAATGGTTGTTGTCTACTCTATTATATATTGGACAAAAATGGCAAAAAACAGGCAATAGATCGACTGGTATTTGCTGGCTGTTTTGCAGTAGGCTCCCTGACTGACTATGCTGTATGCATCTACCACTGACAGTACCTTCTATGTTTGTGTTGCAGTGTCAGTTCAGTGCAATCACTGGCTGAAGTGAGCCCTTAGTCCAGTTATCTCTCTTGCTGTTTAACTTGTCATTTGCTGAAAACAATGAATAAGATTATTACATTTGTTCTTTTGTATTTGTTTGTTTTTTTAAAATTTATTCAGATAAATTTAACAGGTACGGATTCTGCTTGTATACCATAAAACTGCTAATAGTAGCCCCCAGCTTCTGTTAGAACATTTGACTTAGACTCCCGGCTTGTATTGGAGACCCGGCTTTTATTAAAACATTGTCAACCTGGCATACCAAGGCAATACACTTTTTCTCTGGTTAGTGTGCACAATACTATTATTACAATACAATTTGGAGCAAATGTATAATGACTACGGCACATGCAACTAATCACTACTACTACTACAACTGCTGATACACTTACAACAACAACGACTTGGATGTCCAGCTTATATTGGAGACCCGGCTTCTATTAAAACATCAGTCTCAGACCCCCGGCTTGTATTAAAGACTCAGCTACTATATGAGACCCAGCTTGTATTAGCAGTTTTACGGTAAGCTTATATATGTTGTGAAAATGTTGATGCTTGGTTTCCTGATGTAGCATTCCACAAAGTCATGTACTTCCAAAATGGTCAAGGAAAAGTCATGGAAAAATCAGGGGAAACTAAAATCAGTCAAGCTTACCTTCAAATTTGTAGGCTGCTTGGATTAAGCCTAAAATTTGCAAAAACTGTTGGCAACTGGGGCTTTACCCCAGATCCCACTGGGGAACTTGTAACGCTCTCCCAGATACCCTAGAGTCAGATCGAGCCTCTCAGCTGTTACAGCCACAATTCATTTTAGCGATGAATCCTAAAAGCATAGGCTACTTGGCCTTTTTTAATTAATGTGGAAGGAAGGACTGTCACACATATCAATACAGCATGTCAATGAATCATAGTTTACACTACTGGAAAAGTCAGGAAATGTAATATGCTGTGGAAAAGCCCAAATTCCATTACACCGAAACTTCTCCACAGGGAAGTTTCAGTTGCAGACGTAAATCATGAAAGTCACAGTCACAAACCATCTTGACATGTTGAGATGGTTGCGCCAAAATCTATCACGAGTTTGCAGCAAACCCATTTTTGTTGCTGCAATGAAATTTGTTGGTCTGACAATGCACGGGGAAAGTCGGCAACGAAGTCCGCAGACTTTCATGATTTGTGTTCGCAACAACAGAGTCGCAGACTGTCACAAAGTCAGCATAATAGAATTTGGTCATCCTGATTCTACTAGTAAAAACTTGGTTATTGCACTGATTCGGGCTGCAGTGGATTGATGCAGGGTCGTGACCACCCGATGTCTGTGTGTATGCAGCATTGCAGTGGAACAGGTCTTCAGCAAATTTCTGGTTCCAGCCATGTTGGGTGTTGATAAACGCATGAAACAACTGAGCCTACTCTATTCCACTGTTGATGATCATGCTAAGAAGTGAGTATTTTGTTCACGAGGTCAGTTCGGATGCTATCTCTGTTTGTTGTTTATTTACGTTTATTTGACACTGAGCACCTTGGCGTGAGTATTCATATTGGCTGAATTCACTGACTAAGATCATTGGTCTCTGTTTGTTATGTGTGAAAAAATAAGATGTGGCTGCATTTTTTGTGGTCACCAATAATCCGCAAATCCTTAATGCTTTGTCTGCTTTGTTAAATTCTGTGGGTCTGTGGTGCAACTCGATTTCTTTTTTAGTAATAATAATTGCACTATGTATTTACTGTTTAGTGAAGTTTAATGAACTTACATCATGCACCTATTGCACGATGTTTCAAATGCTTTCTCATGTTTTTTTTGTCTTAAGCTTATTAGTATCTTCAGTAAATTGTTTGATACATAGTGCTAAAGCAGATAAAAAAACATTATTTTCTAGAGTCACTAGTGGCATGAAGAAAAATGACCATGTGTTGTGATTTCTTTGCACGATTTCACTGCATAGTGTAAAACTGTATAGGACAAGGGCAACACGTCTAGGAGCTTAGGAAATGAGTTTTTAACGGAGTCCAGAGGGCCAGTGAGGGGTGTGGAGCAATGCCTGTACAAGCTAAACTAGAATATTAAAATTATGCAGCTGAAAAGTTATGCAGCAATAGATAGATATGACTTTTTAGGTCTGTTGCCATACTGATATGTGCAGTAATGTATCTGCTATCAGGTGTATCGAGGAAATATTCAGAGTGCAGAGAATGCTCTGTGGTCTGTTGTGTTCATCACTGGAGATTTCTCCTGCAGAGACGTCAGTAGACACAAGCCTTCGTAAGAAGAAAAAGTTGAAGACTGATGACTCTGTAGCACCTGTGACTACTGAGTCAGCACAGTCAGCATCAGCATCACATAAACTGAAACAGCTAGCAGGTACGTATTTGTCTGTTTGTCAATAGCCACTTTATGTTAAGTTTTTGCTTTGTTTTTTACTCTATTTTTTTCATTATTTTTTGCTCCTCCTCTGAAACTGGACAGCGGACCAAAACCGCCCCCTTAAAATTTGAGAGGGCAAAACACATCCAAATTTTGGCGTGATTTAGAAAAAGTTTCGACTCTGAGTGCAGATATTTCTAGAACGGATGAGCACATCGACAAGCTGTAAACGGCGTTATCAAGCACAATCTTTTTGGCATCGAACAAAAAAAAATTGCAAACTTCGGTCCACTAACAAAAAGTTATAGGCACTCATGTTGACCCACCCTAAGTCGACAATGCGCGTTCTGTATATGCTAATGCATTTGAGTTCTGGCCACGTGACTTTGCTATGAGAGAAACTTTAACCCCCCTCTCTCAAAAAAATGTCCTTTAATCTGACTTACGGCGCTGGGTGGACTGACGTTGGGCTTTGCCCTAAATTTCTAGTTTTTGCTATTTTTTTGGTATGCCTATTATGTTGCTTTATTTTTATTATTTTTTTTTGCTTACTGTTTTTACCAAAAGATGAATGAAGTTGTTCAAATGATAGTTGGTGTGCTGTGTTGGCCAGCATATTTACCTGGGGTGAAATCTTCCAGTGATAGTCCGGTTCATCGTGGGCTGTTGAACGTTGTTGAGAAGGCTCACAGAGATGACTCCCTGCGTGCTGCTCTGCTTCAGCTGACACAACCTGCCTGTAGCTGTTCTCAAGCTAAATCTTGCCTGGTAAGCTGCCTGACAAATACTGTTTAATTGTCATTTTTCAAAGGAGAATGATTATTATACGTAGGCATTGTTTAAGTGCAGTTACATGAAGTGTTATCACAAGTGTTAAAAGGTTGATTTTGAGAATATTGATACGTATTCAAACACTGGTTTTACCTTATTTTCAGTATTTGTGCAATAATGTCATTTTTGCCATTTGTTTCAAGTACGTGGTTTTCTAGTTTATATAATGGTAACATGTTGAAATTTTATTTTTTGCATTATTATGTGCGAAAGCTAGCATAGCTTGCTATAGTAAGTATTAGCTATGGTAATTCTGTTCGTTTTGTCTTGTCACGACCTGGTACCAATTCAAGCCCAGGTGAGGTAGAGACTTTGGGTTTTCATCATATGATAGCCTAGAGTCTCTAGTATTCTGTGACAAAATTTCATGTTGCTGGGTCAGGGGGTCCCACGATCAATGGGTCGAAAGGGGGGTGCTCCCCTAAAAAGACATTATTTTACCGCTATTGACTTGTCTAGCATGAAAATGATTGCAGATAGACACAGACATGCTGCTTATCATAACAAGCACTGGCAACGAGCTTCTTAGGAATTATTATTATTATTAATAGAACATTTATATAGCGCATTATCATAGCAGACAAGGCCAAAAAGTAATCTCTAATGCGCTTGGTGCGCTGTGTTCGTCGATAAAACAGGAAATGACAACGAACGCTAAAAAGTTCAATGTAAGTGTCACGATCGTTTTAGTTTATTAATATGCAGGAAGACTGTTCGGCGCAGACAGGTCCAGTGCAAAAGGATGCACTCTTCTGCCACCAGTACTATAGCATCACCGACGAACCGGCCGTCATTACAGGCAGGTTAAAAATAACCTTCCTCGGCCTCCGTGGATGGCATGACATCATATCGCCGATCTGCCAACAGCTCGTCACTGGGTCATCAGCACTGAACGTCAATAGCCTTGACCGGCTGAAATATGGCTGGCAAGTCAAAGTCCAATCTGGCCACCTGCATTGATACATCTTCGAAGGTGTTTTAATTCACCACAGAACACAGCTAATCAGAGCCGAAAAGTACAACAAAGCAATCATATGCAGTCCCTGAACTGTTACGCACATGATTGTCACAACATTAGTGACTTTTTATGAACAGAACCACGAAAAAATATCAAATTTAAACAGACAACAGCGCACGTGTGTCTCATGCTGAAGCGCACACGCTAATGGGGTTTTAGTGAATCGTTTGTGATTTTTAGCTGCAAAAGAGTGCATTGCGACGAAATGGATGGACATGGACTAAGACAACCTGCTAACAGGAACTGCTATAGGCTCTCACGCATCTCATGAGCATTAGCTCAGATATCTTGGTTGATTGTTCTGCTAATGTTTTTGTGGTGGTGCATGGTGGTAGTCAGTGGCATAAGTGGTATATCCGGGCAAGGGGAGGGGGCCATGGGGCCGCCAATTTTAGTAAAACTAACAAAATAAATTTATATCCTTTACGTTCATTTTCTGCGTTCTTTTGTGCCCAAAAATACGTTTACGGCCAGGGCTCTGCCCTGTAAGACCCCACTGGGGAACTTACAACACTCCCTGATATCTCTAGCTGGTGGGGAGGGGGCTTGCTGCTTATTCCCAAGAACCCTATCCCTTTCTCATAAACAATATCTCTATTCTTGGCCTTTGGCATTGATGTTTGGCCCTCCAGACCTCAGGCTTTGTATGACGCGATCCACAACTCCAGTTTCTGGCCACGCCTATAAGGGTCGATTGTTCCGTGGACATGTTAGGGCTAACCACGAGGGTAATTATTCGGGTTAACTCATGGTGCGTTGTTGTTATGCGCGAGGTTAAACCGGGAGTTGAAGTTAACGTCTTGTTAGCAAACCCATGAGTGAACAATTGACTCTGAATGGCATTGTACAAATGTAGAGCTCTGTACGTGTAGGAGTTGGTGCAGAGGAAGCTGGCGAAGTCATCAGCGTCAGTGTTTAGTCTGATTGGTCGCATGGCTCCAGTTCTCATCGACTGCGACGCCATCAACAAACTGCTCGGCATTGCGCTGTCCGTGAACACCACTGCTCGGGCTCACGTCATTGATCTGCTGGCGGTTTGTTAGATTACGTAATGCTTCTTTCTCTCTGCACTGCTGCAGAATGAACATATTCAAGTAGGCTGCAGTGTAAGTGGCTTTGTGCTATAATGGTAGTGTGTCAGACTTACAATTGAGAGGTCATAGGTTCAACTCTGTGCAATCAAGTGGTTAATACTTGGATGTGAACATTTAACTATCTAGGTATATAACCAACATGAAGGGCAACTCAGTTTTTCATCCCTCCGGTGTAGGTAAATCGAGTACTGGCTTACAGGTGTGACTGGGTTTAAGACAGGGTGCATTCACCTAGCTGTGTTGGCTGGCAGGTAATACCGTGCAATCCCATATGGCAGGTGATGCTCCGTCACTTTGTGATGCATTTTTCATAGAGCTATGCCCAACCTTTAACTTGTAACCTTTGATTGTGATAGTATAGTGTACATTATGCAGATGATCTTGCAGTGGCGGATTAGAAAATTTGGAATAGGGGAGGCATGTTTGTGCAAAATTTTTACTTGTTTTAAGATGCATCAAGTCAATAGTGGGATGGCCATCCACTCCCCTCCCCCTTTGAATTTGCCACTGTGATATTGTACTGTGCAGATTTTAGACTGAGATTCAAATATCATGAAGCCACAGAAGTTAGCATATTTTTCTAGCTGAGTGTACAGTAGTCACTACGAGATTAGTGGGATTCTTCTGTTCTGTTTTTGGTTCTGTCTCTATTTGATTTGCTTTGCCACCATTATTGCATCTAGCATTTACTCGTTGTTAGCGTCAAAATGAAATCCATTTTTTTTATTTCATATTGTTTGTAGAAGGTATTTGCCATATATGATTATTGCTTTCACCAAGTAGAATTCAGTTTTGTTGATGCTTGTAGATGTTGTCCAAGTATTATGGAGCTTGTTTCTGTCAGGAGCAGGTGTTTACTTTATTGACAGATCTGGTTCTTACAAACAAATGTGAGTTTTATTACTTGTTTGTTAATTTTGCATTAATTGGAATTGCATTTTGTTTTCTATATACTGGTTGCTACGTTTTAAGTATTGTAAGGTTTACCAAATTGTTAGCTTCCATTTGTGCCATGCTGTACGAAGTTAATTAACATTTAGCATCCATTGTCTCTTTCTGCTTTTGTTCGGTAGCCACTTTTTAAGAGTTACTTTATGTAAGGCTGATTTGAATAAATAAACTTTGGAGAATAGTTGTAGCATGACTTTAAGAGGCTTGATGCATTTTTTTATCACTAAACCAAGAGCATTAGAGCGCCAAAGGAGCAAATGTTAATGCAATGATAAGTAAGTAAAGTGTAAATTTATATAGTGCATACTCAAAAAGATCTCTGATGCACTTAATACATTTTGTCATCAATATTTCACAAAATGTACATCTTCAGCTGACGTTTGAAAGTATCGAGACTCAGTTCTGGGTCACAATAACTGTCTGGCAGCGAATTCCAAGTCGATGGGCCCGCCACAGAAAAGCGCCGACGACCGAAACTGTTTAATCGATAGTGCGGTACAGAACACAGATGTTGACGGCCAGTGACTTCTGCTGTGAGTGTACAACTGTCCATCAAGTACGGCGGAGCAGTTCCATGGAGAC
>Ga0209454_1001270_pt1 | contig 15426 bp, 11 predicted proteins | sample WorMetHERISLAND1_2_FD_187400 | JGI IMG/M metagenome (GOLD analysis project Ga0209454, IMG submission 187400) | Marine gutless worms symbiont microbial communities from Max Planck institute for Marine Microbiology, Germany - Olavius geniculatus... | ecosystem: Host-associated > Annelida >...
TTTTATGAGCGTTTCAGCACTACTTCGTGCTATCGCCGGAAATTTGTATTTTGGCAGTCACTGCCACTCTCTGCAGTTCGGATATACCTTTCGTAGGGGCCGTGTGCATAAAATATGTCAATTGAGGATACCAAAATAACGAGCAATCTGTAAGCCTAATCCTGAAACGGGATCCTGGGTTCCGGGATTGAGAATCCAATTTCGGGATGGCAATGACTACTGGCGACGTCATCTAAACTGGACGTTTTTTCCGGTGCGCTAATCTCAACCAGTCTATAATCTTCAGTTGACGTCTATCTTTCGTAGTACGTCTGTTTGCATTGTTTCTTGTGCTGACTTCATGTTACGTGGTGGTAAGAGGTTAAAAACATTTTATAGCCCCTCGAGTAAACATGATGACATCATAAAATCAAAAATTGCGATTAAATATGAAATAAAATATATGTAATAAATTTTACAACAAACAAAAAAACCTAAAAAAGTCTTTCGAGGTTTTTGGAAAACCTTAAAAACCTAAGATTTTTTGAAAAAATTTTCCAGCTCTGCTGGTAGTCCTCTGTTGCATATGGAAGGCAGCAACTGAAATAATTAGGAGTCCATCAGATCTTACATATGAGGAAATTATGTGCTCTACAGCTTAGAGACAGAGAAGGGAAATAAACGGTTACATAAGTGTTACAAGTATGATGTAAAATTTGTTAACAATTCAAAGTTCAGACTGCAATGAAAAAGGAAGGCACCAACTTAACTCTTGCACTGAACAATGAATTTGTATTCGTTCTTACTGGTTTAGTACCTGCTGATCTACAATAATAACATTTTTACTAATTTCAGGTGCCTTCGTTGTGGGTAGTTAACAAATTTTTTAAAATTCACAGTTCAAGAAGTTCTGCGACATATTTTAAGCGTGTCCAAATTCTCTGCAGCAAATACCAAATGTTGCAACTAGATCAATGGGAAACATATCTTACATATGAACAAAAGTATGATGCAATGTTTCTTAAACTAATGTTGTATATGGATGAAATGTAACAATGGTTGATGAAAGTTTCATGCATTGATGAGTATAAAACATACTTCTGAAAACTAAAAATCATTAACTATATAACTACATCAGCAAATGCTTCCAGAATGAATTCTACAGTCATCAATGACAAACCTCAATATACAAGCCAACTGCTATAAAATGGCATAGAGCAAAAATGCACTCAGTCTCGGTGGCGTATTTATGAAAGAGAAATGGTGGGGGTACATATGTTTATGTTAAGCCCATATGTTTTAAGTTCCATACTCCACTTCCATCGTGATTATTTTTCTCTTGTCATCGGCAATTTTTTTCACTTCTAAACAAAGAGCCAGGGGGCAAGGCCAGGCCCTCACAAATGCACCAATAACTGTGCTAGAATGTCGCTATTCTACTTTGTCTTTCGGATCATCTCGGAAATGGAGAAAAACGAAGCTAAAGATGACGACTCCGAACATCATCGAAAATGCTCCGGCGTAGTACGGATAGGCCGATACGATGAACCGTTCATACTGGGTATGCTCCAGTGGACGAACTGACACCTGATGTTACAGCACAACATACTCTTTTAACTGCAAATGAGAGAATAATGACATGCTGTTTCGACAACAACGAATTTAGTCAATGATTCAGCTAGCTGACATTGCGTGTGTTATAAATTGCCATACTATTATCATTATAATCTGTCAAGTAAAAAAGGTCACACTTTTCTGTTGAACGTTTTCAATTGTACAAACGTGCTCTACATGCCTTTTATCTTTCCCCTAAATTCAACACATCCATCTGAACAACGAAGACATAAATGCACAAGCGAGAATCAAAAAAGACAACTCAAAAGACATGACATTAACTGTAAGTTAAATTAAAATCAAAGGAAAACTGGTAGTGTTACTGTTCAACTTGGAATAAGTAAGAAAATGTCTGGCTCTGTAATGGAATGACAAATGCCGAGCTAGCTCACCTGCCTGACAGGAAATAGAAATTCATTTTGTACAATCTTAATTTACTGACTCTGTCGACATTTCAGCAACTGCTGCTGCCTTCTCTGGCAAGATTTTTGTCTGCCACCAGATGTCATCGTGCAGTAAACAATTTGTGAAAAAAATGAGAAATCAATAAATAAAGGTTGTAGTTTTTATAAAACTTAAATGTGCATTAGTTTCTGTTGCAACCAATGCGTCTACTCAAAGAGGAATGTCTTGCCTGAGTAGTGCTGAACAGATGTGTGAAACCCATGCGATTGTAGTCAACTCGAAACTGGTACACTCCATACACATCGGGCAGCTTGAACCTAGCACTGAACACTCCACCTACAGCAACCATTGATAACTTACACCAGTGCCACATCAATGGGCCATGACTGGTTGGCTCATGACATTTCAGTAAAAAAAATAGCATACACCAAATTATATGCCTTACACATTATCCACTGAGTGCTTTACTTGCTTTTTAGGACTTATTTTACGCGGTGCATGCCTCCAATTTCTGATAGAAACACAAAACGCACCATTGGTAAAATATATAAAATGACATATGTCTGTTTCTTTTCGTAATTAGTGACGATAGCATTTTGCAATTAGTCTGGCCCATGGTAGGAGACTTTAAGGCTATGTTACACATATGTGGCATGCGGCTCAGAAAGCTTGTGCTCTACTGCTATGACAGCTTTACACCATACCATCACGCAAAATCAACGACAAACAAGTAAACAACCATTGTGCATTTTCATGTTAACCAGAGACCACAGATATCTGAAGGAACAGACAGACAGGTTTGGTGACTTATAATACCTCGAGCAAAATTACAACTTCACAATGACTGTACTCATCTTGTCCAATCAGTCAATAAGCTCAATCTGCCATAACAGACTTGGCTGAGAAAAATGAGAAAGAAATCAAATAGACACAGTGACAGGTATACCTTTTCTCTTCAGAGTAGTGCGCACGAACGGATCAATTCTCACAAATTCCAGCTGAACATCATCTGCCTCGAAAGCAACCCATTTCCCATCGTCAAACTTCTCAATCTCCACAGAGTACTCCTAGAATGAAAACACAACAGCCATATGTTTAACACCCACTGACCTAAATGGTGAATAACTTTCAATATATGCTCACGTAGCTTGAAACAGTTCAGGGTTGCCAGTTTTGGGAAGAATAATATTCAATAACGTATTAAGGCCTCAGAAGTACTTTTTCCAGACCGATTCTCACAATGTTTCGTTTAATGTTTCAAGTATCATCTATAAATCGTTAGCAGCACATAATTAGTAACACTAACTGCAGTATCATAGTGAACAATATATCTTGATGATCGTGACAAACAACTTACTAAAAATACCAAATGGTCAAGATCTGTAATGTAATTATGACAATCACAGTCAACAGAAACTTATGGATATTGTTGAACATGCTGCAATTACTAACAACAAAACAATGTCCTTCCTGCTGTTGAAAGAAAAGTGATAGAGCAATAAAAAAAGTTGAGTGTTCATTGTTTAGTTATAACAGTAAGCAGCAGCAGCCGATCATGTTTACTGTACAGATACAGTGTAGGTTCAGATCACATACCTAGGACTTAACCTCATTCACTGAAGAAAAATTCACATTACAAAGGCATTTTAAGAAAAACAAAAAAATACACAAAAATTTCATTGAAGGTTAAAATGGCCAGAAAATGTTGTATTTTTTGCTACAGCCTACACATACCTAAAGTGAAATACCGATAGTAGTTTAATGTTATATGCATATTGTAAAGCAGTTTTAGCTGCAGTTTAGCAAAATAAGCAAGAAGTCAACCAGCCGAAGAAGGTTATATTTGGCACAAATTACCGAAAATCGTGCACTAACCGTCGAGAAAAATTACTTAAAACATGAAAAATTAGAGCTGTCAAATTAACGCGTTAATTAACATGTTAATAAATTAATGCACTTTCTAAAAAAATAGCATGCAGTAGAAAAATTAATGCACTGCACATATGTAAATTACGTAAATTTATTTAATTTACTAAATTCTGTGAAGCAAAAGTTCCAATATTCCATTAAACCGTGGTTATTTGACAATCGAATGAATTCAAGTAACTAAACTGTAGTTGTTACTCCATCGCTACTGTGAATAAACATTATTTAGATAACAGGCTAATAAATTTCTATATTAACGATGATGTCAGTTATTGTTACATTTTACAGGTTAGGCCCCAAAAATGTTGAGAGGCCCAGGGTAACTTACCCCCCTACTTTCCCTGTCGACTGGCCTGGGTGCATTAATAACGCGTTAATTATACATTAAAAAAATTAGTGCAATGCGTTAATGCGTTAAAAAACCGCTTGAGATTTTATGGACATTTCTAATTACACAAAAACCTGTCAATTATACGGATCGTGTCACGTTTGTGTAATCCTGAATTATGTTGGGTCTTACACATACCACATCATCCATGATGGTGTAAGCAGCTGGTGCCGTGGATTCACCCACACGGTGGTGCTTCACTTGACCCACTCTAAGTACACCCTTTTCCTTGAACACCCACTGAGTCAACGACACTGCTAGATCCTGATTGCCTGCCTGTGTGAACCTATTAGCCACATGTATAGACTACTTGTACACCGTCCAATACATCTCTTGAGCCAACACCATAGCATGGCTGTCCACCAGCATGTATGAAGTCTTTTAGAGATAGCAGCACTGCATAAGCTTGATCGTCACCGCTATTGCTATTATCAGTACAGTTTCAGAGTATCACATGAAGAACACCATATCCAAATAATGCAACTAACTAACTAACTAGCAGTAACCTATGACAAAAATAAACACAGTTTACTCACTTGCTCATAAAATGTGGATGGCAAACAACTGTTCACATGACAGTGAAAAAAATAAAATACAAAATACACAAGCACACAATAAAGAATATAAGCACAGTGAAAAGTAGCAAAAGGTATAGATCAGCAACAAACACCAAAAGAATAAGCCACTAATAAATGCAATGAACCCTATTCCATATAGAGTGCAGATAACTGACTCGCACAAAACTTCAGCAAGTCATGTGCACTTACTTTTGTCCTCCATTTGCATTCTGGACTGGAGACGTGAAGAATTCATCACTGAAGAAATCCAGAGATCCAAAGAAGAGAACGCGAGCATTGTTTCTCGCCTGCTGGCCGGAGATAAGCAGAGTATTCTGGCCGACGGCATGAGGGTATTCGGTGATCTTGCTGTCTGGGTCAAACGAGTATGCAGTCCACGACGCATGCAGAACATCAAGTACCAGTGGATTGTCTGCATCAGCCGTCATTCTGAGTACAACACACAATGTTATCCAGCAATTAACAAACATATCACGTAACATTAGGCCTACTCAAAATAGCATCGTTTGTTACGTCATTGTTCATCTATGCTCTTGTCTACATAACCAATACATACATTACTTCCAGAAAAATGTTTTACAAAGCATTGCCAATCACTACAAACATGTCACAATATGCTTTCACCTGTCAGTTTAATTCCATCAAGAAAGTTAATAACTTAATGATGGTGTCTTATCCACTGGTGAACCAGTGTGTTAGCTAACAATCCATTGACGTAGACTACAGGTTTACTTATGACAAATTCCGGCACAGCACCTTTATGTAACTGGTGAGTAACTGCAGTTGCTTCCTAATGACAGCTATTACTGTACTGTGCTCATCACATGTAAAGACTAGAGATGAAATACAAGTACAACTTTTGATTAATCTGATAATTCGACCATCGAATGGTATGAAAGCTAAAAATTAGTCAGTTCTTGCTAACTTGTGCACCTGACACCAAGTAATTTGTTCCGTGTGCCACAACAGCCAACACAACACTGCTGATACTACGATGACCACAATGACAACAATTCTGAGTTTTTGTTTAACTGGTACATGCAGACTTTGTTCATACTATTTGATTCATCAACCAATGTTCATAATACCGGGTGCTAGCCATCGAAACTGCTACTAACCCAATTCCTCGGAACAGTATCGGATTGACCTTCATGCTGCCAACCATCGTCGGAGCTGCAATCAGATTCTGTGGATCGGCCACAATGAGCGTGTGCTACGTAAATAATGCAACATGCAAACTAGAAACGTCAGTAAAAAGACGTGCACATCAAAACAATTGCGACAACAACAAAATACATGATATATCACTGACATGCATTTTTATCTGTTCTAACTGCACTGCATTACTGAAAACATTACCCAGCAATATTTTACAGCCAATGTAATGAAACAAAAGATCAGTCAATGAAGTGATCATTGAAATTTGCACACCTACTAAACATAAAACCCATCATACAGAGGTAATAAACATGAGATACTTGTTCTCACCCTGCCAGGGTCCGACACATCATAGTTGAGGTGATCAATAACTGAAGTTTTTGTCTCGTCAAACTCCACACCACATTCACTGGCTAAATCTCGTATCCCTTCACCAATGTTGGAGCTCGCAGCAACAAGGACATTTCCTCCTCCATCAATGAAGCTCGTAATTGCAGGCACATCAACCGATCCACCAAACTCTATTACATACACAGTTTACACAACACAACTCCGTCAGTACAGATTGATCCTGCAGTATCTATCGTCCTGCATCTACTTCCACTGTTTGCTTAACTGAATACTTTTTGGAGATACTCTATGTTAGACATTCCCCAACTACAACCACAACCAATAGTGCCAAAGCTTCAAGTGATAACCCTCCTTCAGCAACATCATCACATTTGCAGAGGAATAGACGATGTTAATCATTAACATCACTGACAATGCTTCAACATGTCTTGTTCATTATCAAATTAATGATGTAAGATGCAATTGCAAATTAAGGTTGTTAAGACTGCCAACGTCAGGACATTTTTGTCTGTTTCACGAGGCTCAAGGCACAAAAAATGCACGTTTTCTGTCCTTATAAATGTTATTCAGTGAAGCAGATCAGTACTGCAGTCCTAAAAAAGTTACTAAGCCACTGTTACACATAAAACAATAAAATGTCACAAGAGAAAACATTACTTGACACTCAACGTCAGCAACTAAGTAAAGTATAAAATGAATGCAATGTCATAACGACAGCATAACAAAAGTCCATATCAGAACATTCTGACCAAATGAATAAAATTTCAAGACAACTGCAGATTTCAGGACAATTTCAGAACATCTGTGACATTTCAGGAATTTCAGGACAACTGAGAGCCCTGATAATGGGTGGTTAACAGTTAACCAGACCTGCAATTTCAGGCCCGGTTTTGCCTTCAGAACTGGTTAGCTGGTTAACCGTTAACAACTGCATTGCAAATGGTAATTATAATTTGATACTGAAAAACCGATGAGGGCAGCATATTGCACTGACTGCCAACTGCAAGTACCGGTAATTAAAAATCACACAAAAATGCCTGTGATATGAGATAATAAACGAGTTTTAAACTACAAGCCAAAAAATAAAAACACACACACACACAAATTTACAACACAGATAAAGATAACATCCAAACCTTCAACTGATGGTGAAAAGATAATCAAGTTGTCATAGAGGAATTCGCCATATTTCACAAGCGCCAGTGCAGAGTCATCGGCTGTTTTGTATGTGAGATCAAATCCACGATCTGCATGACACAGAACAATACAGCTTGCAACTGTGCATTATTACTAAAGCATGGCAACAGTTTACTCCCACAAATAACAACAAACCATATGTACTGCTTGATGATTAGCTCTTCTAACATGACACAAATCTGCATGATAACTCTAACGTATTTGAAATCAGCACACAAACATAAAGTGAAAACCAATTTCACATAGTGGCTCAAAATAACTAATGCATGAAGCTAAATTATTCCACCCCAAGTGGCAATCTATATAATAACTGAGAACTGCGACTGCCAATAACTTCTAAATGGCACGACGTACGGCTGCAAAATTTTGTATTCAGACCCATGTTGTACGGGGCCGTACTATAGGCTAGGTCAGATATTGCTGGGAGGTTGTCTGTTTGAGAAAATTTCACTTTTTCTAAAATGTTGCAGCCACACCTCTTAAGCCGCAGCAGAGCTGTGACGTCATATAAACGTGGAGGCCGCACCATCAGCGCTGCAGCGCATACATCACATCTATGGGAAGGCACAATGGACAACCAATATGACATTGCCAACTCGCTGTATGCGAGCGGAACGAGCAGGCCTAGAAACATTTCGAAACACTGGGCGACTTCACTTTTTGACAGCTTGCAACTGTGCAAACTTCGGTCTAAGTACCTACTTAAGTCAAAAAGTGAAGTGATTTCGCTGAGCGAAAACATGGCAAGTGGCGACTATTTACAGTACAATACGTACAGATAGTTTAGTAAATTAAAGCAGTTTGGTACCAAAAATAAATGCCGTAATGGCTACACAATGACGTAAAATGTTACGTAATTACGTCATTAGCGTGCGCGGCACAATTAAATAAGCAAGTCCAAACGTAACTGGCTGTTAGGTTTACCGGTTTTCCGCCATTTTGATTGTTTAGTTGGACTTTAGCGTTCTTAGCCGAAAATGGAGGCCACAGGCCGATAATATGGCAAAGTAACAAAGCTCACAAAAAAGCACGACATTGACATCAGATATGTGTGGATCCTGAAAATTTTTGAGTAAGCGTCAGTCCGCAGATTATGACCAAGGATCCGTAGTCAGTCCGTGTCCGCAACAAGAGAGAAATATTGGATCCGCATCCGTCCGCGTCCACACTGAATAGGCCTGCCTCTAGTCATTAATACGTTAAGGTAGGCCATTACGCGCCTAGGTGTATAGCAGATTATAATTTACCGGTACCGGCGCAGCGCTACCGTGCTTTACGGCGTGCTATGCACGTCTCAACATACACCACTTCTGTTTTTAAATTTTATTAGGAAAAAATACACTCGTCATAAAACAGGATCCGCGTCAGCCCGCGTCCACAAATTTCGTCACGAAACAAGATCCGCGTCCGTCCGCGTCCGCAAAAAATCATGCGGATTTGGATCCGCGGACTGACGCGTCCGCAGTCCGCACATGTCTGATTGACATCGCGTTTACCACGTAGAGTTTTGAAGAAGATGGAATGCGTTTCTCGAATCGTCCAGTTGTCCAACAACACCAATGTCCGCTTGTTCGCAGCGGACGCAAAAGCAAATAATACTACTGTGAACAAAATCACCAAATGAAAACTACATTCCATCATTTTTCTTTAAAGAAAGAAAAACGGAAACACGTAAACAACCGTAAACAAATACTGAAAGCGGAAGTAGTTTTGAGAAAAAAGCCTAGAACTACAAACCCGCAAATTCTGTACAATGTTTTCTCTTTTCAGTTTTTACGCGCGACAGCAGTTACTGCTGTAGCGCGTCTTAGACATCGCAATTCTGTCTGTCTGTCCGTCTGTGTATTTGTCACACGAGTGGATCAGTCAAAAACGGTGCAAGCTAGGATCGCCAAATTTTCACCGTCGGCTGTTTAGAAGACTATAGTTTCAGGATCAGTAAAGCTTTTTCATAAATTAGATTTCGTTGTCACCGGGCCTTCACACATGCATCGCTGTCGCGCGTCGCCTATGCATTAGCTGGGCTTTTCTTGTATTAGTAATCATAGCACGTCATTCAAGTTCATCTATTTTTTCAGCCTGTAATACCTTTCCACACGTTTTATGGTGCATCATTATCGTCTTAGTATGTAAACATTCAAGTTACAGCAAATGTCGACCAATTTTTAATTGTTTTATTAAGATACTTAGCAGATCATTATAGCATGCTATGTTTTACGTAGCTTTTATTACGAAATGGAAATTAGCTAGAAAATGTTGCTTCATCAGCAATAACTTTGAACTCATGCTAATAAAACTAGGGCTGGAAAAAAAAGAAAATTTTTAGGTTTGTATGGTATTTTAGGTTTTTAAAGGTATTTCAGTTTTTTTGTTGGTTTAGTGTCCAATGAACATCGTACACAACATTATGGCACAGAAAAAAAACATCTTATACACCCTGTCCATCACATAATCACACTGAACATAAAACATAAAAATTGGGCCATAAAAAACTTGGCACTTCACTTTCGTCAATTCTTTGCCGACTATTGACCAATTTTCAGAATTCTTTCACTGGTACACTCTGCAGACAATTTGCAATAATGTGATTATGATATATCCCACCACACAATAAATGCGTTTCTACACTACTTTGTGAAATATAAATGTAAGCAAAAACTAATGAAAATTGAGGTAAATGAAAAAACACTTCAAACTAACATTGCGATAAATGATCTATATGACACTAGACTGTGTTAGACCCACACACCCTAGTGTCATACAGACTATTCAGTGCAATGTTGGTCTGAAGTGTTTTTTTCCAATTTTTCCAAAAATGTTTGTTTGTTATTATTGTTATGTATGCATATTTTATTGATATTTCACAAGGTAGTGTAGAGACGCATTTAAGGTTTGGTGGGATATGTAATAATCACGTTAGAACAAATTGTCTGCAGAGTGTGCCAGTGAAAGAACAGTGAAAATCAATCAATAATTGGCGAATATATGGACAAACGTAAAATGCTACATTTTATTGCCCACCCTGTAGGTGCAGTAAACAATAGCTTATGTAGCATAAAAAAACACCATCTGTAATTTCATGACTACATTTGTTTCATGCGATATCCATGCATAAATGTAAAAAAGCATAGAAGTTCAGCTACCACATAATTATCATCAACAACAACAGCAACAACAATAAACAGCATCAGAAAAACTGACATGTAACAAGTCACATCTCTTTTTCTACATTTTCTATGTAATAAACATCAACAACAGAAGTACATAACAATAAATATCAACAGTACACCGATATACATGCAGCATTGAGAACAAGAAATTTCTTTTATTAATATACAAATATATTCTGCAACTATAACAGGGAATAGAATAAAACGATCTAAGTGACAAGAAACCTTAAATAACAAAACATTAGCAAAAATAACCATAGCTTAATGAAAAGAGGTAATCAGACTTTTTATACAAACAATAACTGCTCACTAGTATTTACACTCCATAATAATATTCTACAAATGGAAAATGGAAATCTGATGGTCTACCATTACTCTACTACAAGAACAGGCAAATGGAAAATTCTACTGAAACAATGCAACAATCAATAATTGAAATAAGTGAGTGAGTGAATAGGATTTACCATCCTGCCTGACAGAGCATACAATTAAAATAAATCAGCAGATCACATAATAACAAAAATAAATAATATAAAATATCACTGTAACAACTTTTAACACAATTACTCTCACACAAAAAAACCAATGTGGTCATCCATAAACGATGTCATGCAATTTTAGAGAAAAAATAACCCCCTCCCCTGTCGTCATGTTTCATCACACTGCTCTGGACCCCAAAATATGACGTCACAAGCTTCTAATCCCCTGTTGCAGTTTTAGTGTAGCGTACAGATCTATACGAGTTTCAAACACAACGCAAATTTTTCGTATGATTTGACACATTTGCAACAGTAAGCATAGTATATCAAATTTCTGATATGTAGAAATGATCTCCTGAATACTAGCGCTATCATCCATGACTCCCTGGCCAGACCTTGCTGCAGATGTGACGTGCGTGACATCACCCAACCTTTTACCGTCCTCCCATCTACGTCAAACATCATCACAATATTGTGAACACCCTCCCCCCTCAACACGCAACATCATTTATGGATGACACCAATGAAAATTATGCATAAGCTACTACAGACTCTTTGAGATGTATTACAGGAATTTACAGTACAAAAAAAGATCCATAAAAACTAATTTTGGTCATGGGTAAGAAAGTAAAAAAACTTAAGAGGTACGGATTTAACAGTTAGTTACTATGTGTTGTACAAATTCAGTCAGAGAAAAGAAACATCCAAAAACAGCTGTTTGAACTGTTCAAAGTTATTGTTAGTTTGCCTCAGATGAACTGAAAGGTTGTTCCACAGTTACATCACAATCACAACACTGAATGCTATACACCATGGTCCATAAAAAATGTGGTACTACACTTTTGCACATATCTTTGCTAATTATTGACCATTTTCAAAATTCTTTCACTGGCACACTCTGTGGACAATTTGCAGTAATGTGTTTATTATATATTCCACCATGCTATAATTGTATCTCTACACTATCTTGTGAAATATAAATGTAAGAATAACTAACAACAGTAACAAACATTTAGATAAATGGAAAAAACACGTCAAACCAACATTGCGGTGAATGATCTGTATGACACTAAACTGTGTTAAAGCAACCCAGTTTAGTGTCATACAGACCATTAACTGCGATGTTGGTATGAAGTGTTTTTGTTCATTTACCAAAATGTTTCTTTGTTATTATCTTTATACATTCATATTTCATTAATATTTCACAAGGTAGTGTGGAGACACATTTATAGTGTGGTGAGATATATAATAACCACATCATTGCAAATTGTCTGCAGAATGCACTAGTGAAAGAATTTCGAAAATCGGTTATTAATTGGTGAAGATATGGACATAAGTAAAGTGCCACATTTTTTCTGGACACCCTGTATATCTCCAAAGCAGTAAGAAATCCACAACATAACAGACACATGTCACAACCTTCAAACTACCATCAATTCTGCATCGCTCTCCACATCTGGAATATTTCACACCAAATGCATATAAACTGAGATCTAAAATCAGCAGGTTAAGTAGTTTGCATGAGTTCAACAATGAGTGAATAAATGACATGCTAGCATGCATAAATATTAAATACACTGAAATGCAACAACATCATGTGAATGAACAATAAAGAAGCAAAATGCTGAAAAAGATAGCAATATGTGAGGTAAAAATGTTAATGTAAACAGTTGCTGCTGGCACAGTTTTTAACCACCTATAATGATAAACTTCATAAAAACAGCACAAATGAAATCAATACTTGGATCTGACTACACTTGCTAGGTGAAAGAAAATAGCTTATTAACACAACAAGTAAAATATTCTTCATAATATTTTACTAAATAAACATTCAATCTAAACCAACAAAATGCAGTTTCAATACATTGTTAAGTTACACATTACCAGAAATGCGACTACGCGTACATAGAATATCATGTCTGTATGACTGGATAAACTGTAAAATTGCATGTAAAAATGGAAATAATGAACACATGATGGCAAAATATGCAACAAGTTAAAATCCTAAAATATACATGAAATGAATACTAGTAAGTTACTTGTTTGGTGTTCCAGTCTGAAAGCAAAAACAACAAAATAACAGCATAAAAGTGTGTAGATAAATCACTAATACAAAATGTCCTAACAGTGCCCCTCAGAAACTTAAAAACAATGTTGTGACACTGACAATCTAACTATTACATGCCTGTTCATATATCTATATCATACTATACTTTCCAAACTGCAGCTACTCATGCTTGAAAGCAATAGACATATACAGACAACAAGCTAGAACATACTGACACTTCTATCGATTCCGTTCTGTTATTCCGAGGGGCCACCATTCTGAAAGCCATCATTCAGCGGAATAGTTCTCGATATTAATGCGTTTTACTACTTAGCTCTCAGTGTACAATTTTGCTCACACTTTATGACTGATCCTAACCATAACCCTAAATGGCAACCCTTCGGAATGGCGGGTGGCCAACACCCTTCTATCAGGAAATTACGAACGCTACATTCACTTTCACAAGACCTAATAGAATCCCGGCCTTGCATCTTCATCATTGATTTCAATCACTTTGGTGCTCGTGCTAACGACGATGACCTTCTGTTGCGGTGGTGGAACGCTGACGACACGAATGGTGTTGGTGTAGCCGGACCCAGCACGCCATCCGGTAACAATCACAACTAGGGCTCCGGTCTTGAGCACGTGGAGATCGTGGCCAACCTCCAGTGCATAGTTGATGCGACCGTCGACGTCCTCCGTCCAGTCGGCCGTGTGTTTACCAGTGTACAGTACCGGAACCACCCCACGATGCAGATGAAGCTGTCGTGCTGTCTGACCGCACCGGGTCACAGCAAGGATCGGACAACGTGGATGGTACGCCGACATCATCTGAGCTGACTTGCCACTGGTCGTAATGGTGATGATTGCCGATGCCAGACAGTTGACTGAAGCCTCGACTGCAGCAATTGCCGTGGTATGGGTGATGTCGGTTGGCCTGGGGGTCAAAGTGCGCAGTTCCTCAAACAACTGCTTGTGGTAGATGGCTGACTCCGCCTCATGTGCAATCTTGTGCATAGTCTCGACAGCCTACACATAATCATAATTTGTCAATCAATCCATCAACGAGCCATCAAAATGCAGGCAATAAAGTGCAGCAGAAGCAACCCAGCACAAGATGTGATTACAAGTCTATCTGCTGCCATTTTAACCCTTTCTCAAACATCTTGCAATTGTATACAAAAAGAGACGTCCCATTAATGAGCCTCGATAAAATTTACCCTATTTTGTGCAATACACTGCTGTTTAGTGAAATTTATATTTTACACAAGGTGCTTAAAGCACACATTTTCAGAAAATAAACATCGACACACTTGAATAAACTAATTTTTACACACAATTTTCTGGTTACACTAAACATTTGTTTAAAATGAAAGTTACAATTCAAAGCATGTAAAACAACTGCACAACAATTCAGCAAATCTAGTTTTGTAATGAGAATCATAGTGCAAAATTTCAAAACAAAAAATACCATGCACAAGATTAACTTACAGTACTTACTTTTATTCATGATGACATGAAACAATAACTAGATAAACAAATTACAACCAAGAAAATGCACAGAAAAAAGCATGAGATGAATAAAGGTAATAGATGAAATATTAACACATAAACATGTACCTGAAGTGGATATAAACCTTTAGCAGTTTCACCAGATAACATAACACAGTCAGCTCCATCAAGAATAGCATTAGCAACATCAGAGGACTCAGCACGAGTTGGTCGAGGTTTTTTGATCATACTCTCAAGCATCTGAGTAGCACATATCACAGGCTTTCCCGCACGGTTGCAACGCCCGATCATCATCTTCTGTCCAAGAAATATTTTCTCAGTCGGAATCTCAATACCAAGGTCTCCTCTTGCGACCATCACTCCATCGGCTTCCTCCAAAATCTCATCAAATCTCTTGATGCCTTCGTGGTTCTCAATCTTTGCAATTATCCTTATTTTATTACCAGCTTCTCCCAGAACGCCACGCATCGTTCTGATTCCGTCGCCGCTTCGAATGAAAGAAGCGAAGATGATATCGACACCTTGTTCCACTCCGAACTTCAAATCTATCTCATCTCTGTCTGACACCGCTGGCAAGTCGACGTGTGTTCCTGGCAGATTGCAACCCTTCTTGCTACCGAGA
>Ga0209454_1001272_pt1 | contig 15406 bp, 8 predicted proteins | sample WorMetHERISLAND1_2_FD_187400 | JGI IMG/M metagenome (GOLD analysis project Ga0209454, IMG submission 187400) | Marine gutless worms symbiont microbial communities from Max Planck institute for Marine Microbiology, Germany - Olavius geniculatus... | ecosystem: Host-associated > Annelida >...
GTCTAATTACACTTAATTCAAATTTTTTTCTGTATAATTATTGTTGTTTACCAATACACAATTTTACTTCTGTAAGACTCCTTAGTGCTTTTATTAATCCTTTGAAGTGTACGCCATTTCCTTGTCAACGCATAGAAAATAATTTTACTACTGCTGGCTCCGTTCTCCGACGGCTTTAATTTGACTAGGACTATACGGTCGAACTACGGCGCTTGTAAGAAAAACTGCAAAATGTGGTGTAAATCTGAACGGCTACAGCGTGCACAGACGAAAAAGTCATTCTCTTATTAAAAATTAGTCGAATAGAATGTACTACGTACGTAAGGCGTATAGAACTGACAGAAAGATGAGATTAAAACGAATTCTAATTGAATCGACGAGTAGGCTGTAGCACTGAAAAGGACGTTGCAATCGTTCGTCGGAGTGATGCAGACTGAATCCATTTTCACATTTAGAGAAATGACGACGATCGACGAAGTGTCGGTGCACGCGAAATGTCGAGACACCTCGCATGTGTCTATGACGTCAGTGTCTATGACGTCATACAGTGTCGGCCGCTGGGATTTTCTATCGCTGATTTCTGTGAGCCAAGTTGTCAAGCTACGGACAGTGAGACAGAGTGACTTTTGTATAAAAGTGGTGCTGCATGTTTCGTGTAGAATTATAGACCGGTTGCATTACCATAAGTTTTTGATACTTCCTCCTTTTGGCTTATTTGGGCCCCTCGCGGCCTTAACTACTATTCCTATAGACCTATCTTTACCAAAAATACAACCTTTGTAGTTTTGTGCATATTTCTTTCACAGCGTAGATGTTGTCAACTCAACTCAGTGTCGCTGATATTGGCGACGATTCACTCAGTCTCACGGTCGCTTTCGGTTCAACCCGTTCTTGTTATTTATTATTTACACTCAGCGAGACGCTGACTGTCACGCGTTCTTCCTGTCTTTCGAGCCACTGCAAAGCACGAGACCATTCCGCTGCTTTTCTTGTCAGTCACACAGTCCTGCTTAAAACAGTAATATAGTGTGGGCGACGACAGCTACAGAGCAAAGTTCGCACTCATCAGCCGCCTCATCTTGCTTTACAAAAGTTGACGAAGATGCTGGCTGTTTTAGTGGCTTATATGAACGTCTTAATTTCTGTACGGTGTCACAGTATTCTTAGACTGATTGGGTCGCCTTGCACGATTTAATCGTGTGTTTCGATTATTGCAAAACAGCCTTAACTAACCTTCTGGAGCGTGTTTTGGTTGTAAATAGTCTACGTCGCATGACGTTCGATACATGACGTAAGGGCCTACTGAGAGGTATACTGCCTGTAGTCTCATTCTACAGACTACATATATAAGTGGCAATAATTAGCTAGATAATTTTGGTTTTGACTGTGGGAACGTATACGGGTGTAAATCCTGGACAATTAAAGAAGCAGACAGCAAAAGACTAAATGCATTTGAGATAGACACGTATCGAAAAATGGTGCGAATCAGCTGGACGGAGCACAGAACCAACAACTCAATCCTAAAAGAGTTGCAATGATAGCTCAGTCATGTAGTTCCAGCTCATAATCTATGCACACATAAGTAAGTAAGTAATGTAAGTAAATGATTTATAAAGCGCCAAAGTCTCAGAAAGAATCAGGGCACATATTCTACATGGCATCATCGCTGGGAGCAGACGTCGATGAAGACCACGAAGACGTTGGAGTTAAACCGACGAAATTGAACAGAAGTACTCGTTGCAGATTGTGTAGAGCGTGCACAGATGAATGTGGACATTCTTGTCTTAAGATCGTGCAGCACGTATGAAGCATTTTAGTCTAGGCGGTTACTAATCGTGGCGCAAGAAAAAGAAGATCAATGGTACGATACGTCTCGGTAGCTGCTTGTGCCGATGAAGCACAACGTAGTTACTCATTTTTGCCTTTTCTAGGAGATTAAATGTCCTCCATGGCGGCCATGACCGAACTCGTTTAGGCGTACAGCTGGCGGCCCTAATCGGCTGCAGTTGTGCGCGTACGTAGAGGGTAACGTCAGCCGGTTGGACGTCCATGGATCTACTAGCGCTGCCGACTGAACGCGGGTGGGCAATGGCGGATCAGTCGTGATTAGCTAGCCTGTGGTCCACTGACGGATGCCAGTGCCGCACCCGACTAGGTCTATACGTTTTCTCGATTGATACAAATCGGTCGGTGGCGCGCAACCACGTCGTTTCCTGCCATTCATTGCGCGTCGTCGTCGTCGTCGTAGGCTACGTTGCTGATTTTCTTTAGCTGCTGCAGTCGTCTCTCTCTGTCGTCCACCCAGCTGCTCTTTCAATTACACGCTCATCGCTGCCTTCGCACGATCGCAAATGAAACTGTCGGTATCAAGCCAATTTTGCTTGCGGCACTGGACGCAACACTGTTTATTCGCTGAACGAATTAAATCGGGCACAGACCCGTAATTTTTTTATTGGAGTTAATCTAGGTTAGATTTGTACTTTGATGTCTCTTGAAACTCTTTCTGTGGTTTTCAGCAGGCGACCTAAATTCGGCGATTTTTCGCTGCTAGCATCGCACATCACCACGGTAGCAGGTTCAGCGACAGCAAATAGCCAGTCGCAAAGCTCGTTGACTTTAACGTCACACATTCTGTATTAGCAGCAAATAATATAGCTGTAATGACCAAGACCGGACGTCGGAGTTAGTTTATTGGGTTTAGATGGACATTTTGAGTGACGCATTCGTAGGCACAATACATAATTGACAGCTTCAGTTATCCCGGGTCGGGCGTGGTCGTTCGAAAAACTTGGTCACGAAGCTTTGGAGCCATACGGACGCTTTGCAACGAATGCTAAGGAGCTTATGATGGGGCGCGAGTCACATCAGTCGTCCATTTATTTTAATTCTGGGCGGGTGACCACCGAAGCCATATGCGCCGTCGCCGGGCATTATTGACGACTATACTGGATGGTGCCATGCGGTTGACGATGCTGACAAACGGGTTTTGTCGTGCCAGCTGCTGCAACCCGGGTGAGCAATTGGACTGACAGACGCCTGCGTCTGTGTGCTTCGCTCTATTCGGACCACGCGGTGCCGCGGTAGTCGTATAAATGCATTCGCTAACTGCGTCGTTTGCACGCCTGCACTGCAGTCGCGAGTTCTGACGTCTAAAAAACGACCCAGTTGTTTGCTATTGCTTTATCACCTGCCACCGCCCAGTTTTCAAGAAGGTCAAGGATGTCAGCGACCGTATGCTAGTAGATAGCGTAGCATAGGTATGCGCTGTTGTGTAGATAAAGTACGTCTGTCTCAAAAAATTACCAACTTACCATATCAACAAGTTTTTGATAAAACTTTTGCTCCCTGAAATTTTTGTTTTGTGCGTGACATACGCACTGACGATGGGTGGTAAATCTGGCGGCATAAATTTTTTTCTGAAAAGACTGTAATTTTGACATTGTATTGTGTCCGTCTTGGCTATACAAAACTGAGCCCAGGACCGCTAAAATGTTTAAAATAACAACGGCGAATTTGCACAAAATTAAATAAAAACAATACGGAGTTTATTTTGCTCGCCAACGCAGAATTTCATAGAAATCCTTTTTTTGCTTAAGAGATGTTTTAAAATGTTGTTACACGTCTTTGTTTCTAACACTACTTATATAAAGTGTTGTTGAAAAGATTAAAATTATTTCAAAATACGCAGAGTTAAAAAGGATAAGGTGCTAACACATTAGTGAGTAAATGTCTGAGAAAACAACCTGCTGTCGCTTCTGTGAAACTCTTGTTATGCAAGATTGATATGTCTGGATCTGCAGACCGCAAAATAACAGCGGTCGACGTCGCACTGCGCGCACTGACAGAAAGGTTAATCGCATCGAAGATCTTCTGTAAGAACGACTGATTGAAGACTGATGCCGCCGCTTTGTTTGAACATAATAAACACTTTTGCTTTTAACAGTATTATCTAAAGAAAAATTTGACATGTCTGTAAAAATTATGCAGATTTGTGTTAAACAACACCGTAGCGTTTAGAGTAGATGTTGTCTTGTGTGTGTATAATTTGTATTTAATTTTGTGCAGTCTGTGCTTTTTGGTGCAAAATGTTTGAAGCTCACTTTTTTCTGGACACAATGTATAGGTTTGTCTCAATATCAAATAGACCTGTACTCGTCAAACACGACAAAAAATATCAAAAGACATATAAAGACAGAAACAGACAAAATACAACGAGTGAAAACACGAATCATAACGGACAGATAAAAGTGAAGACAACAACATGTATACTTTATCATTGACGAAAAGTTAAAATCGATTTAAGTTCGAATGGTCAATAATAAAAAATAAAAAATAAGCCCATACACAGCAAAATTTACATGGAATGGATAAGCTGCTTACAGCATTTATATCTTTGACAAAAAAATAATAGGAGCGTCGCGAAACGCGTGATTGCATGATTGTGGCGAAATAGTTTGTTTTACATTTCTATTTAGATATTTTATGTTTAAAAATACTTTAGTAGATGATTGTTTGGTAAGTATATTATGTCGTCGTTCAACGTTTCAAGGTTAGTGGTCTGCACTATTCGAGGCTGTCCGGTGCTCCACATGTTTAACTCCGACTCTGCTGACTCTATGCATTTCTATAGCTGGGATTGGCGTGCCACTGGTCTAGTTCCGGATTTCATCAGTCAACTGCGTGACGTCCCATAGGCCCTATTATAGCTGGCAGTAGAACAGTGACTGCGGCACGAAGACGTCGCCTCGACTAATGACCAGCTTTGTCGCAGACACAGCGTGGCTAGTCTAATCTGCGTCATTCCTGCGTGTAGGCAAACCGCTGCAACTGACCGGCTACTGCGCTCCGTCGGTCGTCAACTAGGTGGATGTGGGCAGATGCTTTGTTTTTTGCTTCGGCGATAACATCAAACTTTTGCACTCGGTCGTCAGCTAATCGCACGATCAGTCGTACAACTCAATAACCGAAGACCAATAACTTATCGGACTTCTAGAAACTGCAATATACAAGCGCAGGCCTGAAATTAGCTTTGATGCAGGCCCATAGGTCTACTCGTACATCGATCACTGACGAATGAACGAATGTCTTAAACGACGTTTATTAGCCTCCGAATGTTTAGCCTTGTGGCAGCGCACACCGTACGAAAAACTTGACTAAGAATTGCAGCCATTTCTCGCTGCAGCATCGTATAGCATGCAGTATCAGTTGAATTTGGAGCAAACACAGTTTAACCTCCCTCCGTAAGAGGTGGATGTTTGGGAACGGCAACAAGCTATACTTTCTTACCGGCTGTCACAGGGTCCGAGGGAGAGCTGTAATTAAGCTCCTGCTGTTGGCTTCGGGTAGAGTCCGGGCCTAAAAACGAATTTGATGCATTTGATGCACAAAACACTTTCGTTGGCAGGATACTCTAATATTTCTATGCAAAAATGATAATTCACTGAAGCTAAGTAGCAGTAAGAGACATTGTTTTCCGACCACGAATACGGCGTCGCGTTTTGTGCGTTTATACGATTACGATCACAGTCTTTATCATACGTGTTTTTTGCCAGATTTTGCGATTTTGTAAGTTAAGATTATAAGTCAGCGTAGTAGAAAAATGAAAAAAAAACAGTGCTGTAATGGTCAAATATGTGAGTGAGTGGCGGACTGGCAACCACAAGGCATTCAGATTGGCGCTTGGGCGTCGAAATATCACTTGACTGCGTTATAATGAGAACAGCATCAGCTTTGCGTGCACTTTTTCTTCCGTTGACCTATGACATTATGCATTGACATTTCCGTACTGGTGAAATGTGTAATTCAATTAATACGCTGGGTTTTCAACTAAATGTCGAGTGAGTATGAATGACTACACTTACCAGGTGGAGATAGCTCGCTTCTGTTGCCTCTGTATTTCGACTGCATTCGTTCGACAGAATCTACGTGCATTACTGCGGATGATCAAATTCTGGCGACCTCCTACCTCGACGTCGATAAGCCAGTGCAATCTTTGAAACGGATTTTTTAGCTTACTTCGTACGCTAAGAAAGCGCGCATGCTCACAGGACTGAGGATCAGTGCACATTTGTACTTGCTGGCATTTCATGCGAAGGAGATTGCAGGAAAAATCAGCAATGGCCTGGCAATGTTGATGGTTCTGTTGTTAAACGACGCTAAACAAACTAGTCATTCAAATAAATGTTTAAAAATAAGCTCTCGCGTAGCCTGATTTTGTTTCTAGGCGGCGAATAGTGCAGTAGACGTTAAAGTAGCGTTGTCTGTCCGTCAATCTAGCAGTCTGTCGTCTGCATGTCTATCTCACTCGTGCACCTTGTTGAAGCCGAGAGACGGAATGTGATGCAATTTTAGAAAATGTTGTGTTCCCCGATAAAAAATGTAGGTTCGAAACTAGCGATTGCAATTCCGGGATCCCGAATCCCGGGATCCTGAGATCCCGGCCGTTTTCGCCAATCCCGGAATTATGGGATTACAAAATTAGTTAAAACTATACTTTTTTTCTCGCGTTAAATGATAGAAATAAGAATTTTAGCCGTCTGGTGAATAAATTATTTATGTGCGCTAGAGTTCCACTCTTTGCTGTGCGCTGTAATTCGTATTCTGACAGTCATTATTAATCCATGCAGTTCGGATATACCTTCCGTTTGGGCTTATACTACATCATGTGCATGAAATAAGTCAATAAAAAATATTAAAATGACGACCAATCTGTGAGCCTAATCCTGAAACGGGATTCCGGGATCCCGGGATTACAAATTTCTCAATCCCGGATCCCGGGATTGAAAATTCAATCCCGGGATTGCAATCACTATTCGAAACTCCCAGTCGCAACTGGCATTGCAAATTGCGGCCGTCGGTTACAGGTAGCGGAATGATTTTTATGCCTTTAGGATCTCGGCAACGCCCTATCATTTATTACCCATTTGATTTTTCACGCGCGAAAGCAGCTACTACTTTCAGCGCGTCTTAGCCATCGCAATTCTGTCCGTCTGTCTGTCCGTCCGTCCGTCCGTCACACGGATGGATCAGTCAAAAACGGTGCAAGACAAGATCACCAAATTTTCACCATTAGCTGCATGGAAGACTAGTTTCATAAACCGTAAAGCTTTTTTTAAATTCGAAGGGGGTCACCCCGAACAAGAGAGCGAAATTTGCGATTTTTGGCCAATAAGTCGCTGTATCTCAGTAACGGTGCGAGATAAAGCCTAGGTTACTATTAATCACTAATAGGAAGTCGTACACTGACTTTCAATTGGCGCCGAATTTAATGACCTTGAATGACCTTAAACGCCAAAATAGGGGGTTTTATGGATTTTTTGTCGATTTCGGGTTGCGACACAAGTCTATATCATTCACAAGGTGGCGCCACGGAACTATCGTTATGCGATCTAGATAGAGAATTTGATATTTGTATATTAACTTAGCGTCAACACCCTTATTTTCAGCTAAACTACTGAACCGGAACTGCTATAGGCTTTCGCGCGTCTAGTGAGCATTAGCTTAAATTTCTTGTTTCCTTTAAATAACAGTTCGCGGCGCGATATTGGCTAGTGCCAGTAAACTTTGGCCTTCGTTTTACGATGTGCATTGCAAAAAGTAAAAGGTTAAGGGATCAGTCAACAGTTAAGGAAGTTTTATAACGTATGCATTCGTTGCATGCACGATTCACAAATCGTATGGCTGGAACCGGTTACTGTAGTAATCTAACATTGTGCTTTATTCCTTTTCGTGATAGTTTTGTTCGTATGCTTTCCTGGTAGCCGTTTAGGTTATCTGTACGCATGTTTGCTCGGCAGCGTTAAGACGTTTATTTTTGTTTTGGCAAGCCACTCCCGTAACCACAGATAGACCTTGCAGCAGAAACGGCGTTCTTTTACTAGACGACGTCGTTATGTTTCGCGTTCAGCTCCTATGCCCAGAAAACGCGTTAAAAAAAGATGCGTGCAACTGGCATGAGCAAAACGGGGATCGATCTCTGGAACGTGCGTCGTCGGCTTAATGCTCGTTGGAGGCGTTATGCTGCTCGTTTTGTTGATAGATATTCTTTGCTTAGCTTTATCGTCGGTGTGCGTGTGCTGTGTGGCAGATACGACAAACGATTCATCCATCCGTTACTCTATTCACTCGCTAGGCGGCTTCTCGAGCGTCTGCAGCCCTCTTCAGCCATCAGTCGCCGTCGTTTCAACCTCCAGACCGGAAGTAATCCAGAACGACGCTGAGTGACGTCACCGTGACCTCGTGACCTCTGAATGACGTCACGGCGACGAAGATGATGACGACGGCGATGATGTCGGACGCCGAGAATCGCGTCGTGCTCAACGTAGGTGGCATTCGTCACGAGACCTACAAGGCCACCCTGAAGAAAATCCCAGCCACCCGGCTGTCTCGTCTCACCGAGGCGCTAGCAAACTACGATCCGATACTGAATGAGTATTTCTTCGACCGGCACCCGGGCGTCTTCGCACAGATACTCAATTATTACCGCACCGGCAAACTGCACTACCCGACCGACGTGTGTGGCCCGCTCTTTGAGGAGGAACTTGACTTCTGGGGTCTCGACGCTAATCAGGTACAATTCAACGCTCTAATAATCGTCTAACTTTCGCACCAGATCATACCGGTATGTTCATAGAAAACGGAAATAATTTATAAATAAATAGAAAAAATATCCGTCAACAGCTGACACAAAATACTATTATATCTCATAGGCTTAGTATACAACATCGGCGTCATTTTCATCGTCGCGCTACGTCTTTAAAACAAAATCAAACGGAACCTTAATTCTTTACTGTTTTAGCGATCGTTAAGCTGATTTTTAGTTTTCTCCATTAGCTTGTAAAGCACTGGTCGTTTGTGAAAGTGGCTATTATTATTGACTGGTTGACTGATAGATTTTGATTGATCCGATACTGACGAAAAAAATTAGACGAATGGGATTTAAGATTTAGCTTTGTAAAGTTTAGTATTTTTCGTTTTAGTTGATCGTCGACATTATTTACTAAAAATGCGAGTATTGGGGCCTACATTTGGTCTTATCACCGTGCAACCGCTCGATCGTTGAAAAGCATCCACTAAATGGTTCAGCGCATATACAACCGCCCAACAGGTGCAGATAAGTCGAGTAAAAACGTCCACATGCTGCTTAGCAATCACTGCAGGAGTACAAATACAAATCTGACCTCCCCGTTGAACGTTTCATTTGCTTTGCTGAACAGAAATTTAACTTACGACTACTAAGGCCTATGCCATAATCAACAAAAAACATTTAGCCCATAGGATAAACTATGCGCGAAGTACAGCCCTGTATGCCTCGATAGAAAGTGTCTCGGGAAACGCTGCTTATACTGGGGAGATAAGATATTGTATAGGTACGGCATTGGCTTGCATACCGGTTTGCACACAAAAAAAACTGAAACGTGGGCGTATGCAGGCTCTTGGAAGACAGCCTTGCGATGGTCTGTGACGCGCAGTATTTGTTAGCGGTTATGATCATGTCCATCTTCCACGCAGCTGGCGCGTTGCAATGCGCCGATGTCACATTAAAATGTCTTCTCCATGAAAAATTCCCCGAGGAAAGATAATCACGGATTCGATATGTCTTTCCCTTATTAAGACATCGCCGGCACCATTAAAAAGTCTTCCCATTATAGAATCGCCCCTCCCCGCCCGGGCGGGGCGGATTTTTGCCGGTAAAATGTTGGCCGGGGGAGACTTTTCTGAGGGACGATCTTATAATGAGACACCGGCTATGACGAATGGCATTGCATCGGCCACAACGTACACACGCAACGGCGCGTAATGCACATGGAATAAAGATGAGATGTAACGTTCGCTGTACGTAGCTTCCAGCCAGTCGGACGAAGGAAAGAAGACATCTGCGACAGGAGACTGACAGAAAGCACTTGCGGGACTTCTAAGCAAACCGTCCTGCATCGTAACGAACTGATTGTTTGATGCTGTGGGACTAACATCTGTCATCGCATTGCGACGCTCTGGGCGTCCGGGTGAATATTTCGGTTGGAGGATGTTGCTTTTTGGAGGTTGTTTTTTCACCCGTTTTCTCTGTTTTGTTGAGAACCTAACAAAACGCCCGGCGGACTACAACAGCTAATTATTTGGTTTATGAGCTACTTTTTTGCAGCCTGGAAGAAACTACGTAGGCCTAAAATGATTATCGACCTAAATTGTACTTTTTTCTTTTACAGCTGGCTAATTTTTTTGCTGCAGTAAATATCGATTCAGCACAGGTAAATTAGTTCAGAAACTAGAAGGGCATCAGAGAGCGAAGACCTCCGCCAATGCTATATAAATTTTACCGTTGTGTTGTGTCATCTCGCAGTAGTAAAAAATTCTAGATCTATTGCTGATCCGGATTACCATCAAAATCTAATCAGCTCTAAGCTGTTTGAAACTTTTTGTGTTGTTCTGCTAACTAACAAACCGACCAACAAGCAGATAAAGTAAATAAGTGCCGGGTACCAGATAACCTTTTTCTTCGCTGGCGGAAGTGAATAAGGTTGTCTTACTCCGATCTGCTAATCAGCGTCGTCATGATCATTATATAGCGAAGGGGATAAAAGTTTGAAAAAAAACTAGATTGTATCAAATACAGCTAGTTAGTAGATACTGAAAAACAGAGAAGATCGAGAGAATTAGATGAAGTGAAAGACGAACAATCTGAAATGCGTAATGGATTAACAACATCTAACAAAAAGTGATTGAAAATAGGAATAACAGACACCGAAAGACTGACTCGAGACAACGTAAATTTACTATATACACCTGTGCAGTTGGTTGCCAGCGCACAGCATGCGTCGTCAGTCCACTTCATCGTTGTCAAATCTGGCCATTGGTAGAAATTCAAGTACGTTACGTCAAATCAATGACTCTGTCTACATTTCAGCACGTTGTAAACCTATTTTGTGTTTTACGGACTGGCAAATAAACATCCTGTTTCATCAGTGTACACTTTGGTTATTTCACCATGTCAGTTTTAGCCCCCATCAAGCTACTCTACACAACAAACGACCGTGTACTAATATTTGTTTATCGACGTCGACGCGCACGGCTACTCGCATATATACGACTACCAGGAAGCCGCTGTGTAGGCCTATGTGTATTCAGTCATCTAGGCCTACTGCTGTTCGTTACGTCGACACTTATTAGAACCGACAAATCTTGTGCACATCAGTTCGTGGTCACTCAGTTCGCCGACTTACCTCTCTGGTCAACTCGCTGTGGCAATTTTCAGACAGCTGTGTCAATAGACTAATGGTAGTTTCGCAGACGAATTAGGCCTCATAGTGCATACTACTGTTACAACATACCTTGCTGCTTAGGCGACGTCGATGAAGGCCCCCTCTCTCAGTTCGACGTCTCGGTCTCGAGACCGTCTCATGACGTAGGCTATACTATAACGTCTCCTTTCGGGTCTCAAAAAATTTCATTTTGCGATGACTTTATGGCATTAGGGATTAGCATTGAACTGAACAGAAGTGAAACTTGCAAACAAAAATAAATTTATTACGTTGTGAAGACAAAATGGCAAAGGTCAAGGTGACAGCGTGACCAAGTGTGTTAAAAATCAGACGAAGGCGGACAGACTACAGAGCTTGACTCTGTGCGTCGAGTTCTAACAGTTCTAACTGTCATATGCAGACCGTCAATCAGTCTCAATAACTCAAAGCTATAGTAAACGTCGATTTTACATGCTATATTTATATAAAATATTTATTGTCCAAAGACTGATGATACTGCCGTTTTGATGTAGGGCTATTCGTGTCAGCTGTCAATGATTGAAAATCGTTATTTACCATGCAACAGTGCAAAGAAATAACGCGATGATAAAAATGTTTATGAGATACGCTTGATTAGGCCCTTAATTAAAAGACTAACTACAGAAATATTAAGCTATCGTCTAAAATGTGTAAAATGTGTAATGTGTAGGATGACGCACAACATTTTGCATGCTGTAATCATAGCATTCACCTATTTCAAAGCGTAAAGTTAGGCGGTGTTGGAGGTCATTCGTGGCCAACGTTTCACTTGTATACGCTTGGTCTAAATCTCGGTGGCCAGGTATCGGCAAGGTTTTGATAAAACAGACTAGTGACTGCTGCATTGTGAATCGGTCGCTGTTTTGTGTGCGCGTGTTCATCGACTAAACCATTTACATTATTTGCTGGAGTTAAACTATTGTATAAGCCGTGACCCGTAATAGCTGGCTGGCTATATCAGCCTAGCCAGATTCGATCTGTAGGTTCTTGGTCATCTATTCAAATATGAAAACCATAGAATATGACTCTTTCAACAAACTTAAGACATATCGCTCTATTTTTGTTATCTCAGGCTTCAGGTTTGGATTCTGGTACTTTGCTGCACTGATTTATTTTATTTTTATCAGTGATGGTAATTGTTAGGCAACATTGCTGACAGCATCAGCGGTCATATCTGTTTGTTCGTTCGTCTGTTCGTCTGTTACACTCGTGCACCCCGCTAAAGCCCTTAAGCGCAATGAGATGTCACTAGGCACGGACAAAAACCCAGATAACTAAATTCTGTGTATTGTTATTATGTGTTTATGCCTGCATTGCCAGAAAATGCCGGCCTCGAAATGACCTAATACGTGTTGAGCAGAACGTTAAACCTCTACTCACTCACTCACTCACTCGCCCAGACGCTTAATTGAAATACGAGATTTTTTTTTGGGGGGGGGTTCGAAAGTTGGAAGTTGCGGCCAAACCGACATTCGACTCGCAGTGATAAATTTGACGCTTGATACTTTGACGATTGATACACAGTGGACCAAAAATTATTCACATTGTCATAGCCATTAGTCAGAAGTTTGGAGCGTCGTCGGACGAAGCGTCAAAAGGGGCTGTGAAACAAAACGCCAACACAGGCGTCAAGCAACGCGGGGAATACGAAAGCGAGTAATTACGTCGCATTCGAAGCGTCACAGAACACTACTGGCGAAAGGATAATCCAATATTTTCATGGAATATTTATTCAGGCGTCAATAAATGATAGATACTTTAGTCGCTGTCGAACGTTAACCGGCTACAAATAAACGCCTGTCTACGATGTAAAGTCACATTAGCATCGACTGATGACACGCGACACAGAGCAAAACAAGTTATGACAGGCGTTGAGCAAAAGTGTCTTGTAGTTTAGTATAGAAGGTTGAAACTAAAGCATAGAAGCCTTTGGCCACTTGTCATTTTAACCACTTTAACCACTTGCACGATTAATCAAGACGCGTAGCCCATAAAACTCGTATTATAAGTATTTCCAGACTTGTATTCATTGTTACTTGTCTCCGCTTGAGCTATCCAAATATGATTTTAGACTAATTCAAAGTGGCAATTTTATTTAACTTGACCAATTCATACCTGAACTGATCGCGAATTGGTTTGTCCATGAAGTGCCGATATGTACGTCTTACGGTGCGTTCCACTTAAACTTAACCCGTGCACTCATAAGGCCTGCATACTGATAAGCTATTTAACAAAGCCAGCATCAGCAAAGTAACGAAATGCAAGAACAAGGTTGATAATACTGAGGCCAAGGCCAGGCTGACTAAGACCGGCCACAATCTGGCGGATAAAACCGAAACAATTTACTTCAAAGACAAAGTCCAAGATCATGTAATGGTGTAGGCTATAAAACTAAAAACGTGGTAATGGTATATAAAAGCACTTCAATAAAATCAATATTTCAGCTGTTGAAAATCCATAATATGAAAACTCTCGCAATGTAACCGCGCACGTTTGCAAGACGCCATGAAGTTTTCTGTAAGTTTGTGTGCAGCGAGTATATTCATCTGCTGAGTGTCAATAATCTATATCGACTGCAGGTTAATTTCCGATAGCAAGCGGTGCAACAAGTGCGATGCCCCAGACTGCGACATGCAACACAAACGATGCGCGCAGACAGAAGTCCCGGAATGTAATTACTCTGCAATATTTGCTTTGCAAACTGTTACGCCGCAACGAATTTCCTGAAACACTGATTCTAGACCAGAATAGCCTGTTCGTCATGCACGCAGGGTGACGGTAATGGTAGAGGTAAGCAGAGTACGATAAACTAAGTGGGCTACCAGAAACGTGACCTCCTCCTACTTCCCAAAAAATGACAGGCCACCTTGCATTTGCTGCTCGTAAATTGATCTATAGGCCTAATTATGTTTGGATTGCCGTGACTGCAAAATCGATGTTTGTGTTATAAAATTGCACGACATCAACACTGAACTGATAAAGGTCAAGGCACAGCGCTGACAGACGCTTTCTAGAGAAAAGAGGCACCACAGCAATTATTGAAAATACACAAAATTACTCAACTTGGACTTTACGTCAAACGCTCAATTTCAGTGTATCCCAGGCCATTTCAAAGAGACGATTCATCTCGTTTTAGAAACTATCAGTGTCAAAGTTTCTTTGTTTCTTTTACGATACTAACTGAACGAAATACCTAATTCATTTCTTAGTGTGCCCCCACCGCGCACTGCGTAAATTGCGTTGAGTAACCTCACAATGCATTTGAAGGCAAACCATCTTTTTTCCATTTACTATTTGATTTCTTGTACTAGATACGGGGCACGATATCTACAGGTAGTTTAACGAGAATACCGGCATGCGATAGGAGGCCTGCCGGTCGATCGGGTTCTGTCTTATACATACGACGACATTATTTATGAACTCACATTTAGCAATACAATATTGCGATAACTGGCCGTCCGCTCCGCGATAAGGCGGCGTGCCAGTGCGACGTTTGATTATTGTACGACGTTCGTCATGACGCCGCGATAGATCTGCGACGGCGGCATATTGGCGTAATTTCCGCCGCGGGATATTATAACTGAGCGCCAGACAGCAGAAGACGACTCACTCAGAGTGGACGTAGCACGAGAAGCAATAGAACATAACGAATAATATGATGCCACTCCAAGTGCGCGAGATTAAATGCGCGATGCGTCCTGTGCGACAAACGCGCTCTCTCTCTCTTTTCTTCCGACGGACTCGCATCACGCCTTGAGTCGCTCGGTCGGTCGGTACAATCGTCGACTTTTGTCTTAGCAAGCCAATCTAGCGTCCCGTTCCCGCCCCGCCATCGCGGCGACGCCAGTAACGAAGCATTTTCAACTGTTGTCTCCCTGTGCGACTGGATTGCAAGAGTCCACAGAAGGGAAGAGAAACGACGTGGAATTTTAGTCATAATTAGTTTTTTTACCGTCTGTATTTACTTTCGTCGATGTTATTACTTTTTGACCACTGATGGCCAGCTACGTAACTACATATCAGAAGTGACTTAACCTAGTACGTCTGACTGTCCAGGTAGCAAAGGCGTTTAAATAAAATGATACTTCGGCCATAGTAAGTATATACGCAGTTTTACGTACATTGTCAAA
>Ga0209454_1001273_pt1 | contig 15405 bp, 11 predicted proteins | sample WorMetHERISLAND1_2_FD_187400 | JGI IMG/M metagenome (GOLD analysis project Ga0209454, IMG submission 187400) | Marine gutless worms symbiont microbial communities from Max Planck institute for Marine Microbiology, Germany - Olavius geniculatus... | ecosystem: Host-associated > Annelida >...
TACCAAATTCTCTATCTGGATCGCATAACGATAGTTCCGTGGCGCCACCTTGTGAATGATATAGACTTGTGTCGCAGCCAGAAATCGCCAAAAAATCCATAAAACCAATATTTTGGCGTTTAAGGTCATTCAAGATCATTCAAGGTCATTGAATTCGGCGCCAATCAAAAGTGAGTGTACGACTTCCGAAAATGATTAATAGTAACCTAGGCCCTATTTCGCATCGTTACTGAGATACAGTAGCTGAAATTGGCCAAAAATCGCAAATTTTGCCCACCCCCCTCTAATTTAGCGCTTTCGTTCGGGGTGACTCCCTGCGAATTTATGGAAAAGCTTTACGGTTCCTGAAATTAGAGTCCTCCAAGCAGCCGACGGTGAAGATTTGGTGATTCCAGCTTGCACCGTTTTTGACTGATCCACCCGTGTGACAGACGGACGGACAGACGGACGGACAGAATTGCGATGGCTAAGACGCGCTGAAAGCAGTAGCTGCTTTCGCGCGTAAAAACCTGGCGCTGCCACTGTATTTGCGTAGGCCTAATGCAAAGAACGGCAATTGTCCGTCTGTCTGTCTGTATCGATTGTTGCATAGTGAAACACCATGCAACCTTTTATTATAGCGCACATTAAAAAACAAACGTTATATACCACCGTTTTCCACAGGCCGTTGCAGGTTTTCAGCTTACTGTAAAACAGTGCTCCGGTAGGCTATAGCGTACGTAGGCCTAAGATTCCGCCTAAAACTTGGTAATGATTAACAAAAAAGCCCAGCTGTCGCTAGGGAAGACGCGCTACAGCATATGCAGTTCCTTTTGCAGTAGTTGACCTTCAAAATTTGATTTTCATGTAATCTGAAAGGTCGTACAGTATGTCACTTTCTATTAGTGATTGATAGTAACCTTGGCCCTATCTCTCACCGTTTCCGAGATACGGCCACTTATAGCTTGAAAATTGACATTTTTTCATTGAAAATTGTGGCAAACCGCTGCAGATCTGGAGGCTTTGGTTACTATCATCTTTTAACCATGGTTTATATATAGCCTTAACATCCTATAAGAAGTTGCCGGCCCCTATTTGATGGTACCATCGTCGATTCTTTATGAATTACCGTTCACCACAATACCGAACGATTGATATACCACACTTTCAAATAAGGTCATCCAAGTTCAATGATTTTCATGCCATTTGAAAGCCAATGTGCGACTTCCACTAGTGCTCAATATATAGAAACCTATGCCCTATCTCGCACCGTTTAGCCACAATATATTAGTGACCGACGGACAAACGACGACGGACGACAACCGTGCCAAAGACGCCAATTACAGCATAGCTGCATGTTGTGCGTCAAAAAAATTGTCGGCGGTATTGGGAACCCGAAAAACGAAGACTTTTAGCTAATTACTTCTATGATTACTTTCCAAGGAACCAACTAAGATAGAGCCCACCATACATCAACTCAACATGTTACAGACGGACGGACGGACGGACGGACAGACGGAGGACAGCCAACTATAATTTACCCGACGCTGTTTCGGTGTGATACGGCACCGCGCGGCTTATTTGGCACTGTGCCGTGTAGTATAAATATTCTTCATAGCACAGTGCCCGTCAGGCGTGTCGTGTGACTGTCGAGGTTGGAGAGAGGTCGCGTGTGTTTGAAGGTAACGAGCTGGAAATTTTTCACAGTTACCTGGCGGTTGTTGTACCATAATGCGTACACTTACATGCAACAAAATTCATTCGTTGACATGCTGTTTGTGAATTACTCGCCAACGTCTAACTGTTGGCTAGGTGTTTTTCCGCTCACATGGGTGGGCGTAAACGGCGAATGTCTGCTCTGAACAGTATGCTATTTACAGTCTTGAGCGTTCTGCACAAGACTGTAGGATAGTTGTAAAAAGTTGTGTCACATTCCTAATTGCGTTGTATTATAGATGGCTTGCGATAGTCTAGAAGCTGCACATAGCTGAGTGGGCGTGGCCTTCACAAAGTAATGGCTAATTGGCTTACTGTAGGCCTACGTCACAATTCTGTCACTTCCCAAATCTCAGACTTTTAGGTCAACTTCTCAGCTGAGTCCAGCGAATATGGCATCCAACAATATATAAATTTGATCAGGCTGAATTTTTTTTATATTTGGCCTAGTTTTTAAACAAAGTCTGTAAAGGTGTGAACCAGCAGCTAAAATTTCAAACAAAAGTTATCCAGTGGCATTAACAAAATCAAACAGTAGAATACTGAGGTTTTAGTGAAAATGCGTCTCTATATAAGTGACGTAGTTGTATCTGATGTGATGTATGATTGGTTTAAGGATGAGGATGGTGCTGAATGTTGTAGTGAAACTCGGAGGTCATCATGTCTGTTCTACAGCCAACCAAACCAGCTCCTGCCTTTGAAGGGATGGCCGTTGTGAACGGTGAATTCAAGAAGATCTCGTTGAGTGATTACAACGGCAAATATGTTGTGCTGTTCTTCTACCCACTGGACTTCACATTCGTCTGTCCTACGGAGCTGATTGCGTTCAGTGACAGCGCGGAGAAGTTTCGTGCCATTGGCTGTGAACTCATTGCATGCTCTACTGACAGCCACTTCAGCCATCTGGCCTGGTGAGTGTATCTTGCAGTCAGTATTTCTTTTCCATGTACTTTCTAATTCAATTGATTCATGTTTTCTCTTCTTGCTTTTATTTTGCAGAGGTGTTAGAATGGTAGTATTTTTCATCATTTTGTCAGTCAGCATAAGTGTGGCTGCAAACTATTTCATTAATTTTTGCTTTGCGTCAGCATTAGCATGCCTGTTGGACCTTTGACTGTCTAGTGCATCCTGCAGATTTCTTTGTCATATATAACACAGCTGCAATTGTACTTTTATGCAGTTTGCTGTTACTGTGTCTTGTGTATTTGTAATCCTAGTGATAAAATTCAGAAGACATAGGGCATAGTAAATTAATTACTATTCTGTATTGCTATGCATTTCTAATAGGTTAAGAAAATTTACTGTACTTTAGTGCATAACTGTTGGTTTATTGTGATAGGGTGAACACACCACGCAAGCAAGGAGGCCTTGGCAGTATGAATATTCCACTGCTTGCGGACATAACTGGGAAAGTTTCACGCGATTACGGAGTGCTGAAAGATGATGAGGGCATCGCTTTCCGGTAATTGGCTGCAAAATCACTACATCTTGGCTTAGTATATCATCATGTACCATCCTTCAGTTAACAGTATTAGTAAGGATGGTAATGTTATAATTTCTAACATTAACTTTGCAACATTAAGATCAATTATTCATTGACTTCAATTAAAAATTAATAGTTATTATATTGACAAAAAATCTTTTTATTAGTTGCTTGTCAATGTATTTTATTCATTATTAGTTGCTTGTCAATGTATTTTATTCATAACATTTTCTTTTTTATGATGAATGACATTAATTGAAAATTTAACCATTATAATAATTTCTTAAAAATCATTAGAAGTATTTAATGAATACGTTTGTCATAATCACTCTTTCTGCAGCCTTATATATAATTATTCATAATTAGCAGATTTTTTACGTATCTTGCAAGTTTGTGCAGCTGATCTTTTTTCAACAGCTAGAGCAAGAACAACTGAACGCTAGCAGGGTGGAGATGTACACTGTACACATTGTTGTTGTGTAATTGTTGTGTTTCAGAGGTTTGTTCATAATTGATGTCAAGGGAGTTCTGCGTCAGATAACCATCAATGATCTGCCAGTTGGGCGTTCGGTCGATGAGGTCTTCAGACTGGTTCAGGCATTCCAGTTCACTGACAAGCATGGAGAAGGTAGACTGGCCATCTGCATTCTTGCTTTTTATTTTAGCAAGTCTTGAAATTTTTTGTGAGAGCGATGATAACGCTTTGAACCTCTGGTCATTCAACTTGTTTTTTCACCTCTTTAACTCAGATCTTTAGTACTGGAAGGGACAAAAAATCAGAATTTTAACAGTAATAGAATCTCTGTAACACAATAATATCTTGAAAGCAGAATTCTGAAAAATGTCCGTCTTTTGCATTATGCATAGTTTTGTATGCTGCAGTATTTCCTCTTACCACTGTTGTGGTGTGCCTGGTGTTTTTTGGTGTCAGAAAGATCTATGCATACAATGGATGAGTAAATGTGGATACAGCTTGTAGTAATTGTTCAGTTATATGCGAAGTATTTATTGATGTGGAATCTCAGCATATGTAAGAAATGTGTGCGCTTATTCTCTCATGTCTCTGCATGTCGCACCATTACAACTTTGCAGGCTTGTCATTCGCCTTTGCAGCGATCTTTCTTGATGACATTTTCACTGAACGTTTTGCTGTTTATGACAGAAGTTTGAAAAATTTGGATACAATAAATTTATGGAAAGATGGGATTTTTGAGAACAAAGATTTTATTTAGATTTTAGAAGTTACCGTTTGTCTCAGATTTCTAGATGTTGGCTTGCGCTGCTTTTTCAGTTCCATTGATGCCGAGTGTGTCTGCATGTTGCAGTGTGTCCTGCAAACTGGAAACCAGGCTCGGACACCATCAAACCCACCGTATCTGACAGCAAGACCTACTTTGCCAAGAACAACTAACGCACAATAACGTGAAGCTGACGTAGTTAATCGTTCGTTGTGTTAACATCAGATGTGAATGTACTGTACCGGTAGTAGAAATCAGCACTGATTTCAGCTGAGAACCTCGGCATTGGTTAACTTCGACCATCCTGGTGATACGAGTGCTTTACACGCTTGCTTATTTTTTGTTGAGTTGTTTTTTTGTTTGGCATGTTGATGAGCCATGGAACAGTCAAGCTTGAGTAAGATTTATTCTGTTTACCAGCAGACATGCTTAACTGTTGTACAATTATGCTGTTAATCTTGAATCTTAAACAACATGAAAATCAAACCAGTACTTGAAACCAAATGCATAATATCATTTTACTGATTAACATACATCGTGTCAACGTGTCATTGTTGTTTTGTGATTATTGTTTATCATAGAGGCAGTAGGTGTGAGTCTAAGAGATGGCAGTTTCTGCATGGCATGCATGTCATTTGTGATGGTTTGGACCAATAATTGTGCATCAATTATGTGCTGCCTTTTGAGTGAGCTCTTTATATATATTTGCTAGTAATGGCCTGTCTTAATGGTTTTTTGTATTCTGAAGACCTTCTGACTTTACAAATCACTGGATTAGTCTTTGTTTTTTTATATTCTATTGGTTAGTAATCTGTGTCTTCTCTAGTTCTGCTCCAAGTGTAACAATCTTTTATATCTTTGAAACTATTATGCCAACTTTAATCTAGTTCCTTTTGTTGTTTGGGGTCGATTTGCATATCGTTGGTCTTAATCACAACAATTCTCTGAGCTGTTTCTGTGTTTCTATCTGATCATAGCGCACAGATTTGTGTTCTTTCTGAGGCTTAGTTATGAGGCAGAGTCCAAAACTAATGAGCTATTAACAATTTTGACTTTATGAACATTGACCAATGTTTGAACACTTCGCCTCTCATTTTGCCTTATTAATGTTTAGTAACTGAGGTACGGCATGGTTGTAAATTATCTCACTAAAACAAATTACTGTTTGGTTTAGCAGTGAACTTATTTTTTAAATAGGGCCTAGGTAAATGTTTCATGCAGTTATGACAATTACGTCTAACAGCAGTCTTTAAGACTACTATAATACAAGGACGAGGCGACGCCGTTAAGTGTGAGATTAATTAGCCTACAGAGACCACTGTGCGACTGACAATTACACAGAATCAGAAGTAGCTCTATATGGTCTACGGATGCCCAACTCTTGCCTTGTTTTCACAAAATATTTTCACCTGCTTTCAAAACTTACATGACTTGCGCATAACTTATTTTTATAGTGCAACGTGTAGGACTTCACTGCGTTTAACTGTGGAACTTTCGGGTTGGTTAACTTATTCTCATTGATTAGAAAGAACCAGACTTATTGGCGCAAGGAGCAGTAGTGGCCTATACCTGATGGTCAATTGGTCATAGGCCTACATGTGTGCAATATAAGTTGAAATGGTGGGCGAGGTGTTGTCGCCAATGTTCGGCTCAAATTTATGCCGTTGATGTGATCAGAATCATGCAGTACATGTTTGAATAGGCCTACGTAATGCTTCAGTGCACGTGCAGTAAGTGATAGCCTAGACTTATAGCTGTTTATTGTAGTGTGATCGCTGACTTACTATGGGCGTTTATATAGGCTACATTACAGCAACATGTAGACCTAACCTGGCTGCTGACGAGGTCACCAAGTAGTCCTAGCAGAAGTAAGGATAAAGAAGTAATGGGCCAATGACGTCGGAAAACAGCAGCTTTGGCCTGTAGTCACTGTGTGTGTGTGTGTGTGTGGGTTTGTGTTTTGCTCGGCCCTATCAGTAACTTAGGCCTGTTTGTATGATTATGCGTGGTTATGTAGAACAATAACCAGCAGTAGATTTGCAGAAAGTCATGACTAGAGATTACCCCGCGCCTCAAACGCATACCGGTAGCTAAGCTTAGCGCTTCTGATTCATAATGACAGTGTGACAATTGATGGCGCTAAACGCCGAATTGTTTTGTATTTAGATTACTATTCTATTGTGTAAACTTTAGCATTCAACAACGCTTGGTTAAAGCGCTAGGTACTGCCTCCGGGTAATCACAGTATCACGCATGCAAAAAACGTATCAGACCTTGACCTTTACCTATGACCTTCATATTCAGTGGGCTTCTCGAGGTTGTAAAGGTACAATGTTCATGCAATAGGCCTATTTCATCAAGTTAATTACAACCGTTCATGAGTTATTGTGACTCGTGAGCCTATGGTTAGGCCATTAGAAATTATTAATATTACTTTGAATACATTCAAGAACAGACAGGACGTATATGTGCATAAAGCGAAAGCTACAAAGTACATCATCTTCAAGTACAGTTTCAAAATAAAACGTCGATGATGCTAGCTACCGCCGTCGCTTAATTGCGTGGGCAGTAAAAACTGAAAGTGAAACTGAACGACACGCGTAATTTCATCTCAGCTACAATCTGTCACTCTTAGATGAAGTCAGCAAAGTCTAACTGCAGTGAATAATGGTGTTTGTGCCAAGGCTCTGTTTTTCGTTTCCTCATTCCACATTATAAGCCTGTGAAAAATATATAGGCCTACACAGTAAGCTTACATCAGAGGTGATACTACTCTAAGCTTACTCTATTTGACATTGTCGTTCAAGAGTTTTGTCGTTTACTCTTCTGCTTCTTGCTACTGTTGAACGGTCAAAATCAGGTGCGTATCACAATTATTTACATGAAACACTTTTTTAAGTTAACAACACAGATTGGTGTGGTTGCGAGCATAAAAGATCGTCTTGAATAATCTTTTTAAATAGCAAGAAATGCCACTTTAATTAGCGATCTCTTTTTCGATCGCGACAATTATTGTAGTTCAGGTCTTAAACGTCCGACGTACTCAGTCGACGTCGTAGGTTAACAAGAAATCTGAGCTAATGCTCATGATACGAGCGAGAGCCTATAGCAGTTTCTGTTCGCAGGTCATCTTGGTCTATCTCTATCCATTTCGTCGCAATTCACAATTTTGCAGCCAAAAATTGCCAAAAAATCACATAAAATCTATATTTTTAGGGTTCAAGGTCATCAATGTTGACATTTTTAAGAAGCTCGTCGCCTGTGCTTGTTATGATAAACAGCATGTGTGTACTTATCTGCAACCATTTACACGCTAGACAAGACAACAGCGTATAAATAACCACTTTTTAGAAGGGTACCCCTCTTTGACTTTCGCGTGCGCAGGCCTCTTTGAATCTAAAGGGTCCGGACTCGGACTGCTAAAATCAACATGCACTTGATGCTGAAAATCTCATACGCAGGTTGTCTTGGTCTATCTCCAGCCATTTCGGCGCAATTCACTCTTGAAATGCGTGTCGCAGCCCAAAATCGAGAAAAATTTACTAAAACCCCTATTTTGACTGTTCAAGGTCATTCAAGGTCATCGATGTTTACATTTCTAAAAAGCTCGTCGCCAGTGCTTGATGATAAGCAGCACGTCTGTGCCTATCTGCAACCATTTTCACGTTAGACGAGCCAATAGGCCTAACGGTAAAATAACGCTTTTTAATGGGGGTGACCCTCTTTCTTTCCCTTGTTCGTGGGGCACCCTTGACCTAGTGGTATGATATTTTGTCACAAAATAAGCCTACTAAAGACTCAAAGCTATCATATGGTGAAAACCAGAAGTCTCTATCTCACCTGGGCTTGGAACGGTACCGGGACGTGACAGACACAAGACACAAGACACCACCAAGACAGAATTATCATAGCTAATACGCGCTATGCTAGCTCTGGCGCGTAAAAATTAAGAGTGCCGTATGGGCATGTGGTTGCAATTTACCAACAAACAGCTGCAAATTTCTGACGGAGAATCAAACACAGTGTATGTTCAAAATTTCAACTTGTTTTCACATTTCTTAAAATATGAAATTTATGCGCTAAATTTTGTATTTTTGAAAAAATGACAAAGAGAAATTTTCCCGACAAGCTAAAATTTAGAAAGGGCAATTTTCCTCTAAATTTTAGTTTGTCAACGCCACTGCATGGTCACACGTTTGATCATCAGACCTATGTCGTATGTGTTGGTATGGGCCGACATGTTTCTAATAATTACGAAGCACTTACTTAGCATTTAGATCATCCGGTCCTTGACAGGACAATGGGCAGCAAGAGTTCGCCATCTTCTTCTGTTTGTAGCCACAGCCCGGACGCTATGTCGAGAGATTCACTTACCTGGGAAGACTGAAAAGCAGTACAGAAAACGCAACTACAAATTTGCAGGCGTGGAAAACGCTGAATGTATGAATATGTTCAATTGTTTACCTGCTGCTGATGCAATTTCTAGACGTAAAAGAATTTTTTTGTCACGGTTCAGCCAGTGTAATAACATTTTATATCATCTCTGCTGTCTTGCTGCATTGAGTTTTGACTATGGACATTATATTACATTTTGGTTAAGTCTTAGTTAACTTCTAGTTAAGTTTTATTATTTCTTTGTTTATTCCTTGTTTATTTTTTGTCTACCGAATACGGTGAATAAAGATGTGTGTGTGTGTGTGTGTGGAAAACGCGAATACGGAGGGAAGGTCCTTTCATACTTTTTGACGCAAGGGACGCACCAGCCAGAACGCAAGCATAGGCGCGGTATCTGTTCTTGCGTTGCGTCCATTGCGTTAGATAGATGCATACGCGCCTATATGTCAGTGATCATGTCATGCAAGTTATCGTGTGGACATGTACGATACAGGCAGCAGAGTGTCATCGACGGCGTTGGACTCATCACGTGGACTGCTTTACCTCACGGACTCGGCTAGCGGCACTATCAGCGTACTGGGGACTGATGCGTTTGAAGCCAGTCCGCACTGGAGCTAATGAGAAACCGAAAGCCATCGTCGTCGACTCCACTAAAAGGCATTTTGTGTTCATTACGATTTCAATACATATTTGCATATCGTGTTTTTGAGCTGACTTTAGTAGATGACGATAGCAACAAGAATAGAAGCGACCAGAGCTCTGAAACTTTCACTGAGAATGGCGCTGTCGTCTGGCGAACAGAACGGAGTCTCAGTTTACGTCTTATCTCCACAACAGTTTGCATCGCCGCCAAGTACATATTAATGGTTTTTATCTTAGGTTTTAGGTATAGCTTATATTGTATTTTACTGGTCAGCTTTGATTGATAGATTGATGCATCATTGTCGGTAACACTGTATGTGAGTAGGCGATTGTACTGGTCGGACTGTTCACAGCCGACAACAATACAGACGACGAGTGCGATAGACGGCAGTGATCGACGCGTGCTGGTCACAGACTCACAACATTCCTGCATCTCCGCTTTCTTCATCGATCTCAACAGTCTGTGATTATTGTTATGGGCGTATTTAAATGACGGTAGTCGATCGACGCACATGTTTTCTCTGACCCTGCCTTTCGAACAAGCCGCATTATGGGTGTTGTCCGGCCGTCCGTCGGTCCGTCCGTCCGTCTGTCTGTGTCTGTTTGTCCCGTATGGGCTCCTAGCTCGAGAACAAATAGGCAAAAAAGAACCAAAACTGATGTGAACGTTTTCCACGACGGAGTAACGGGGCTACCAATTTTCGGCTCAAAGGGTCACAAATCAAGGTCACCATACGCCAAAAACCATATGGAAGATGACGCATATCTTGCGTAAATGTCTACTTATGGCTCGTCGCGCGAGGCACGCCGTCTCACGGCACACCAAACGCAGTGTAGTAGGCGGATTCACTGATGAGCAGTGGGCGATAGACGGACGGTCGCATACATGTCCGCACGTGGCTTATACCCCGTTTACACGATCAAGCAAACATCGAGCAATCATCGAGCAAACATCCAGCAAATTCATTCAAAATACACGTGCACGACGCTTGCTCGATGTGCTCGATGTTTGCTTGATGTTTGCTCGTTGTTTGCTTGATGATTGTTTGATCGTGTAAACGGGGTATTGGCGTCGTCTTTGACTCTGTTTAGTTTACTGGTGCTGTTAACAACGGTAAATTACTTAACTTTAGTTTTTCTCGTATTGATATTTTGGCGGAAATCGATGTAGTGTCGAATTTAAATTCTGAACTATGTCGTCAATTCTGGTGTGAATGCAACGTGACTGCGTCCCAGAGTAGCAAAAGTGTCATTAATCATGAAAAGATGTGCACATGCCGAACATACAGGGTGGTCCAAAAACGGCACAAAGTTTACGGCACCATAATTTTGCAACCGTACGTCACAGAGTCAAGAGGTTTTCAATAAAATGTTTTTGAATAGTTCACATGCCAGCGGTAAAAACAAAGAATATTTAACTGCTGTATTTAAACATTGACTTAAGTCATGTAAAGAATTTCTTCCCAAATATTTCTTATTGTACGATGTTTAGGGTGTTACTTTTTTCCGGACACAAGTGTGCGTAGCACGTATAGGACATATAGCGTTATCGTCGTTTTTCTGCATTCATTTGTGTGTTTTATGCTGCAGACCGCAGAATGTAGTGGGCTTCTACTGGCAACCAGCCGTCGATTGAAACGGCGTCTTTGGATGGGAACGAACGCAGAACGCTATTCACAGAGCCCTCCGCCAAGTACATTAGAATTACTGCGTTTAACAACAGCCTCTATATCTCAGACTCGTCACGAAGGTATAACTGTTTCAAGCAGACAAAATATGAACACTCTGTTCGTTTTTTCAGAACTGGTTAATTTTTAGCGTCAATCCCGTATGGTAATTTCAACTTTTATTATTGAACTTACACCAAATAAGGCAACTCCGTAGCCTGTTTTGGTGTAAGTTCAATGAGGAAAAGACTTTTAAGACAAACTTGAAGCCTGTGGTCAAACTTCCTAACTTTTGTATCACTTGAACACGGTTTTTAAGGGCTTAATTATGTAACATTAGTAAGTGGCAAAATAATGGTGTATTTGGCAGAATTGGCTATAATTGTGTTTTAATGACAACACGTTTTTTCGTCATACGTTTTTTTTCGGTTAAGCAACATTCAATGGCAGCTTGGGCAGCTTGCTTCGGTGTGCAACTAAAAACATACTACACGGTGTTTCATAAAAAGGGACCCCTTTTTGTTTTTCTCATAATTCACGCAAATGATGATCAATTTACACAAAAATTTTTACCAGTTGTAGCTGAAGAAACACTAATTTAAAATACGAAACGCGTTGACGTTACTTCTACACGTATAGGGCGTGATCGGTACTTTCTTTTATCCTTGGGCCTGGACGTCAGTCATGGTTTCAATTAAATAATTTAGTTTAATAAAATAAAATAATAATTGCACAACTGTTCTGTAATCCAATGTTACCATCTGCAATTGCGCGTTTTGCTTAAAAGCGTGTAAGTGTAATCGCTTAGCAAAGTGACGTCTACAACATTTTTAGTTCGGTCCATCGCTCGATGCGTGTTTTTCTGTAGTATTTTTATCTCTTGTGCCTCGAGTACGATTTTATCCGATAGAAAATAAAAATTGGTAGATTGTGAATATCCTGTTTTCACATGTTGTGGATAAATAATATTAATGAAGCAGTGTGAAGCAGTTGTAGAATGTAGCTCGAGACGGGCGGAGAGTATGCCTATGGACGTGTTCGTGCATCGCGGTACAAGACGTGATAACGATAGACGAGTATTCACCGTGATGAGGGACCGCGCTACTGCTGGTGTCCATGAACCGTCGCCTGACTAGCGCAACTTACAGTCTCACTAGCGGCCCAGCTTCCACTACATCGATGTGTCGTGCATTTGTTGGACAACAAGCAAGCTCTGTAGCAATGTCAAGATGTTGTGGATTTGTTGTAGGCTTTCAGTTTTCGGGCGACATCTTTGGCAGTTGGCACGATGTCTCGTCTGTCGTTTGCCTACAGGTTCACTCTGTCGTCGACGTCTGTAACACATGCATTGTGGCTAAACCGTACGTCGTACCATTGAATAGGGTGACTATGAGTTCCTAATGGCTGTCAATAGTAACCATATCTCTATTTGCAGCGGTTTGGCCGCAATTTTGAATGCAAATTGATGCCTGCAGCCGGTCACTCACGTGCGCCGAATTACCGCATCGTGTCATATAGCGTTGATTGTAGCGTTCGATATAGCAGCGTAACCGTGGCGTATATTAGACTGTACTCACTCTGGGAAATCGTTTTCTTTCCGCGACCGAAAGTCCGACGCTGGCTTTCGGATATAGACGGTACGGTCGGCACATCCTAGCAACAGCTGGGCTTTTATTTTATACGAACTATTCTAAACTTTGTCGTGGATTTGCTGTAGACTTTCGATTAGTCGCGGATCTGTTGTAGCGTAGATTGTACAGCATGTTGTAAAGCAGAATCGTTAGTAAATTGAAGCAAATGGAGTTTGGCCTGTATCCTATAGATGCTCTTTGCTACCTACAAATAACGCTATGAAGTCCGGAGAGCGCGGCTTCAGCATTGCAGCTCCGAAGATGTGGAACGACCTGCGCACAAACAAGAACACTAGACACTTTCAGTTCGATACTTGAAAGTTTTTTTGCAAGTTTCATCTCATATATATGTCACACAGTACCGAAATAAATATTTTATGCAGACTCTTGGACTGGTCAGCGCCGCTGAAGTCGTCAATGTCTGTTGATAATTATTATTGTTAAATGTTAGTATTATTGATTTCGTACCTCAGGATGCCGATTTAAACCGGCAGCATATTGCCAATGTGTAATATTAGTTAGGCTAATTAGGCAAGGATAGACACTCAAGGCAGTTATGAAAAATCCTGCCCGAGCTAAACTGGTCTTGGTCAGACTGGACCATAGTTGCAACAGACAGTAAAACTGAGTTTGCTCAGTCGGGAAGAGGGGGGCAGGATTTTCATAACGTTTGTTGCTTGATGTTGATCGAGCTGTGTAGTGTTTGCGTGTTGACTGGCGATGTGACGAGTATTTTTAAATGTGCATAAGTGCCTGTAACGTGGAGTCTTGTTCTGGCCGATGAGGTGTTTACTTTAAAAGTTTGCAAAAAATGTAATAAGTAGGTTACATGTAGGCGTACGTGAGTAGCTGTCTACAGCATCGTGTTAAGTAACTTCTCTGCACCGCAAGATTTTTCTTGCGTTTTCCACATGTTTCAGTCTGTTATAACCGTAACGTAACTGCCGTCGTTTTATAGTTTTTTTTGTGGTGTACGTGCAAGTGCTCCGCTTGTGAATACATTCATGAATTCATTCACGAATTGTGAATTAATTTATTCATTCATTCAATCTATCAATTTTTATACACAGGGGCGTCCGTCCCCTCAGCACCAAATATCAACCTTCCGCTCAAGATGCACTGACCTCTTCCCTTACCCCCACTTTTCCTTATTTTTTCATGCTTCCTTTTTCTTTCTTATCATCTCCTTTTTTCTCTCCCATTCCCTCTACCACTTCACCCCGTAATGCAGCTAGGGGTCTGAAGGAGTGAAGTAAGCTTCTTACGGATTTTGGACTCTCAAAACGCATTTCATGGCAACATTTTAGTCGTTTACGTGCAGCGCAAATGACTGTTTTGTTGATTTGTCAACTGAAAAAAATCCCCAGCTTAACTTCTCCCATACTTTTTCCAGGAAGCATTTTGCTTCCGTCTGTAGCCAGTGGTCTACGCATCGAAACACAGCCCACAATGTACACGTACAGTACTTTGGTATAAAGGTAGAATAGCATGCCTCTAATGAGAAAAACAGCAAGGCATCGTTGAATTTGCTGTTACAACTATCCGCCAAAGTTAACTAACTCCATTACTGCTATCGCTGCCTCCGTGGGATTCGAATAAGGCAGTCTTGCATTTGGGTCGGCAACTATACTTTTATTTTGGTTATCTTTTCCCATTGTGAATAATCTGCACAGCAAACTGAACGTGTGCTTATAGGATAGCCTATGTTATATATTTGAGACAGCAACGTTTTACTTACTTTGCAAACTTTTATGAACTTTATTAAAACGCATTTGTAAACGCGCTTAAATGTTAAGCTTAAACTTTTACTACATATAGGCCTACCCTTAAACTTGAACCAGGCCTTGGGTAACACGTAAGTAGTACCTAGGCCTGCGTGTGCAGTGTGCACGGAAATGTCATATAGCTGATTGCATGATCATTTTATCGCAGAGTATGGATAACAATCGAACAGTACACTAGAAAACCGGCGATAACGTTCGGCGCTTTGAGGACCGCTGGTGGATCGTTATCGGTCCATTGCATGCGCAGATATATGGGCGTTTATCGCAAACAAATTTCGGCGAGTGTGTTTATTCGGACTGGCGCGCGGCACATTTATAACGCGCGGGCGTCACCGGGCCGAGAGCGGGCCACTGATGATGATGATGAGGCCCTGCGAGCACTAATAATAACACGTGCCGGGGCACCGCGCTGTTGATGCGCCAACGAGGCAATATTGTTGACTTGACGCACTGGCAGCAGCTAGCGTGCTGATCGGCGCCACCACCTGCTAGCAGCGAACGCCCAGAAATAGGCTCAGCATCACCTAGCAGCAGCAGCAGCAGCAGCAGCAGCCACTGGAGCACTTCTGCTGCCATGTATCCGTCCATCCGACTCCACTCGCAGTTGGACACGCTACCGGCCAACTTAACAGGTGGGTGTAACTGTATGCGGCAACAGCAGCAACTTTAGCACAAACTAGCGATTTGGAACTGCTAGAATCACACTGAAACTAAACGAGGTGTTATAAGTATAATCGTAAAATAAATATGGAATATCATCAACACGTCTTAAAAAATAAATGGGTGTCAGTTTATTGACTTTACTCAGTTAACTAGAAGGCGCTCGTGAGAGTGCATATCTCCGCCAAGTACTTTAAGTAATTTAAACAC
>Ga0209454_1001274_pt1 | contig 15403 bp, 12 predicted proteins | sample WorMetHERISLAND1_2_FD_187400 | JGI IMG/M metagenome (GOLD analysis project Ga0209454, IMG submission 187400) | Marine gutless worms symbiont microbial communities from Max Planck institute for Marine Microbiology, Germany - Olavius geniculatus... | ecosystem: Host-associated > Annelida >...
GCAATGATCCTTTCATCCTTATTTATTATTCTAACTAAACAATAGACATTGTCAGTCACGAGACCATTCGATTCATTATAAATGGTCCATGGTGACCATGCGTCCATCTGGCACCGTTACGGAGATATGGCGCCTCAAAGATAATGGGGTCGACTTTGACCTTTTGGGGTCACGAGACGTCATCGGTCACGTGACCATTCGACTCCCGGGGGTCGACTTTCTATGGGTTGTCTATAGTGGCCATGCGTCTATCTTTCACCGTTATGGAGATATGGCGCCTCAAATTTTGGACGCACAGACCTGGACACAGAAAGAAAGACGGAAGAATGGAAAGAGAAGGAGGAAGGGGAGGGAAAGGGAAGGAAAAAGGAAAGTGGAAAAGAAAAAGGAAGGGAAAGGGGGAGGAGAAAAGGAATGGAAAGTAAAGGGAAGGAGAAGGCAAATGAAAAGGGGAAGGAAAAGGGGAAGGAGAAAGGGGAAAAGAAACGGGAAAGGGAAGAAAAAGGGAAAGGAGGAAGGGTAAAGGAAAGGGAAAAGAGAAGGAAAAGGGGAAGGGAAAAGGGAGGAAAAGAGGAAGGGGGAAGGGGAAGGGAAAGGAAAAAAAGGAAAGGGAAAGGGAAAGAGAAGGTGGAGGAAGATACCTTAAGAAATGTAGGACGCACGGACGCACGGTCACAAAGGTAATTTTATACTCTGTCAAATGCTATGAATCGCATTGGACAGACAAAAACATAAAAATGTTTTACATCTATGGATGATTGGCCTATTATGCGTGCATATATTAGTACACTGCATGCTGACTGAGATATGATACGATATGATTTGCACTGGAAACCTGGCGGGCAACCTACATTTGGGTGAAATGAACTTATGGCCCGTTCTGTAGTATAGTTTTTACACAGAACGTAAGAGACAAGAAGTCGGGTGAGCCGACCGTAAAGTCTTTAACCGAAAGCCAACGTTCGACTTCCGGTCGTGCAAAAAAGCGATTTCCGAGAGTGGCTGTAGTCCCATACACGCTACGGTGAGACTGCTATATCGGGCGCTACAATCAACGCTAGGATGCGATACGGTAATTCGGCGCATGTGGGTGATACTGGGTGTAGATGCAGGCAGAAATTTAGCATTTAAAATTAGACACAGCGTTCAAAATTGCGGCTAAACCGCTGCAGATAGAGACATGGTTAGGCATACTACTGACAGCCTATAGGAACTCGTCGTCGCCCTATATCCAACGGTACCATCGCCGACCGTACGACGTACGGCTTAGCCACAATACATGCGTTACAGACAGACGACATATCGTACTCAAAGCTCGACCGTTAGTACGATCGGCCAAAAACGAAACGTGGCTGTGTAGGTGCGTGTGCGCTGAATGGTACTACGGCGAGCGATGTGAGCTGTCCAGTGCCTGCACCAGGTCCAATTGTCAGCACGGTGGTACGTGCGTCAACGTGTCGTCAGATGAGTTTCTGTGCGTCTGTTCTGACAAGTACTTCGGCGACTCGTGCCAGTTCTTCAACGCGTGTCGCTCGTCGCCGTGTCTTAACGGAGGTCGCTGCAGCGTCGAGCCTGGTAACCGCTACTCGTGCCGCTGTCGACCAGGCTACCGCGGTGTTGACTGCAGTCTCTACGACCCGTGCGCTAGTTCTCCTTGCCTTCATGGCGGCCGATGCACTGCCCTCTCGGACGCCACGTTCAGGTCTGCCTGCTTCAATACTTTCAGAGTATTGCCTCAAACTTTTGTTTTGTCCATCCTGCGTTATTTCGTAGCTTTGCGTAAATTGCTCTTTTGCCAAGGTGGTTATGCATTTGTTTCGGTTTGTTTATTTTTTACAGTGTGACCTAAATTAGTCATCAGAACTGTAACAAAATTCTTGTGTTTTTTGGAAACTTGTACGTGTTTTGGGGTGAAAAATACAAAGTTTGGTAAGTTTAATTGTTGTACCGGTAATTGTTAACGGCAGATTAGCTTGTACCAATTGTAATACATTTTAATTATTATGCAGTCATCTTAATAAGCCGCATTACGGGTTTTGCCTCTCTGTCTGTCTGTCCGTCTCTCTCACTCTGGTTGTCTGTCCCGCATGGGCTCTGAACTCGATACATATAATCGTCGGAAAATCAGATTTTGCGTGCGAACTTTCCGCAGTACAGAAGTAGCTGCTGCGTTAATGTATAGTTGGAAAATGACAAAGGTCAGAATTTTTAGACTTGGGGTTGCGAAGATCTAGACGGACGGCCGCGTAAAATGTCGGCACTGAGCAGAGCGTGAGTAAACGTATAGAATGAACGTGATTGGCTGACGTTGAGCAGGTGCTCGTGTACATCTCGTTACTATGGAGACCGTTGCGAGGAGCTGGATGCCTGTCACTCATCGCCATGCCTCGGAGCCGGCTCAGTCTGCGTCAACGTACCTCCGGCGTCATTCCGATGTCACTGTGCTGAGGGCTCGTACGGTCGACTGTGTGAAAGCGCTGACCCGTGCGTTGATCGACCTTGTCGTCACGGTGGAACGTGTCTCATCGTCGATCAACTTGACCCTTCGACGTCCGACCACAGCCTTGCTACCAGGTCAACGGTCATTTCTACTACTCATGGTGCTGATCTGTAACACCGTCTATTGTTACCCTCGTTACCGGGTTCGCCTCTCCGAAATTTCATCAAATTTCGTTGAAGCATTTTTGAGAAGTCTAGGGAACAAACAACGAGACAAAAGACAAACAGACAGATCCGAAAATGTAACCTTTTAATTTGTCCAATGTAATGAGAATATGCGCTGGCAGATAACAAATAATTTAATGAGTTTTGAGTTGATTTGGTTTATTCGTAGCGACGAGATTTACAGTCGGACGGGACTGGAATGATGTTGCATTTTCACTCGCACTTTTGTCATTTATTTATTTATTTAATGAATAATGATCGATAAACGTTTTCTTCAGTCTTCACGTATTCAGTCTTTCTGTTGACGTTTTAGCGCTGCGACTTTATGCTGTCGTAGGTCGTACCGTTGCGACTGCGTGGACGGCTACCACGGTCCTAACTGCGAGACGCCGGACCACTGCCACAGTTCACCCTGTCGTCACGGGGGTACGTGCGTCCCGTCAGAGTCCGGCGGCTACCTGTGCCGCTGCGACATCGAGTTCCAGGGCCGTGACTGTCGACAGGAGACACCGTGTAACGGCCACGGCAAGCGCTGCTACAACGACGGCATCTGCAAGCAGAGGCCGGTGACCGGCGACGTGCAGTCAGGGGCTACACAGACTGACGCTGACACTGACCTCCATGTCGAGTTCTACTGCGAATGTCAACCCGGTTATTCCGGCGCTCGCTGCCAGGACTTCGACCCGTGCTCCAGCGGAAACACTTGCATCAACGGCGGAACGTGTCAGGTGATGCGGCTGTACTCGCTTCAAACAGCTGGTTTTTAGTCGACCGTACTTGGGTAACGGTCGAGCTTTTGGTACGGTTGTCGTCCGTCTGTCCGTCGTAGTCGTCTGTAACGTATACAGCCTATTGTGGCTAAGCGGTGCGAGCTAAGACCTACCATGTAGGTTGCTATTGATCACTAATAGGAGGTCGTACATTGGCTTTCAAATGACATGAAAATCATTGACTTTCGATGACTTTGAAGGGTCATAACACACTGTTGTAGTAATTATGGCCAATCGTGCGGTATTGTGGCTAAACGATAAGTCGTAGGGAGTCGGTGATGGTACCATCGGATAGGGCGCTGGCGACTTTCTATAGGCTGTCTATAGTAACCGTGTCTCCATTTGCAGCGGTTTGGCCGCAATTTTTAATGGAAAGTTTCAAGCTATAAGTGGCTATATCTCGGAAACGGTGAGAGACAGGGACAAGGTTACTATTAATCACTAATAGAATGTAGCATATTGGCTTTCAAATGACATAAAAATCATTGACCTTGGATTATCTTGAAGGTCACTGACAACCAGTGCGGTCGGCTATTTTAGCGACAGCTGGGTTTCTTGTTCTTCCTTCATCACGAGTGCAAACCTAAACCTAAACCGGAATGGTCCTTAAAGTACAGTTTAAGTCCAAGGCCTATATCTTCCCTGTCTGCCGTCCCTCGCCACTGAATCTCTGCAAAACTCGTGAGCAAACAATGAGTAACAAAATTTTTAAAAAGCTAGAAATCTGGGGCAGAGCCCAAAGCGAGTTCGCCCGAGGCCATAAGTCCAATTGTGCGGGCAATTAGGGGGCTAAAATTCCGCTGTTATCAACTTCACGTCGACGAAACGCAATCAGATTAGCCTAATGGTGGATACACGCAGTACATGCGCTGTTGACTTGAGGTGGGTCGGAATGAGACAATAAAACTTGTTTTTTTTTGTTATTGGACAGAATTTCACCAATTTTTTTCACCCAACAGAAAAGGGGTTGTATTTGATCACTTGCTAATCCGATTTTTTGTCTCCGTTTCAGAGATATTCGCCGTCAAAGTCAAAAGTTGTCTGAGATCGCATGGAATTTTAGACGTTTTTGAAACAAATTTTAGACAAATTTTAAAGGGGCGGTGCCCTCCAGAAGTTATACCACATTAACACCCGTACTTAGCGGTACGTCATGGGGCAAATTTTCGTTAGGCTAGTCCCCCTGGCTCCAAAGTTATTGCGATTAATACGCTGGATTTTAAGCTAATCTTTGAACCCCAGTGTAAACAAGAAATATTATTACTGTAGATTGTGACCAATCTAATGTAAAAACTTACTCCTCGCGCGCATCATTTTCTTTTGTATTCTTTTAAGAGCTTTTTCGTTCCTTTCGGTTGGTATTAGAGACCCGACGTCTAATTGAGACCCGTTTAACATTATACTAATAGTGACTGGCGTCGAGGTCGTTATCAGAAATTGTCTCTCCAAAGTTCATAAAATATTGCCCGATTTTAGGACCTAAGAGGATAAACTTTCCAATAATGGTCAATGACGCTTGTTGCCGTGTTGCTATGCCTCAACGCGCGTTTATCTGGCACAGTTGTGGAGATATGGCGCCTCAAAGATAATGGGGTCACGACCTTGACCTTTTGGGGTCACGTGACCATTTGACTCCCGGGTGTCGACTTCCTATGGGTGGTCCATAGTGACCATGTGTCTGTCTAGCACCGTTATGGAGATATGGCCATTTGAAGTTCTTCCAGGAAGGCTCTTCCTGGAACAGAGGTCGGTCGTCGGTCAGTCCTCAATATTACACTGATTTCATATACTCCTCTTCGCTAATTTAGGAATGTAGCGCACGAAGAGTAAAAAATAGAAGACCTTCGTTTGCGGTTGGGCGTGGGCTAGCAAGACCTGGTCAAACTCTAGCGCGTGTAAAACTTGGGGAGGCAGCACCCCATAGGGGCCGAAATATGGTCTTCGAAAAAGTTCATTTGGGTGGGTCAGATTCTGCATGTCCTACTTTGTGGATTGTAGACCAAAGTTCACCGGACTTTCTTTGCCGAACGCGAGAGGAATCGCCGTCGGTAACAACGTTGTCCGATTTTAAATATCTTCATCCGTTTCGGAGATATTCGCCGTTGAATTTTGAAGTCGTCTAAAACAGCGCAGAACTGTGCGCGTTTTGGCCCCTAATTCTAATTTTTTGGGGCCAAGAACATGCACAATTTTGCGCTATTTAAGACGACTTCAAAATTCGACGGCGAATATCTCCAAAACTGATAAAGGGGAGGCCGATAACACTTTGGACCGGATTTTTAAATTGAACACACTTCCCATCTTGTGTGAAAATTTCGCGGCGATCGGCCGACTGAGCTCGGAGATCTCGTAACGGGAAAAAATAAACACCAGCAAAACAGAAGTCCACTACCGGAAAATACTGTTACTATAATCCCCAAACTTCTAAACATCTTCGTTCCCCTTCACGCGTGACCAACGTGGCACTAAGATAATCTTTTCTACATTTACACGTAAGCCATCCATCTCTCTCGCTGTGCCATGTGTCGCGGTACAGTATTTTCTACTGTCCAGTTTAACATTGCAGATTTTAATGACTTCCCGTAGGCCTATGCGAATTTGTGTTTCACTTCTATTGTGTGCTTTGATCTCATTTGACAATCGATGGAAGTACCATGGTATTCTCCACAAGAAGTATTTACAAACGTGTACTTCTATTTTCCACTAATGAATGACTGATTAATACCAGTAGCAGTAGGTAAAAAGTGTAAAATATTATTATACACGCTATTCACCCCCTCCTCCCCCTCGACAGTTTGCAGCAAATGCACGAGTCGTACGGCACAAGGATCATGCATGTTCAATATTTCAGCTTTGTGTGACATCCTGCGACTGTTCAGTCCAGACAATTTCCTGGTCAAAGTCGTTGCCACGGTAGCATGGTTCATCAATGGATTCAGTCCAAAACTCGTCATCACTGAGGGGCCACGTGCTGTCATTGTGAGTGTTAAACGAATGCAGTGCCAAGTCGTTGAAGACGTCACTCAGCTCAGCAGTCAAACCAGACGTCAGCCGCTGCTCCGTTGTGTGTGGCAAAATCTCACATTGCTTCCAGTCAAAGAAACATCACACAAACAAGATAATGTTCATACGAACACGGAGTCTGTCCAATGCATTTCGACAGTTTACAGTATATGTCCGTGTAAGTATAACCAGTGAGCTGTTTAGTCTTGTACAAAAAAAATCAAACGGTTTAATGTCAAATTGAACAGCAGCAATGATCCTTTCATCCTTATCTATTATTTTAACTAAACAACAGACATTGTCAGTCACGAGACCATCTGATTCACTATAAATGGTCCATCGTCACCATGCGTTTATCTTGCACCGTTATGGAGATATAGCGCCTCAAAGATAATGGGGTCACGCCTTTGACCTTTTGTGGTCACGTGACGTCATCGGTCACGTGACCATTCGACTCCCGTGGGCCGAGTTCCTATGGGTGGTCCATAATGACCATGCGTCCATCTGGCACTGTCCATCAGCACGTGGCCCCTCAGTGATATAGCGCCTCAAAGATAATGGGGACACGAGTTTAACCTTTTGGGGTGACGTGACGTCATAGGTCACAACTCACAACTGGCATGCATTATATTTGTACGCTGCATGTCAAACAAACAAAGGATACCTTATAAATGCACTGATAGTGTTCTTGTAATACCCGGCTTGGAGTGCTGCACACACCACGTAAAATGTTATAAAATAGAGGACACAAAATCTAAATATCATCATCATCATCATCATCATTGTTTATTATGCCAGGAAGGCAGTAGTACATCACACACGTACAATATACATGGTGTCCAGAAAAAAAATCCCGGACATTTTCGATTGTAACTTGAAGAAAGATTATCAGATTTTAATAATTTTTGACATCAATATTTCTGACACAAGTGGCGATCAAATGACTTTCCAATTTTGCACCGCACCCATTGTTTGTTTCTGCACTACCTGGGGAAACAAAACCAACAAAAATATTGCATTTTGTCCTATTTCACCTGTTAGGGTTTTCCCAGGTAGTGCAGAAGTAGACATTTGCTGATGTAGGAACTAGAACGGTCATTTGATGTAAAGTTGTGTCAAAAATGTTTGCACCAAAAATTATTAAAATCCGTCAATCCTTCTTCAAGTCACAACCGATAATGTTGGGGATGTTTTCTGATGCACTTCTGTTCATTTCAACTCATATTACTCTGGTTTGGTTTTTCCTAGGTAGTGCAGAAGCAGACACTGGGTGAGGTGAAATACTGAACGGTCATTTGATGCCCAGATGTGCCAGAAATAATCGTACCAAAAATTATTAAAATTAGATATCCCTACTTCAAGTGACAATCGATAATGTTCAGGATGTTTCTTTTCGAACACGGTGTAGAACACACACAAACATGCAAACATAAAATACAAGAGGTAAAATACACAATAAGCCCACACTGAAATATGCAATATAAGATAAGAGAAAAACAGTGGATGTGAAACTCTCCCAAAACACCTTTAATTCTACCAGCTGTCATCAGATTAACATCATGACTGTATTTAGCACACATGGCTACAAATTCATTGCGATTAATCACTGACATTGTTTGCAAAACCACATTATCAAAACGACGAGACTGCAGCCACAACAGCAGTTTATGCTGGTTTGTTCATATCCAGGCAGCGATTTACAATAGAACTGAAGCAGGCGTGTAGTCGCCCTCCAGCAACATTGAAAAATGCATCGAAAAACAGTTGTTTCAGGCAAATCAAGTTCGTGCAGGTTAGTATTTGACAACGACCACACTTCCGCTTCACAACTATACATTAATGTGGGTATGCAGTATGTCTTATCAAATAAGACTGTGCAATTCTGCTTCATTACTTATTAGAACCTTGACTGATACCCAAATCCCACGCCTCAGCCAGACATTTTATTTATATACAGTAATCAAATATCAACTACACAAGATACAATAGAGCCATATGATCAATACAGACAAACATAATACTCATATAAAGGAAGGTCATTATAAAACTAGCATATATAATTCGAAATACCTGTTAAACATCGATCCGAAGCTATTTCCCAGCAGAACTGTGTTTGCCAGATTTTCAGGCTGCCAGTTAGCCCACAGCAAATTGTTGTATAGTGGCTTTCCACAGTGAGGCATATAATACAAAGTACGCTTCAATGATTGGCGCTTTCCTTCCTAAGTTCATATGCAAACATAAGCTTAAGGATAATTAATGAAAAATAATGCTAAAAACTAAAGCACCCATGAACTTGCATGAAGACTACGTTTTGAGGAAAAGAAGCAGAAGAAGATCAAATAGAAGATGACTGGATGGGACGAACTCAACATGATGATCCAGGAAGCCATAAACACTGCACAAGACCAACGAGCATCCTAGAGAAGGATCCTGAATAGTGGTTCCAATCCTGGGACTGAATTATCAATCCTGGGATCCGGGACTGAGAAATATGCAATCCCGGGATCCAATTTCGGGATTAGGCTTACAGATTGGTTGTTATTTTGTTATCCCCGATAAACGTATTTCATGCATAAGATGTAGTAGGCCTGGTCCCCCTACGGAAGGTAGTGTTCTCCGAAGTATAAAATCTAGTAACTGTGACTATCAAAATACAAATTACAGTGCACAGCAAGAAATATGACTCTAGTGTGCATAAAATATTTCAAACATTAGATGCTCAGAAATGTCATTTGTAACATTCAACAGTTAACACTCGAAAAAGTACAATTTTACAAAAGTACAACAAGTTGTTGTGATCCCAAAATCCCAAGATTGAGATACTACCAATCTTGGGATTCGGTATTGGTGATAACAGTCGGGATCCCATGATTGCAATCCCTAATCCAGAAGCAACTGCTGTTGCATGCCTCTTCAGCATCGCCAAGGCAATAAATAAGTCAAGTAAACTGAAGTCATTCAGCAGTGTGTTTCATTCCTGGCTGGTTATAAAAATCACAACAGTGAATCAAAATTTTGTAAACAAAATAATGTTCAAACGAACACACAGCCTGTCCAATGCATCTCAAAAGCTTACAGTATAAGTTCGTATAAATAAAATCAGTGAGTTGTGTAGACCAGTGGTAAAAATTAAAAAGTTTAATTTCAAATTGTACAGCAGCAATGTTATTGTCATCTTCCGATATTATTATAAAAAAAACAACTAACATCGTCGATAACATCAGGATAAAAATAAGTGGTTTAATAGGTGGTCAATATAACTAACTAAATCCCAACTAACGAAGTTGAAGATTTTTTGTAGAAAGGTGGAAAACTAAAGATATTCAGGTTGTGACTTTGACTTTTTGGAATCATGTGAATTCACCTGTGCGTACATTTTGCATGGTTAATCTAGGAGATATAAAACCTAAAAGATTAACGGACTATGACCTTGAGCTTTTGGGATCATGTGACGTCATCAATCATGTTAGCATAAGACATGCAAAATGTGGTTTCCTGTAAGTGGTCAATTTTGACCATGTGACCATTTTGTGCAGTTAAAGATTTAAAACCTCAAACATTACGGAGTCACAATTTAACCTCTTGGAGTGATGTGACATCATCAATCACCTGACTATTCGATTCGTCACCAGCGATTTACTGTACATTGTCCACTGTGACCATGCATCTATCTTGCACTGTTATGGAGATATGGTGCCTCAAACGTTGGACAAATGCACACACTGGCGGACGTATGCACAGACGGACGGACAGACGCCCGAGTGATTTCATAGTGTGTCCAATGCTATGCCTTCAGCCTCAAGGCAACACTTTACAAACCTCTGGCAAAAAATTTTCAATGATAACCTCGTCACCAGTCACTATTTGTATGCTGTCATCTGGAATCAAAAACACAGATATCGATTGTGATCTACGTAGATACCAAAGTGTGCAGATGGGTTTTCTGGAAGCTCTGAATAAATTAACAATGCAGTGACTCGATGCTGTGAATCTGATGGCATCTTGACAGCAAATTACTTGTTCCAACCATTTACAAAACATCATTTTTGGTACAAGCTTAACCTAGAGTAAACATAGAAAAAATATTGACAGCTTAGAAAAAATGTCTATCTCGATGGGGTGCAATTTTTGTAGTTTCAGCTATTGCAGGTAAACAAGTAAAAACTGTCTGAAAATGCAGCAGATGAACTTACTTCATTGACTGTTATAAGCTGCAGTCCAAGTTCGCCAATCAGCTCCATCTCAACAGATGAAAACACAGGATCGTATACAAAACAGCACTGTCTTGGAACCTGCCCACCAAAACAGCTGCACTGAAAGTAAGACAATGATTCAACAAAAGACTGATTCAGCGCCACAATCATTATGCTATATCAAATAACCAGTAATAACATTAATACTAAAATTTCATTTTTGGAAGTTCTAGGTAATCTGAAGTAAGTTCAGCAAATCAGTTGAGTGGCAAAAAAAATATGAATAAATGCACTTAGCCTATGCATTTTTGCAGTGCTATATACTATCAAAAGTGTACAGAAAAATATGTAGAATCTACAGGTAGAAATAAAAAATGTGATATCCAAAACACTGGCTGAAGCATATCCAGTCAAAGTCATGCACTGTGTATTCATCACCTCATGTGATGTCAAAAGTGCACAAGTGCATTTGTGAAGATTTTCAGCCATTGTGTAAAAATCAATTCTAACTGGAAGATAAGTGAAATAAGATACAAATGCAACCTCTCAACATCGTTTTTTCTCAAATGCAAGCTCAATAAAAATCAAAAGTACTGTAGTAGTAACATGCAACTTCTGTCACACAGGAATAACAGGCTTTAGTGTGGTAAGTGTGACACAAATACAAATACAAAACATTACAAATTTGACAATTACAATTTGCAGTGAGCAGATAACAAATGCTAACCTTTAACATGTCCACCAGCAGAAGTAACAAGGCAAACTGATAACGAGCAATGGGACAAGTGGAAAAATGTCCAAGTCCATATGCCACGATACTGTCAAATGATCCATGTATGTATTCACCTCCTGAGTGTGAATGATCACAGGCTGAAAATGTTTCTCCATCGTCAACTAGCAGTTGACATTGACTAAAACAGTCTAACAGGCAAATAATCCATTGCGTTAACCATCCCTGATATACCTGTAGATGTAAATTTATTCAAGCAATAAAGCTGGTACAGTGATATCATGTCAGCTTGTAAGTATCAAGTGGTTAAAAGACTAAACACAGTTCAAATGAACTGGGTTAAATAAAATTGTAGACTGTGCCATTCCCAACAAATACTGGTAACCATAATCAGTATTTCACACAAATTTGACAGTGACAGCGACACTAATGTACATCACTGAAGCAAAATTGAAGTCAAAAACAGATAGCAGTACCAGTATTGATAGTTATAAAAAATATTTAAAATATCGAAAGTAAAAAAAGACTGCAGCATTTCAGAGACTTATTTTACTGACCAAGAAGGTTCTGTAAATAGGCAGATTTCTGCAAGTTCAACCTGCAAAATAAATGCATAATTACATCAGATGAAATCAATGCCCTGAACAATCCACAAGCAGCAAACTGATAGCAACATCTGTGGCATACAATGGCATGCATTACTACAATCTGTTGTTAATGACAAACATCCAGAATTATTGAAACAGCAAGCAATTTTCACGTTTATAACTCCAAAACTTTGTCAATTAATACCACTTCTCACTAGATGCAACTGATGCACGTAGGTTTCATATCAACACTACAGTGCACATTTTCTGAAAAAAAATTCACTTCATCTGTTAAAATGACTATCATTGTTAATGTATGCCTCAGGTGTGCATGGCATTGATTAACTGACTGAGTTCTTATCAACCAAGCATAGTCAATAGAGAAAGTGATCCAGCTTCATCTGTATACATTCAATAAACAAGCGTGACACTGATCTTCATCACACACATTAGTTGATATCTGTGAACAGTATGAAGCCTCAGTGTATGAAAGCATAAATTTTTACAGTCTTCAGAGCAAAATCATTGTCAGAAATCATGAAAACCATGTTGACAGACACTGGAGTCACCAGCAAGGAAACAGTTGACCATGGAGGTCTTCAGGCCTTGAGTCAAAGACTGCTGGCGAATAGGAAGCATGCAATACAGGGTTAAACAACCTTTTTGAATTGTGGGCCACATACAATTAAAATGCAGTAAAAGTCACCATGAAGAAAACAAATGCAAAATGCAATTATCATTAAGGATGAAACAGCAGATGCTGTTTTGTATATATTTTTCCAAGCTCAGTGATGTGTTCATGCCTAAAATAAGAGTTATGTGACACTTATAACAAGTCCAAAAAGCAAAGATAACAAACAACTAATCTGCAAGGCATATAATTTCAGAAGTCACTTTTTGGTTTTCCTTTTCTTAGACATCAAAGCCAGAGGCTGGAGAACGTTTGTGCACTACTGATGCAACAGTAAGAGCAGTGACAATGTTTATGGTGCTGTCACCATGGTTATTTTTAATTCCATGTTAAATTTGAAAACCAGCAAAAGTGCAGAAATGAGATGAAAACAACACTGTAGAGATGCCAATCAACATTCTCCTTCTAACTATTCAAATCATTAAGTGGTAATTCTGAAGATGGATGCTTACTTGCAGTTATGTAACTTTTCCAGTACAGAACAAGATTCCACCTGATCATGATATGGTTCCTGGTGAGCCTTATACAACAGTGCCTGACTCTTGGGATGCTTCCGCCGGAACTTTTTGTACTTTACCACCTGAAATGGCTGTTCAGAGTCAGACATCCAGACTCATTACCAGTAATAGTACAACACACCTGGTGCAACAAAACACACATATTAAATTAACAAATAATTAAAACAATATATTAATCTGCTTTTTATAATAATGAATTATACACACAGGCAGTGGCAGGCAAGAAATGCAGGGGAGTCCAGAGGTCTGGACCATTGAGTTATATATTCTAGGCTGCAGAGAGCATGACGTCATTGGCCTGAAGATGACTGCGGCAAATGACCTTGACCCCTAAGGTAGACATGACACACAAGCAAGCATTGGACGAGCAAGTCTCTGTGCTGCATTAGCGGTAATAAAACACCCAGAGCATACAGGGCTTTTCAGCAAGTTTTGTCTAGCGTAGACTGTTTTGTTTATCACTTGCTATTCATCTTTTTGTCATGTGTAAATGCTTAGGCCTGTACAAGCTAATTCTGTTGTCGATTTCTCAAAGACAAGTAGAAAACTGCATGCGGGTGGGGGTTTAGGTGGCAAATTACCAAGAATATGCATGACAAAGAATGCGATACTTCTGAGTAGGCCTACAATGGCTCCATTTTTTTAGCCAACCGTACTTGAGTAACGGTTGAGCTATTGGCATAGTTGTCGTCCGCCCGTCCGTCTGTTATGGGTGTACGCTGGCTAATGGGTAGGTCGTAGGGGAAAACTTTTTACACAAATAATTAGCAATGCATGTGAAACTCAGATTACTCAGCCATGCAAAATTTCAGCCATCTAGTGCAGAAGGAACATATTCAAACTGGAGGCTAAATGGAGAGGTGTAGAAAAAAATGTACATTTTTCAATGGAAAAATGGCCATATCTGGGAAACAGTGAGAGATATAGGGCCAAGGTTACTATTGATCACTATATAAATTCGCATATTGGCTTTCAAATTACTTGCAAATCATTGACCTTAGATGACCTTAAAGGTCACTGACAACCAGTACGGTAGGATATCCTAGCGACAGCTGGGTTTCTTGTACTTTTTACTGACTCTAATTATTTGCAGTCCCCACTTTTAAATTTGTGTCGCTGCGCCGCCATATAGTTTGCCTTTAGGCCTACTGTTGAAAGTGCACTAAATATGGTACGTTAATTCTCTGGAAAATAAACTTGTTGCCACCAGATGTCATATTTAAAGCTAAAATGCACCATGTTCGATTGCAACTGCGGCTCCGCCCCAGACCCCGTTGGGGGAGTTTACTGAGCTTTCCCACTCTTTGGCAGGCCTGCTTTTGACAGAGAGGCAAGGTAGGCCTTAAAACTTACAAGGCAAATGTTCTAACTATTGTAGGTTTAGTTAATATAAACCCTATAGCAATGGTTATGGTAGCTAGAAATGTCAACTGGGGGGGCTTCATCTTCTTTCCCCCATCCCTTTCCGTCCCTTTTCGTCCCTCGGACTCCCTCCCTGCACAATACAAACATGCAAAGCAAATGCATGCAAATATAAATAAGCACGGCAGATATGCCCTTTAATTTACACACAAATGAAAACTACAACTTTCTAAGTTAGGTTACAAAATTAAGGTAACAATACAATAATTATTACATGTAAACAATACACTTCCGGCGCACGAGTTTATCTAAAATGAAATTATCTTGGAAACAGACATAACGCCGATAAATTACGTCAGCTTGGAAGCAGGCGTTTTGTAACGTTCAGCAATCAGCAGTGATTCAACTTCAAGTGATTGAACACAAAAGTAAACTTTATTCTAAATGCAAATAAATTTAAACAATTTTAAAAGTTTTTTGACAATAATCCAACGAGGTGGCTTGGTGGAATAGCCTAGTGATATGCAGTGGCGTATTTAGGGGGGGCATGGTGTGACGGCCCCCCCCTTTGGCCCGACCATGAAAATTTTTTACAGGGGACTTTATATGAAACGGTGCGTTTTTTGCCGTTTTCCACCAAATTTCAGAAAAAATGGGCGAATTTGCGGCTTCTATTGAACGTTCAAAAGCAAAAAGTGTTTCAGCTTCACGGGGGCTTCGCCCCCCTGACCTCCCGACGAGGGGCTCTGCCCTGGACCCCGCTGGGGGCTCCGCCCCCAGACCCCCGTTATAGGCTCGCGCTCTGTGCGCGAGCCATGGCCCCCCTTTGCCAAATCCTAAATACGTTTCCCAACCATGGAACAGAGCGGATCTGTTCTTGGT
>Ga0209454_1001277_pt1 | contig 15387 bp, 8 predicted proteins | sample WorMetHERISLAND1_2_FD_187400 | JGI IMG/M metagenome (GOLD analysis project Ga0209454, IMG submission 187400) | Marine gutless worms symbiont microbial communities from Max Planck institute for Marine Microbiology, Germany - Olavius geniculatus... | ecosystem: Host-associated > Annelida >...
TGCCAGAACGGTGCATTCTGATCCTGTCTGCGGATCAGTCTCTTTTTCTAACAAAATAAAAACTGCTTTTTATATTTGTGTATCAACTAAAATTGGTCCAAAATCTTGCTAGTTTTCTATTAAATTAAAAAATCGGGAGCAAATTCTTCCCAAACTCCACCCCTTCGATCGCCCCCATAGTTCTTCACTCCTAAATATTTCTATTCGCCCAGTTCTTAAGGTCTAGATGAAGCACGGTCGTATGCACATAAACATCGCATCCAATACATCATTACAGCTATCAATATTACGATCAGCAGCAGCAGAAGCAGCAGCAGCAACTGCGTTAGTATCGTTAGTGCGTCGCACGATGACGCTGCAGATCATCGATTTTTTCTCGGCTTTGTTTTGTTTATTTGCTATTGATCATGTGCAGTAGACTGATTGCATCTCCAAGATATATATATACACCAGCAACAAATTTTTCCTTTAGATCACCCTATGCTATTTTTTCTAAATTTTTATTGCAATGATTTTCTATACAAAGTGTAGTCTCAAATAGGAGAGGAACACCAAAAACTCAGCCGTGTAAAGCAAATTTTTGCTCAAATTTTTGCATGTTTTGCGCATTGTTTTAAATCTGCAATATGCACAAAATCCAAAACGATTATTGCAATACATTGAAAATTATTGTAAATCTGTAATTTCTGGCTAAAGTAAGTATTTTGAAACAAAGTTACAATTATAGACAGACAGACAAACAAAAACACAACATTCTGGCAAGTAAGCAAATGAAACTGTAAGCTTTCTTTCTACATAGAGTTCTGTAAAATAATAAGGGATGCGTTTCTTATGTCATCATGTTTGAGAAAGCAAATCCAGTTGCCTTATCGTGTAGACATTTTCACGTTAATTCGCACCGTTTGAACGCAAGCGTGTATATGGTGCAGTACCTGGCTAAAGGGACCAGTCAGCCAGACCGTACTACAGTCTTCAGCGGCTGTGCATTCCTGCTGCTGAGCTGGTCTAACATCACCCGTAGCGTCACTGCACTCGACGTCATCCAGTTCCACCCACTCTGCAGAGCGTCTCTCCAGGCAGTAGACTCGGCGTGTCTGTAGACCTCGTCCGCACGTCACTGAACACTGTGTACCAACCAGCATAATGTCATGTCACTCTATGTCACGATACGACACGATAGCGTCATCATTTAGTTCACGACCCGAAATCGTCCTCATGTCTCTCGCCGCCACAGTGTCTACAGTGTTATAACCGCCCGTAATCTCACTCCAGTCAAGCGTGACGATGAAAACAAGAAGCCTAGCTGTCTCTAGGATAGCCGACCGTACTAGTTGTCCTGAACTTCAAAGTCATCCAAGGTCAATGATTTTTGTCATTTGAAAGCCAATATGCCGCTTCCTATTAGTGATCAATAGTAACCTTGGCCCTATCTCTCACTTCATTAAAAGTCTGGCTTTAACGGTAAAACCCATAATTTACAAACATGAAAATATGACGTCAGCGAGACGTCACAAAAATATCTAACTTTTCTACGTTGGAGTGCTTGATTTTTCCTACACATTGTCTGAAAATTTTGTAAAAATCTACTCATTTTTCACGGAGATATAAAAAAAAACGTAAGGGAGGTTTCTTCTGATCACAGTGTAGACGGTTTGTTTTGCCTGAAAATAGGTGTTGTACACAAAACCGAGCCACGTTTTGGTCGTCTGACTGATTGATAGATTTAACATTTGCTACAGTTGTAAAATTTGCTGGTTTACTTTTGTATAGACCACTCCGTGCTCGTAGTCGTATATAAGGCTTATGGGTTTAAGTATTCCACTGCAGTAACTGATCATAAAGACTTCCATTCTGATAGTTAGCAAAGCCCACCCACACTACATATGTTTTATTTTGCTTCGATGTCGACGAACACAGATTGAAGCCAATCACCGCTTACAGCAATACGACACAAGAAGACAAATGTGACAATGTAGTCATTAGAGTACGTACAGGGTTCCAGGCGGTGGTAAACCATGTGGGCGGAAGATCACACGGTACTGGGCTGGTTGAGGGACAGGCGCGGCTCGTGTGAGGCCGAGGCGAGGAGACGGACTCACAGGCGGTAGAGTTGTATAACGTACGTCCTTCGTCGGCCACACACAGCGCTAAACGAGACTCCACCTCATCACAGCTGCTGCTAGCTGCACACTGTAGACGACAACCGACATAATTATCAGCGTTACAACAGCGGCTTCGATTCAAATATATTTTAGGTCGCAGTAAAAAGGGGTAAAATTATATATCATATGTTGAGAAAGTTTACCTATCCGCATATAGTCAGCAATTCAAGCAGTAACCAGACATAAAACGTACAACAATTAAGTTGATCGAGCCACCAAACTACCACACCAAAAAAGTAAGTAAATTTGTATGACGCACGGTGTAAAGGCCACAAAAGGGCAAACCCGCTGAATCTGAGCTGCAAAGAGACTGAAAGTAAGAGGGCCTGAAAGCTATGTTGTAGAAAAATGTTTTGTGCAGGCAACAAAAGCATACAAAAAAACTGCAAAATGCTCAAAAAGTATTCCAAATGTAGGGAGTGGGCAAAACTTCGAGAACCAAAACATGGGCGGATACGAAGGACATAAAGGAAATTAGAATCTGACTTATAGAGATAAAGACATAGACGATGAACAGAACAGACTGACCCCGGACCATTCGGAGACAATCCAGCTGGTGTTGGTACAAGGCTCAGTAGTACAAGTTCTCTGATGACGAGGTCTCAAAGCTGCATCACAGCGTTCGTCAGCTGTGGGGTCGCCACTGTCACTGGCGCACCAGACCAACCTCGTCTGTTCACCTGCCCCACCGCACGCCACTGAACACTGCATGCAACACGTGCGACAACGTCACCAGTTCGCAGAAGAATGCAAAAACATCATTATAAAACGTCACAAAGTTCTTCAGAATGCAAATATCAAAATGTTATATACGAGACGTATTTATCCCCTGCATTACAAACTAAGATACAGGAGCGAATGCGTATGTTTTTTTCATTACTAAACTGTAAAAAAACATTAAAAACACTAGAAAAAGGCATGTTGTAAAAAGTTTTGTTCGATTTTTTCGATATGTCATCGACACCAGCGTTCTGCCCTCGAAGTGCTCGAAACGACTACGGACCATTACATTCAGCTCGGCTTCTTTTCCTCAACCAATCTTCTCTAAACTTTACCAAACCAAATGCACATTAGCTTCGGCAGAAGTAAAATAGTGCTATTCCAGTTATTTAAAGTAGACCTACGTCAAAAAAATTAAAACAATGGCCGTAACAACAAAGATAAAAATCATTTGTTGTACGTTATGTTAAAAAATTAACGATAATGATTATGATTATGCTAACGATTTCGGCATGTAGTGTTAAAAAATTAAGTTAAAATTTTTGAGTAATTAAATACTATCAAATATAATTCCCAAATCTTAAAAAAGTTTAAGCTAGCTAGCGTTGATTAACTTAATTCAACGATTCGTCATGTGGCGCTCAATGTGTCCAGTTGTTTGAGCTGACTGCTACTGCGGCTACTGTGCAATATATCGCCGCCGGTGGTCTTATGCAATGGTCATTGGTCCGGTATTCGTAAAGTAACTGAATACTGTCAACAACCAGAAATCGTTGTTAAGGTAAGTTACGAGTATAAATGTGTACAATTTACAAACGACCTCAAACACGGTTATACATCACGATGCTGCCATGGAATGTATACGCAGAAGTATATGCTGATGTGTGGAGACAATTACACTGAGTGGTGCCCAGACATAACTCCCCCGCCGTGAACATAACCTTCCTCGGTCAAAACTCCTCTCTACGACAAGATAGAACAGAATCCACTTTACGTCAGAACCGCCACAAGCGGCTTTTATCTCACAGACTGCATCATCCAATCGTGCAAACTAATAACTTACCCATTTACTTTTCGTGTCATATATTTACCGAAAAGAGAATTATCGACAAAAAAGAGTTCTGACCTAAGGGGCTATGTCCGCAGTGGGGGATGGGGTTCGGTCCATCCTTAACAGTGAATATAAAATTGCATCACCACAGCGAGGCCCTACGGATGCTGTACCTCGGACCAGGGTCCAGTCATCCAGACGAAGCTACAGACGGCATTGAGGCTGGGTGTGCATGGACGCAGGTTGTCAGGCCGCGGCGACGGACAGACGGTCGGCGACGCGACACGGTACAGACCGTCGATGTCATCCTGTACGTAGCAGACCACGGGTCGGACGATGAACCCCGAACACTGGCACTCCTCCCACTCGCCCACGTACCAGCTGCATCATACACATCTAGTAGATGTAATAGCTCGTACAGCTTGAGCTACAGGACGTACATACAGTATGCACACGATGACGACGACACGCAGTTGCAGCGTGAGTCCCTGCGTGCACGCGCTCCGATCGACGACTTCACAGCGGGAGACATCGCTCCCACGCCTCACGCCTGACAGCTTGCGGCCGCCACCATGGACTAAGTAATCTAGTAGTCCATACCGCGACGCAGTAGAAGATTAGGGGCGTTGTACCTGCACGGTCCTATTTGAAAGTTAAGAAACTGATGGAAAAAATTTAATCATAAGAGGAAAATAGTAGGCTCTATAGACTAACGAAAAAGTATGAATATCCGCCCTTCATTTTAAGTAAGCAAGTAAGCAAATTGCCCTCAATTGCAAGTGTCAATCGCAAAAGCATTCGCGAATGAATAGTAGGCCTACATTCAGATGCAAATACCTAATGTCCGTTACATACAGAATAATGGACCTACAGTCATATAGGCAAATAAAATGTACATAAGCATTTCAAAACACGTGACTGATAGAGCGACGTAATTGTATAATATGAGCCAATGTTTGCATCTTGGCGTCTCGTTCAATCATAGTTTATGGCGCCATTATACAGAGCATATACATCTAAATTGAACAGTCAAAAAATACAAATTTGTGATTGCACAAGTGGCAAAGATGGCACAGTTTCAGCCGCAAAATATACCAAACGAGACATCTTCTGGCGGTCGAAACGATTTTCTACACATTTTAAAACATTTTTTCACTTGCATTTGTATTTTATCGGACAAGAAAAACTTACAGCAGCGGGCTTGCAGATGCCGTAGCTGGACTGTAGTTAGAGTGAGAAAAAAACAAATGTAGGAAAGCAGAAAATTAATGCAGCGGCAGCCGGCGACATGCGTTAAAACAGATCGGGTAAAAGGTTGCAATTTTCCGATAGGCTCTGCAAATAAAATATCCAATATGAGAAATAAATGAAAATCGCTGGAAACGATGCTTAGTTTTACGTGAGTCTCCAAAAACATTATCATTCTTTCACTCTTCGGCCCAGTCCGGAGAAAAATGAAATGCCGTGTGTTAATGGGTTCAAGGGCATTATTAAGTGCAGCAACCTAGACAGCCGTATATGCAAGTACAACAAATTGCCTGCAAATGTACAAATGTTTCATACAAGTTTTTATCAACCGGGCGTTCTTATACACTTCTAATGGCAGGCTATATTCCTATAGGGCCTATAGCTTCTGTTTGTCGTCAGCGACGATCTGTCTAATGCGTTTGCTTCCAGTTTATGTCTTCGTAAACTGCATCAACGAATCGTGCAAAATTATAACTTATCTATTTTTTGTATCTTTTTTGACTACATACTTGCGTTAACAGTTAACACCCAACATCTTCGTATGACGTCTGTTGGCAATGATTTTTCCTTCGACTGCCAAATAAGCATCATTCTGTATGCGTTATCGGCTACTATCCGCCAAATGAAATTCGTAGCTCTGAGATGGGTTCGCTCATTAAGAGCTATATTCGGACCTTCTAACCTTTACTAAACCGCGCAGTTCGCAATTTCTTTGACGTTACCGGTATCCGAAGCATTATATCATACACATGCATAAGCGTACTAATTATAAATTTTAAGACACAAATTTCGCCACGAAAGACATTTTACTTTGCGTGTTTCGTAACATCAGTAAATAACAGAATAGATTGACAACGAAAAAGTTCGTTAGGCCTACCTCTCACACGCATCCAGTTTACATTTGCGTTCGACAGCAGGTTTGATTTGTCCGGCGCACATTGACGTGTGCACGACGCGTTCTTGCGTTCGCGTCTGTAGAACACAGTTAATGGCGCGCTCTTGATAACCTATCCACAAACAAATCATCCATCACAATAGTTCTACGATCGTCCGATCCGCTCATAAGAGATCGCATTTCGTTCTGCCGATGTATATATATATATTCTTTTACTGCAACCTGTCAGATACGGCAGGTTAAGTTGATTGATGTTCGTCAATCTTTTCCCGCGATTCGACTGTGTATCAAACCGACTTCATAAATATAATTGGCTCAAAAGACCAGCTCAAGTTGGTTACATTTTGTCACGTATTTGCTTTTATGGTGAATGCCTACGGAACATCGATATAGTAGTGTCAAAAGTAGGCTGGGATCGGCAAGAAATGAAAAAGATCAGGACTAAATATAACATCTGATCGCACGCAGAGTGTGCAGTACCAGCTGCAGTAATGTCAAGTAATTAGTTAACCACGTTAACGCATGTCGAGTTTTAAAAAATATATTAAAAATACCACGAAATATATACCATATCTGCGAAAAGTATGGACGCTGTCTTATATACTAGGTATAGGTCTTCGTCCACTTTTTATTGCGACTCAGAGCGATTGGAATCTACGGTGTATACGTGGGCGTGCAAAATTATTCAAAATATATCACAGCAGTCACCACTGAAATATTAGATGCAAATTAGCCATAGGCCTAATAGTCATTGTGCGCATTGTTATCCAAATAAATAAATAGGCATAATACAACGAAGTTAGAAAGCACACATCGGAATGAAGCCTGCATACAGTTAAATGTGATATACCGTAGTTGCAGTGTCCGACGCATTCTCCCCAGTCTTCTGCTCTCCACAGATGGACGTGCCGCTGATGGTCACGACTGCGCCTAGATCTCGCATGGCGTCTAGCTTCCTCTACGGACTGCACAGCACATATAGGCAGTAGGGCCTATACGTACAGTCATATACACTCTAACGCTCTGTACTGTTAACAGTGTCAGCACACACAGTTAAAAAGCAAAAGTTAAATGAGTCTACAGCTCTTCATGAGAAACTCATCTTTGAGCTACGGAAGTTCCGGAATGTCACCTGTCATGAGATCACACCACAACAGGTAAACGTGCCCCTGCCTTAACCCAAGCCAGTATAGTTAATTTACTTATCGTTCAGGAATATAGGCTGAGTTCATCTGGTTGGTTGGTTACTTACTGAGATGGTTGACTGTCCGCAGACAGTTACCCAACAAGGACTAAACCACTTGCTAGGCGGGTAGCAACCCGACTGCAAGTCGAACCCACGATCGTTTGATCGTAGCCTTAAATTCGTCGTCTGATTTCGCCCGACAGTCAGTGTGAGTAGTGACAAACTGGCAACGAATATTTTGTGTCAAAAAAACCCAGAAATGTAGCAGTCTATACTGACAAAATGTTTGAACGGTGAAGACTATTCGGCTGAACATTCGTCATTTTTCTGCTGCAGCCGCTCCGACTTATGACAACGTTTAACCTTGTAAAGACAGATCGGAAATCTGGATTCGATCACTGCCGGTTATGCCATGCTGTGAACGCCCAAGCCTGAGTGTAGCAGTGTTTTGATGACCCGCGTGCGGTCACTACGCGTCAAAACTGCTGAAGACTGTTCACTTTGTCTTTGCGACCATGCTTAGCAGGAAGAGCAGAGAAAATGAACATGTTCAAAAAATTTGGTAACATGCAGAATACAGTCGCCAGTCTACGCAATTCCCCGTTTATGTTCCTTTGATAGCAGCTGCAATTGCATGTTTTGGCTAGGGGTTTAACCCTCAAATCTACCCTACATTAAAGGTCAGAGATTTCCATTTAAAACAATTTGTCTTTGGGCTTCGCAAGTGTACCTGCCAAATGGCATCAAAATCTGTCCAACGGTTTAGGCAGGACGCAGTAATGTGACAGACGACAGATGGCAGATAGACAGACAGACCACGCTACGGAAAAATGTGTAAAAATAGGCGGAATCGTTTGCGTTACATAAAGCGATTTCGTTTAAAACAAATGAAATTCAAACCAACAATATGACAATCACCAAAATCGTAATCAATTTGGTTCAAATTACCTGCACTCAACTTATAACTTATAACTTGTTAAGCCTACAACTTGATAAATATGGCGCCAATATTGTTACATATATCCCAATATAACCGCTTCAGTTATCTAGATATTAGCACCTTAAGAATTCAGAACTCAAATCGGCATCATCATAATAATTAATTACTTCATCATATCATTATCAGTCTGTCCAGTCAAGCGTTTAGCAGTTTCGGCAAGCGCTCTCCAATAGAGTCGATCCCGAGCTAAACGCAATACTGAATGTAGATTACGACAGTATTATGTAGGCCTGCTCCTGGTAGTCTGAAGTCATATTGTAGCAACATGACTACAGGAGGTTATCAGCTCTGGACTCGTGCACTATTCTGCCTGTAACTGGCCAAGCGAAGCGTATCGGCGCCACTGAATGATAAACTAGTAGCACGTTGTTGTTGCACGGTCGGTACTCGTGAGCACACCGTCACTATCCTTGCAACCATTGCGTACAACTTTATTATCGGCGGCACAGGTGATTTTCCTGTGATTTATAACGCTCTGAAGTCGGAGCGCCGCTCGTACTACTGCACGGCTTCTTTGGGGGTTTATGAGCGGCTGTGGAATGCTTGGAAAGATGTCCTTTATTTCCCGGAACTGTTATGTCTAGACGGCAGAAGTCGAAACAACAACAATGAAAGCAAACCAGCAAGAGCGAAAATTTAACTAAGACTTCGCTGTTTCTCAATCAGCTAATGATGACAGCATACTATCAGAAGAGTTAAATTGACCACGGTGCAAATTTGCACGCGCGATAAAGCACTATACACGGGATAATTATTGCCAAAAATGTTCCATTTCACAATACACAGTACGGTAAAAGCCAGTGGCACGGCCCCGAAAAAAGTGTTTAATGGGCACTATGTGTGAGCATAAAATAGGGGCTATCTGCGCGCTGAATTCGAATTTGGCATTCCCAACAATTCTGGCATAGCATATTCCCGTCTCCCACATTACAACATCTCAAAACCAGGCTCTTCAGAAAATTATATCAAGACATCATTATCTAAACCTGCAGTTAGACCTACTGTTTAACCTTGACGTAGCTCAAGCGCAATTCTGATTGACCGATTGACTGATGATTGACAATACAAGACAGACAATAATTTTGCACGTAAGGTTTACTTACCCGCTGAACGGAGGAGTCGACGAAGCAGAGAATAAGCAATACAACGGCGACGACGTAACACGACTGCATTATGAAATGCTGCATCGTTCATAGCAAGCACATGATGAAGACAGCTGCTGTTTGCACACGCCTGCAAATATTATGTAGCACAAGGAATTAGGCCTACCAGAGTATTTCAGTTGTCGAAGTTATTTTGGGACATATAACTCTTCCGGAAAAAAGCAGCCCCAAAACAAAACGTTGCTGTATACGCAAATATATAAACCCAATATTCAACAAAAAACAGTTTATAACACGAAGGCCTACGAAGCATTAGTAGGCCCTATTAGTTACTGAGAGAGCGGTCACAATCGCCCACCCTGGTGACGACGCTGAACGGGTTGACGCGATAGTTAAATTTATGCAAACAGAATTACTGGCAGAAATTAATTTTCATTTGATTTGTCTATGTGTTCGTATTTTAGGCTATACTACGAGCAGTTACCCGGTATTTTAAGCATTAAGCACCACGGCCTCCTTCGGAACACTCTGTTTACGTATTTCCTGCATAGTATTAACATTGTAACTGTCTGCGTTCCGAGAATCGAATGACGGCGACGATAAATATGAAATACATCTCTTACCTAAGTTACCTGTTGTCGGTTGCCGACTGCGTCGTCTTTCTGTCGCTACGGAAGTGGTCAGTCTGTTAGTTGAGATTGCTGCGTGACAAAGTCAGTGTACGGACATTTGCGGTCAATCCGCATACCACCAAGCAGAATTAATCTCTTCACCAGAAACTACCTTGTCGATCGCGACGCGAGAGAATGCAGCCAGTGCACGCTGTAGGGCCGTGTCGTGCGTTCAACTGCCACCACTTTACCATGTAAGTTGTACGGCGGCTGCAGTAGCAGCGCTAATGCCTCTCCCAGCCGCTTCATGATGGGTGGCGGGCATAATAGCTTCATAGCACCTGCAGCTGCAGCTGTCAATCATATCTCATCATTCATCATCTGCCCAAGTCGTTTAACGACGCTTTCGTCCTTCGGCGCCTCAAAACGTATCTCTTCATCAAAATTTGAGTGTTGTTTTTGTTTGGATACTGTGAATTTTGCGAATTTTTGAGCAGTTTCAAGAACACTTCGTGCCTTTCTGCTCAATACTCCGACTTTTGCACTTACACTGTACCTTGCAATAGGCCTATTTGTAATTATGTGAAGCAGTGAAATAGTATGATCCAGCAATTAATAGGTTGGTAATTTCATTAATTGTCTGGACACTAACTAGCCCATCGGTAGTGGACATAGCTATATAGTTTTTACTACTTTGTTTGCTTTAAAAATTTGATTCATAGACATAGGCTAATTAATTTCGTCGGTAATAATAAAGAAAAAAAGGAACCGTTTAGAATTATGGGTTAATAGTTGTGAATACGCTTTCGTCGTGATTAATAGTACTTATGAACACGTTTATTCGCCTTAACGGCAGACAAAACAGACAGATACACAATATCACAATATACAGAGTAAAAAAGAGACAGAGATAGACAAATAGAAATAAAACGTACAGCCTACACACAAATCAATCGACTAAAAGCTTCACGTTCAACACATACATGGCTATAGTGTTATATACAGCTGAAAAGTATGTCGGCCAAGTGTGAACCTATGCCTATCATGCGGCTTCCGCTGAAAATTTACTACGCCGGTATAACCGATTAAGTGGAATGTTCACACACGGGTTTGTCTATGTTTACGTATTTTTTGGTTTTCCAGATTAATTCTTGCACAGACGAACAGACAAACGGGAATGATCCTCGATGCATTCTATTAAAACGACCTCGTAAAAATAGTCGAGTCTTCTATCACAATGAGAGACGTATTGTATTTCTGCAGGCCTATGTGGTCCGCGTTTTACTGCACTCGCACCTGGCGTGAGTGTTGTCTGATGACGTCAGAGTCGTCTAGGCAGACTTACTTGTTGCTGCCGTGAATGATGAATCTGCCTGTCGGTTGGAGGTGAAAAATGCTAATGGCAGTTTCGTAAAGTGTACTTAATTAATGAATCACAGGCTAGTGAACAATGGGAAATTTAAGCATTAACCGAATTAAGTTGCACTTATGACTGTTGAATTAATAGAATGAAATGGGCTTACGCCAATTACTAAAGATGCAAGTTTGCCAGTACTTAACGCCACATTTCTTGTACCGTTTCTATCAATTAAGCGCCATTGAGGGATATCTTTTTCAAGCTTACAACTTTCTATAATAAATGCCTACCGTGGCTGATCGGAGCGATGATATGTCTGCTGGCTGCATAGCGGGTATAATGTGAACAGATGACTGTTATAATGGGCTGCGTTCTATCGTGGATTTTATTCGTGAATATTGCATAATATTTTGACTTTTGACATGCCTCGTTAATAAGCAATTTCAGTGCAACAGGTCGATGCCCTCACTTTTACCAGGAGGAGGACGCGTTCTCCCACTATTTCACTAAAATCCACGTAAAAATCAGCGATCGTTGTATTCGTTTTCTTTATCTTGTAATTTATTTTACCATAGTTGACGTGCTGAAAATTACGTAGTTACAACTAAAAATTTGGAGCAGAGCCCAACGTGACGCCGTCCGACACCGTCTCCGAATGGGGGAGTCATGATCCACGTACGACTGCTTATTCGTCAAGCCGTCGATTATAAATGTGGCAAAGTGTTTTTCTCTCCAAAAACCCGTTAACGAATCTCGCTAATTTAGCTTCAGTTTCTTTCAGGTAAGAGTGTCCCTTTCTCCAAATTTAAGAGATCGATCTTTGGTCCTTTGGACCAGAACCAAAACTGGGGGAACGGGTCTGTTGTCCGGTTTCGGAGAAAAAGTTGAAAATAAAAAATAGAAAGTAAAGAAGCGAAAACATAAGGTTTCACATTATCACATTATTTCAACGTGTTGTTATTACGTTATAGCCTAGTATTAAAACAAAGCGCAAATCATGGAGATTCCAGTAAGATTTCGCCTTTCGCCATTGAGTTCCAGACCCCCGACTTCTTTCTTTAAGAATACACCCTCTTGTTTCGGTCTTAGCATCTAACTGAGCTCAGGAACTGCAGGCTGCAGCCTGGTATAGTTGCAAGGTGTGTAGGTTGTAAAGCAGGTCGATCGGTCAGTTGTCGGTCTGCTAGCGATCAGCCTCAGCGAGTGACGTCGGATGTCTTTTATTAATTTACCTACGCACGCACGGCACGGCTGGTGGTAATAATTCTGTCCAGTCTACCAACTACTCAACTGCGATCGATCGACTGATGGAAAACCGAAGCAGACTATGCACAAGAACGCACCTGTAGGACGGACTACGGACATGCAGTACGCATTTGTCGAATGCCATATAGAACTAGCTTGCAGACTGATCCAATAAAAAAGTAAGCACCTCAGTTTTTCATCATGGGCTTTAACAGAATCAGATATCATATTGACCACTTTCAGTAATCTTCACCGATATAGCCTACTCTGCAGTATATTTGAAAGTGATCACCATCACATACCAAACGTGTCGCTACACTACCGTGTGAAATATAGACCTAATCAGCTTTAGAATGAGTTACAAGGTATAACTTTTAACATTCTAACGCTGACTATTTTTACTACACGTTTCGGGCGTGATGGGATCTTTTCACGATTCTTTGCATTCTTTGCAAACATCCTTTGCAAATACTGATTAAAGATACTCAGAGAATGACTCATAATGAAGAGCATCTGCGATGCGAGAGTGACGTTACTGGCCCATCGGCGCGTCTTTCGGTCACTTCAAACTCGTGGTCAGTTACGGTCTCAGTGTCTCTGGAGCGAGTTCGTCTGATTTACAGCCACGTACTGTAATGCACGCCCGTGCCTGGCGTCAAGCACACGTGGAATAGTTGCAGGCTCGCAGTCGCAGGTGCGCCACGAGCTAATTGAAAACACTACCTGGTCACTCATTCCTGACTAGCAAACTGCCCATGTGATTCATGGTGTTCTGCATGGCAAGCTCAACAACCAGATTACCAGTATGAGTAAACGGTGGATCGGGCAGGCACCTTCATTCAAACTAGAAAAATATGTCGGCTCAGTGTCAACATTATCATGCGGCCGTCGACTTTTTGAGCGAAAAAATGGCACACCGGTTGGCCACTCTTGCGCTGACGGACAAAGGTTTGCACCAATTTTAGTTTTACTACGCCCGTCGCCTGCTTGTTTTCGAGTTAGTATTATAGAGTGACAGACGCACGGACGATCAAAACCCGTACGTGCCGCTATCTATCAAGGTTATCCCAGTCCATAAAGACGTTTATCCAGTGGCGGTTTTAGGCCTGGGCCGGGGAGGGAGGCAGAGACCCCCAGTTTTGCTCCACCCCTCCCCCAGTTTCATAGCCGCCCATATTTTTTGCAAAGATAACACAAATATTTAATTTATTTGCGTTTCCAAATTTTAGAAAAGTGGGCAAATTTGCGGCTTCCATTGAACGTCCGAATACCAAAAGTGCTTCAGCTTTAGGAGCTTCGCCCCCTTCACCCCCTGACCAAGCCATGAACCCCGAGCCCATTATAGGCTTGCGCTACCGCGCTCGCCATGGGGGCGTGCCCCCTAGATATTGCGGGCTAGAACCGCCACTGCGTTTATCCCACAAAACTGATAACGTGCAATCCCCCTTTGCGCCAGCTTTGTCCCCACCCTTCCATCTTTTCTTCTTTATCTTTCCCTTCTTTTCTCCCTTTTTGGCTACGATTTTAGTGCATTTTAGAGACCAAGTCATCAGGTAGAGAAATGTTTAAAGTCTTATCGGCCTATTTCTTACCTAGTTTTACAAGCTAATAGCTTAGAAAACTGTCGCCACATTCTCCTCCCTCCCCTTTTCCTCCCTCCCTCCTAGGGCCTCCTTCCTTTTCCCCTGTCCTCCCCTTACCCCTTCCCTTCCCCTAGAAGTCGTTGTCGTCGTTCAGTGTCTTCCTCCATAAGAAGGGTTGGCGGCGCGTATAGTAGGCCTATCCGTTTAACAATCATGATTTTCCACTGCTGCAGCCACTTTATTGATCTTCATTCCAGTCCATTTCGTGATGTCGATCTTCTGTCTAACGTTGGCGTTGTCGACCACGATTTCTATAACCTGGTACACACCTAAAAGTAGGACCCCTCAATCCAGCTAGGGGGTCTGTGGAGCGCTGTGAGCTAACCCTCCTTAAAAACGGCCCTGTTTATAAGTAGTGACACAATTTCGCCGGCGTAAATTTTTCCCCTACATTTTTATGACCCAACGTGCGTCATTCCCTCTATGTTTAAACGCCCCTGTCAGTCCAACTGTTTCTAGATGGACATTGCAGGTCACTGACAATTAGGTCTAACACTTAGCCTAGGCTTAGGGCCTACGTATCACGCAGAAATCATGAAACTTAAGCCTTGTGTGAATTGAATGAATTTTGGGGAACAGAAATTTATGCTATATTGCACACTCGTTGTCAAAGCGCACTATTATTCAAACCATTCTAATTTAGCCTGCGGCTATGGTCAAAAGTCTGCATTTTGCTGGTTGAAAATGTGAGCCTCCAGCTGCAATAGGCCTACTTTGAGACCAAACTTTAAGTGGTCAATTGGCACCAAAATGTGTAAAAATGCGCCAATAAAAGTCACTTAATCATTAGGCCGCAAATTGCGCGATATCCAAAATGCAAGTAGAAATTCACGAAAGGTTTGAAGCACACCAATTCAAAATCGAATAGAATCTTTTTTTAATCGAATCCGAGGTCAAATTGTCCATCTCCAATCGCAATGTTTATTGTTTACTTTCGGTAATTGAAGGGCACTGTTGTCATGGAAAGTGGTTAGGAAATTTGCAAAAGAAGGAGAAAAATGCCTTTTCCGTTAATAAAATTGGGCTACCTTGCATTGAAGCACATAAGCAAGCCGCTAGCAAATGGCATTAAGATGAAAGCTAAATCAACGCCGTTTTTGAGAAATCGCATTCTGTTGCCGGCAGCTCAGCGTTAGTGTTCTTATGTTTCTCTTTTTTCTCTTGAT
>Ga0209454_1001280_pt1 | contig 15383 bp, 7 predicted proteins | sample WorMetHERISLAND1_2_FD_187400 | JGI IMG/M metagenome (GOLD analysis project Ga0209454, IMG submission 187400) | Marine gutless worms symbiont microbial communities from Max Planck institute for Marine Microbiology, Germany - Olavius geniculatus... | ecosystem: Host-associated > Annelida >...
AATATTTTAATCTATCAGTGCCTGCAGTGACGTCATGACCCTAGCCCATATAGATCATGAATATTAATGGCTAGCCGACGACGTCATCATTCTAGGCTAAGCCATAGCCTATAGACGTCATGAATATTAATTCATGACGTCTATAGGGTAAACTCATGACGTCACCGCAGGTCATCATGGTGGCACGTTTTCTACGTCGTTTTCGTAGATCGTCGACTTCAAAGGTAAATTTTTCCGCGTTGACAAAATGCTTGGCGCCAACATTACTGTCAAAGTTATCATAAAATTCTGCACTTTTAGGAAAATGGATAAAATGTATATGTTAATTTTGGTGTCCATGGACCTTTAACTTATTTCATAACAGGTCAGCATGAAAAACTGAAAAATATTATATGACAATGTTAAATGAAAGGATACACAGCACACATCAACAATATTTCAAATTTAGAGAAAAGACATAATGAAGAAATAAAGAACTAACAATGGCAAACTATTATCCTAATTATCTGCAGATACCTCAAGTCACGGCTGCAGAAAATCAGCTTTCTTTCCAGCAAAAGAGCAGCAAACACTTGGAGGACTTGATCAACGGACAAATGAGCAAAGAGTGTTGCAAAACTCACCTGTACACATATGAGGCATAAGCACACATACAATATTGTAACTGTTTAACCAGCAAAACCTGGAGCAGGCAGCTGTTCTCTTGGTTGTCCATTCTGGACAGCTCCAAACCATAAAAAAACTAAAAGTGCCTATACCAGTATGCCTCCCATAAAAATCCATCTCAAAGCTGTGGAGTGTCATTGGCTATAAGGAATCAGTGTCACGTGCCATCCAACACAGGTGACCGTGTCCTGCCTCAACCCCATCCAGACAGATTTACATGTACCTTTTTACACTGGAAAGATGAGAAAGTGAGCTTCCACAACATCTTTTGGCTAAACAATATAAACCTTTGACTCTTAGGAAAACTTCTATCAACAAAATGAAGTCTATAAATATACACTGATAACACAATTGCATTATTATAATGTAACTACAGTGAACGCAGCATATGGTCAGAAATACTGTTTATGTAAAAGAACCGCACAAAGTTCTAATTTCTCCTACTCATCAAATCTCTCATGTCAGCACACCTGATAGAACGAATACGGCATATAATGAGATGGTAACATTTCAGAATCTATTAACAAGTACAAAATACTTGCATTGTTGTATGGAGTTTCACAAGCATCTCGCTTTATGATGTACGTGAGCTTTGCAAAGTCCGGTCCCTGTCAGTCACAACACGTACAGAGACACTCAAGCTCTAAAATGACAACAAACTTTGGCATGGTCTGGTCCAGTAAACTGCAAATGTAACTATATAATGCACACAGTTAACAAAACACAGTAAAATACATCAGTCCAGTGCTGATGCACTGTGCAGCCATATGCCGAAGCTGTGCAACTCTAGGCCTGACCCTATCCTTAAGCTGAAAACTGACACACTCATTACTGCTGTCTACATCCACAGTGAACGTTCACACCAATTTCAGTTTTCTGAGCTTTTGTGCTTTTGAGTTAAAAACCCGTATGGGACGGATGGGCATTAGGCAAGATGCACATGGCGGCCCATTACGACCACTACAACAATATTGGACAATCGGCTAATGAGCCAAAAGGGCAACTGAATGACAGTTTTTCACAATAGACACAGTGAAAGCAAAAAAAAATACAGAGCACAGCACACAACAACACAACTCACACCAACAGGAACAGTAGCAGCAGTTGCAACAATAATGTTCATGGTGTTGTCACAACCATAGCACTCCCACAGCAAAAGTTCACCCGGTTCACTGCAGAACTGTACAGGGGGACACCAACCTTATGACCAAGCTAAAACTATAGATCCCCCAAAACCACATTCACCATCACCATTGTATTACTAGTCAGCTTAAAAGCTGATACATATTTTACCAACCCGTGGAGGGTAGCAGGCTCAGTTGACCCTGTAACTCGTTATATACCTGGATAGTTTACCTGCCTGAAGACAATCATCCATCCAGGTACTAACCAGGATCAGTGTGAAGTAACTTCGCTGATTAAGACCAACATATTACCACTACACCATGCTGCCTTCCGAGCTGTATGGGCTGACAAAACTCACCACAGTGCGAATGTAGACTTCTTTGTTTGGTGCGGGGAACGGTCGAGCGTAAGCCACTTGAAGCATCTCTTCGGCCGATACAAGTGACATGAAGCGACACGTCCGCACTTTGTCGAGGAGTTGCATGTACAAGCTCTTCTCACTGATGTGACTTACGATCACCAATGCTTCTGGCAGCCGTGGACCATCACCAGGGGGCTGTGCAAACCAACCACACTATGAACAACCAGAAGCTAAAAAACAATGTTGCTGACATATTGTTTGGCTCTCCGCCTGACCTTATGAGCCGAATTACTCCTGACCCGGGGAATGTTCATGCCAATTTTGGCTTTTCTTACACCTTTTAGTTTTCGAGTTCTAAGCCAGTGCGTGACAGACAGATGGACAAATGAGCAAGACTTGTAGTGTGGTCTGTAAAGATGGCCTAATGATAAATGGCCAAAGAATAAGTTCAAAAGAACTGGAGTAAACCAGACAGAAACAAGCTGATGTATACTAACAACCAGTAAGAAATCAACTGGGTATTCCACACAGCACTGTAATGTATGCAGCAAAAACCATTATTAACATAGTCTGTAATGCATGGTAAATAAAGCATAAAATGTTTTTTTCTTATTTTAAGTTTTACAGCGCTATACAAATTTGCTTTTAACTTAACTTTAACTTAGACAACTGTAGAAATTACGGTCTGACTTACTCACCAGATACCGACTGCACCAGCCATATCTTCTTCCACCGGATTCATTCGTCAACAGAAACGAAAACTGCTCACTAAACACACCAAATGAATAAACTTAATTTTTTTTATTAATACCCAAATGATATTTCTGTCCACATTTCTGTGAAGTTCAGATATAATGGTCACTAACATTTCACTATGAGTCAGTAGTGTGAACTTATGACTTCCAACTGTTACAGATACTGGATAGTCCAAACTGTTCCAAAATCAAACCATGCCTTTCAGTTTTGGTGGAAGAGGCACAAGTGTATAAACAATTTGTCAATGGCTGTGAAACTGTTGCTGCCAATAACACTACTTTTGTTTTAATTTACGTGGAAAATTCTTCCAAATTTACGCCAGGCTGTGGCACATCTCCAATACTGAACTTCTAGGAACAACAGCTTTGTCCTCTGATACTGATGGCCCAATACATATCCAAGCAGTTAGAATCAACGAATAATACAGACAGAAAAATACAACTGTTAACCTTTGCACACCTACACATGACTGATTCCTTTTATTGTTACAAAAATTACAGACTACTTACCACTGATAGCTAGATGTGGGCTGCAGCACTTCTGCTTCTGGAAAACAAAAAGCTGAAGTCAAACGATCAGCTGCGGAAACCTTGCAATTACAAACAACGTCAGAAACGTAAAAGAATTTCACAATACACCGATCAATCAAATTCTTTAACAAAACCAGCTAACAAACTGCAATTGTAAGCGATAAAATAGCAGTAAAACACCAAAAAAACAGTAAGACTCATTGAACAGACAGCACGTTGATGATAAGTGCAATGTTAACATGCAACATTAACAATACGTTACATGTAATATAACATAAAGCACAGTAACAAGCTCTAGTTACCTGCAATGTTAAATCACAGGCTGCGCAGTAGCACCAGCCCTGTTGTAAGGGTGACCAGCCATTTCAATGGGAAACTCCAAAATTTGACCACTCGTATTTCCCAAACCCCTTAATTTTTCCACACCAAAACTTGCACAGATGATTACGTCCAGCATATCTCCTGATGTGCAAAATTTGGTGAAAATCCGTTTACGGGGGGCTTCCCCACGAATAGGTGAAATTACATTAATATGTAATAAGAAACTGTGATGGAACATGTCTTTCATACACTTTTGTTGTATACTGTAAAACATATCTTCAATTTGTATTCCTTAAGAGGTTGCATTTTGTCAACTGCTATTAAACAAACATGTGACGTGATCAGCGATCACCTCATGTGGAAAGCAGAACAGGATGTGAGGTCGTAAGCAATCACCAGTGGCGTCAGTGGCTTGTAGAGTGACAATCATTGCATACTCAAACAAACGATGCAAGTCAGACTTCAGTCTTGCCTTCTCGTAGTTGGATACATCTTTATACTGGCAACAGTGACACAACAATTACTGCTTGTTATACCAAAAGGTAACCCATACTTGATACAAGCGTAAGAACCAAAGCCGATCCCAGTCGCCAAACAGTCAGCCCGCAGGTGACATAGTCATAAACCCAATGATAGGCTGCCATTGCTTTCCACCAGTATGCTTGTTATACTGCTGAAAAACAATTATTACTAAGGGCCAATTTATTTAGGTCCAGGTTATTTTCTCGGTTAACTATCTCGATCTCAAGGTCAATTACAAAAAGTGATATTATTTAGCAGCATATTGACACACAGTCAGTGTGATGCAGGCAATATCACCTTTTGTAATTTTTGCTGTTTTCGATGTGGAAGTCCTTAAATGTTGCCATTAACAAGTGTATAAATGGATGTTTTGTACATTTATTTAGTGTAATTGGCCATTTCTGCTAAGTTACGAATCCAGTTTAAACCATGTTCCCCGAAATGATGTCCTGTGTGCTGTTAAAGCAGAATTTTGCACAGACTGCCAAACAAACAGCAGACTACAAACAAAAGCTTATCACTGGATATCAAAAAACAATCCACTAGAGATAACATAATAATACCAGCAACTTAAACAGCAAATAAACTTAGTGCACAAAGTAAATTAAAAAGTCTACAACGTACTGTAGCCTGCTTCACTTTCGATACATGATGCAAACGTTGGCGGTGTTCTTCCAAATCGATCTCAGCATCACTTTCTGGTTTTAATAAATACAGAAAATATCAACAATAAACCATGGAACTTGATTCTGAACTGAAATAATGCTGTTCATTTACCTTTACACAATAAAACCCATGTATGTTAAACCGATTTTGGCAGAATCATCCGAGACAATAATGTCGGCAAATTGCAACCACTGATAATAACAAAACGAACATGGACAAAATATCATTTGAACCTTGAACAACAGAGATAAAGTCAACATCACAGCAATGCTTACATGAGGAGATGAAAATGAAAAACAAGCATAGAACTAATAACTGAAAATATCACAGCTACAATGTGCATAACACCTAGATCAAACTGCACAATTCTATGAGACAATTATATGAAAAAGAGCAGACACACCGATAATGGATTCATCACTGGATGACGGATCAGAAGCATCTGATATCACAAAATTAAGACGAAGAATAGAATACGCATTGCTGACTTTGGCTTGGATCTAAAACAGCAGCAGAAATTATCACAAAAAGCACACAAACAGAAAGTTGTAAACTATCGCGGCCTAACCAACAAAAAGATTTCTGCAAAGACCGAGAGAGAGCTCATCCAACTTTTCAGCACTTTTAGTATGGCAAGGGTTAAACTCAACTAGACTAGAATAAGCCCAAGTCATCTCGATAGCCAGTATTTTTAACCAATTAGGTCAGCATGCCCAAAGTCCTGGTCACAAGGGCCAGATGTTATGCATAACTTGCCATTTCTTTCTTAGTGGTGAACATAACCATCACAAATACTCACTACGCTTACCAGACTGAGTTACCATCTCAGTACTAACCTGGCTTGATGCAGAGTACTTTGTTGATGCAAGGAACATTGTTTCCACTAAGTTAAGCAACCACCTAGTGTGGCATGGTACTGTAATGGTAACGTGCCAAACTTGTAACCCTGATGTTGCAGGTTCGACTCCGAGCCAGGGCACTGCCATGTAACGACTTTGGGCAAGTTGTTCACACATGTGCCACTGGCCGGGGGCTGCATGAGCCGGGCGCCTTGGCAGTGGCCGGCCGACATGTGTATTGGGTTGACCAGGGCGCCGGGACGGTGGAACGAGTGGACAGGGAGACTGGCACAGAGCGGGTGACTGTCAAGACAAGGTTGAACGACTTGACCGACATCATCAGTGTCGTACGGCCATCCAGTGACAGCAGGTGCGTCAGCACATCAACATAAGTTTTGTAGGTCAAATATAAAGGGTTAAAAGGAGTCTGTGCGTTTTTGTAAGAAACCTATCTCAGAGCTACGAACTTGGGCCAAAGATGCTCGGAGTGCATCAGTGCATAAACACGAGTTTGATAGCTCAAGTAAAAGGGTTAGGCTACGGGTCTCGCCAGCGTTTTATATAGGAAGCCCATCTCACAGACTCACAGCCACAGCGCATCACCTTCCATATTGGTCACACAGTGTTACTTGCCGCCTACACAGGTGAACGTCTTTCGCCTTACCATTAGCCAGGCAGGCCAGTACTCAATTTACCTAGCCTGGAGGGACGGAAGGCTGAGTTTACCGGGATGGGTGGTTTACATACAGGTATATATTGTTACTTATTGTTTTTCTGACAGCATGAAACTCTCATGATTAACGAGAAGAGGAGAAGATCGTAGCTTCATTACTTCACTGCTTGAGATTTTTAATATTTGTTTGGTAATGAAATGTTGCTGGCTGTCAGGTGCGTGAACAGGTGTGGTCGTCTAAGTTGTTCTCACCTGTGTGTGGTTGATCGTGACTCTATGTCAGCTCACTGCACGTGTCCTCGTTCAATGACTTTAAGCACTGACTTGCTCACATGTCAACATGTGACATCTGACTGCCCATCTGACCAGGTGCAATGTCTCTTTTTGAGAAATTCTCAGAAAATATTACAAAAACGAGGTGGAGTGGTCAATGAGCTTGCAAGAAACCTTGAGCAAGTTGCTCACCTGCAGAGTGAACTCAGCCTTCTACCCTCAGCAGTATGGCAAATGAGTAGTAGCTTGTGGTCTACGAGATAAAGGATGAAAGTTTACTGTGGCTGATTGAGGTGGTGGTATGTCTGCTGGTTGCACCACAATTCAAATTGTTCACTGGCCCAGGCAATGAATATCTGCATAATGAGCTACAGTCTTTTGTTTTTAATTGAAATTGGTTATTGATTCATTGCTAATTTCTTAAAAGTTAGCTAGTAATTTTTAAGTGGAATCGTTGTTTGCAGCACAAGCAATTTCGCCTATATTTACTACACATGTATTTCTTCGTAGCCTGGTCCATCTGTAGTCTTCCACACTCTTCCACTTTGCTTAAACCGTTTCATGTACTGTGCCATTTGGCACACTTGTGTGGTCCAAGGTGTCAGATGGTGAACAGGAGATTTGGCAATCAAACCCTGAGCAAAAAAACAGTTGTGCTTCTTTATGAAAACAGAGTATTTAGAATTTTCCAGGTGTCAGCATCAGTCAGTGATTCCGCGTCTTGTCGAGTTACTTTGCTACTTGTTTTAATTATATACTGAGCTCTAGTTAGGCTAGCAAGTGTGCGTTTGTTGATAGGTTCGCTGTGGTGACGCTGGCAGCGCTGGGTCGTGCGTGCCTCGCTGTGACGGTGTCACGGACTGCGCGGACCGGTCGGACGAGCTCAGCTGCTACGGCTCGTGTCTGTCTGGGTCGCAGTTCCAGTGCCTGGGTGGTCTGAGGCGCTGTGTGCCGGCGTCAGCGCTCTGTGACGGGCGCGTGGACTGTGATGATGCCAGTGATGAGGCTCGCTGTGAGCGATGTGTGGGGTCCCTGATGTTGTGTGGTGCTGACGGCCGGTGCATTAGTCGTGAGTTGGTCTGTGACGGACAGCGGCATTGCTCTGATGGGGCTGATGAGATTAATTGTCCCCGGCCCCCACCCGGTGCTGCAGGTCAGTCGACAGTCGTGAGCGCAAGTTTACTATTCTAAGAGTTGTTCAACTTATAGTCTAATTTATTTTTGAGTAATATCAGAATTTTAATTAAAGTAACAAGGTTTAGTTAAAACAGTAGTTTAATTATGAGTTTTTAGTTAGCAACAATGACTTGGAAAGGACTTATACGTTTATGTACGTTTTAGTTAGCAATTGAACAGTTTAATTTTTATAAAAGTAGTTAAATCACTTGAACAGTTTTTGACTTTTAGATATCATTAGACTGACTGCGGTGAACTGAGAATAGCAACTGTCACAAGAGCGAATAGAAATAAAAGCTTCTTGTTAAATTAAGACAGTGTCTTGTTTATTAATATTTTTTATTGTTCATGTCTTCGAAAGGTTTAGATTTTTTTTAGATTTGCAGTTTACTTGTAGCCAATACCAACAGCAGCATTTGTCAACACTGTTTGCAAACTGATATAGGCTTACCCAGAATAGTTGCAGATTATATGGGAAAAATTTTAGCTTAGTTAATTATATTGCCAAAGTAGTTGCTAACTAATAGGGTAATTCATGTTTTTAGTTAGTTGCCTATTACTGGAGCAGGTGCTGCTTCGCGAGCTGTTGTGGTCATCGTCGTTTGTTTGGGTGGTCTGCTGCTGTTCCTAATCACTGCAGTGACCGGCATCTACTGGCAACGACGTCGCCACAGCAAACTCGCAATTTCCACCAATCCACCCATATATAGAGGTAGCTTATATACACTCTGCTTTATGTTTGAAATTTGTCATTGATGATTATGTCAGTATTAATGTAGTAGACTAACTTCACTATCTCATCTCATCTAATTGAAAAACAGTTCGGTATTGTGCCAGCAATTGTCAGATTGTCATTGTGAATTAGAAGCTCTGCGATGGCGCTGAATTCTGCTAAGTGGGGTGAACAGTTTAAAGTTTAAAGCCTGGATGTAGACTACTACGAGGGTCGTTCGATAAATAAGTTACAAAACAGCGTCATTCTGCTAGTTTTCCGAATATTAAAAATCCAAAAAATACCTTTTGTGGGGAATTTAATTCTGAATAGAAGCTGTGAGTTTTATGATGATGACGTCACTGTGACGTCATTTATAAACATTAAATACGGCGACGTTGCCACTGAAATCATTCCGTAACGAACAGCGTGCCATTATTGTATTTTTGTGGGCAAAAAAAATAAATGCAAATCAGATTCACTCAGATGCATCCAGCATACGGGACAAGTGCTTTAGAAGCGAACAGTTCACGTTTGGTGTTAAGAGAATGCTAGATGGACGGAAATTTGTATCATTTACCGACATGCAATCAGTCAGTCTTCAGTGGCATGGACAGCAGCTATCTTCGTTTTTTGCATCGGACATTCAGAAATTGCTGACAGATAAGACAAATGTTTGAGCGAACTCGGACGATATGTTGAAAATTAAACATTAGTCTTTAGCATTTAAAGAGATGGCGTTAACTTGTTAAGTTTATTCATTTTTTTCGTTCCTATGCTGTTTGTCACTTGCAAGGTATGATAGATTACTGGTGGGAAAAATAGTATACGTGCAGACTGTGTTCTGTAAACAGATGACGTCACAATAATGATGTCATCATCAAAAAAATTTCTACACGTATTCAGAATAAAATTCCCTACAAAATGTATATTTCGAATTTTTTAAATTTGGAAAACTAACAGAATGACGCTGTTTTGTAACTTATTTATCAAACCACCCTCGTAGCGGCTCTAGTGATGATGGTGCTGGTTATTACAGGTCGTGAGCATAGCTTGCAAGCGATGATCTCTGTCGTCTCATCAGCATCATGCCGTGGTGTTAGTGGGGGTGGTGACAGCCCTCTCTATGACCGCATCATCAGCTCAAGGTCTGCGTCGACCACCATGTCCTCGTCCTCGTCGTCAGCCTGTAACAGCATGTCATCCGTGCCCCCGGCGTGCTATCCGCTCAACCCGCCACCGAGTCCGTGCACCAGCGCTGCCTACTCACAGCGACGTCACGACTTCACGATGACGCCATGCAGCACTGACGTCTGCGATGACGTCGACAGCGCGTCAGCACTCTGTGAGCTCTGCCAGTGTTATTGGCATCATGTCAGCGGGACAGCGGCTCCTTCTTCCCACAAATTTTGGACTGTTGGAACATTTTCATATTGAAAAATTTTTGTCTAATAATGCAAAATTTGGGTCTGAAAAATGTAGAATGTTTGTCAGAAAATTGCAACTTCCTGCCTCTCCACTGACCCCTTACTTTTTTTAATCTATGAGGCTGCTGGCTGCGGGGTTTTGTTTCGTAACATTCTGTGTAGGCTTAATATTATACAAGGCTCACGAAAAAGGATGTGACGTGCTGAATAGATAATATTCGTGAGAACTAAAATAAGAGAACATATAAATTATTTCTGATGATTATTACATGAGTGCTGTGCGTGATGCTGCAGACAGTGCCTCAGTGGTTCTGAGACCATGGCAGCAGCAGCAGCAGCTGGATATTACTCCAGTCAGTGTGGCTAGCGACTGTGAGACGGAGCCTCTCTACTGCCCGCCACCTCCCACCCCGCACAGCAGGCATGACTGTGACTACGACTACGACTGTGATGATGATGATGATGACGACAGAGTGACGTCATTCGTAGGCTAGTACCCTGCAGCCACGGCGTCAGTGACACGACACTGCTGTCATGCCAGCAACGACTGTGAGCATCATTGGCGACATCATTCTGCCTTTGAAACTTTGAAACGAACACGACTTCGGTCCGGCAGCAGTCTCCGCTACGAGCAACCACGCACACGACTAAAGTTCGGACAGCGAGCGTTTTCCCACGCTGCACCAGCTGCGTGGAACAGTCTGCCACCGTCACTTCAAGAACTGTCTGACACTGCGTCATTCAAACGAAACTTTAAAACTTTGCTGTTTCAGCGAGCCTTTATACCTCTGAGTAGTTTTTACTTTTTGTACATTGTCCTTAGGTTTTATTTTAGTTTTTAGGTGTGTTGTACACCACTGGTCACTTTTGTAAGTGGTTATTTTTTGATTGATTGATTGATTGATTGATTTGCTCAATGAGCCACATCTCAGTCATCTGTGCTGTGACCATCAACCCATATCTCAGTAGTAGTAATTGCAATCCCGGGATTGAGTTTTCAGTCCTGAGGTTTGGGATTCAGAAATTTTTAATCCCAATATCTCGTTCTCAGGATTAGGCTTACATTGGTCGTTACTTGGTATTACTGTTTATGGTAGTGGTCCTACTAGACTTACTTCACAACGCAGTAGGTTCCTTTTGGTAAGTTTTAGCGAGCAACTGCGACTGTCGAAATGCAGCTTATCGTGCACAGCAAGTACTCTTGTGTTCACTAATTATTTTCATGATATGATTAAAATTGTTATTTTTTATGTGCGATAGCAGAATGCTTCGCGCGTCTTAATCTGTCTGTCTGTCTGTCTGACACACTCGTGAGATGTATCAAAACGGTGCGTGCTAGGATCACGAAATCCTCACCTTGGGCTGCCTCAAGGTCTTTAGTTTTTTTGTGACAAAATTTTGTGCCCCTGGGTGCGGGGGTTCCCCTCGAACGAGGGCGTCAAAGAGGTGTACCCCCTAAAAGTCGTTATTTTGCCGTTATTGGCTCGTTTAGTGTGAAAACGGTTGCAGATAGGTACATACATGTGATGATGATGATGATGACTGATAACAAGCACTGGTGACAGGCTTTTGAGATTTATTAACATCAGTGACCTTGAACGACCTTTAACCGCTCAAAAAGGTGTTTTTAGTGAATTTTTCGCAATTTTTGGATGCAGTGCACATTTTTAGCACTGAATTGCAACAAAATGGCCGGAGATAGACCAAGACAACCTGTGTATGAAATTTTCAGCACTAAACGTAGATTTTAGAGGTCCAAGTTCTGACCCCCTATGTTCAAGGAGGCTGGCGCAGGTGGGCGTCAAATATAGCTATTCTCTAAAAGTGGTTATTTTGCCGCTATTGGCTCGTGTAGCATGAAAACGGTTGCACATAGGTACAGACATGCTGCTTATCATAACAAGCAATGGTGACAAACTTTTTATTGGTGTCAACGTCGATGACCTTGAATGACTTTGAGCCCCAAAAATAGAGGTTTTAGTGAATTTTGTTGCAATTTCCGGCTGTTTCACACATTTTAAGAGTGTATTGTATCGAAATGGCTGGAGATGGACCTGGACAACCTGCGTATCACATTTTTAGCATAGAATGTACATTTTTAAAAATCTAAGTTTTGCTCTCTTAAATTCAAGAAGTCTTCCATACAGAGGCCTCAAATTTAGGTACTCTTTCAAGATGCATTAATATCTTATTGCTGTACACTGATTGCCAAAGTGGCAGGACCGCTGCTATCGCGCATCACGTGAGCTTTGCTCAAATTACTTGTTTATCTAATGCATGAAAAAGTACTATTTTGACAATCCACTGTAATCTCGAAATCTTGAGATTTGGATGTCACTGATCTTGGAATTCAGGATTTGCTAAAATGGTCGGGATCTCAGAATCCTGGGATTGCAATCACTATGCAGCAGGGATGTTGAGTTCTCAAGACCAACGTGGTCTTGAGACCAAATTTAATGGTCTCGTTTTCTTTCTTGGTCTCGTTGTTGTTGTCCTCGTTCTCGTTGTCATCACAATTGTTTTTGTTCTCATGCATCTTGGTCTTGTGGTCTCAAAATTCGACTATGCATGCAAAATACTTATTATTGCTTGCAATGGTGACTTATAACTCCGGACTCGAGTGTCAAAATGACAGCACTAATCGTAAACTGGATAGTGGCTGCTCACTGAGACAGATACTGCATAATTGTGGTCTCTGTGCATCTGATTCATGCCACATCAGTTGATAATCACGTTGGTTTATAAAATCACTCTATGCCGACGGTTATGTAAAATATTATGTGTTAAATTTTATTTTTTACTGTTCTCGTTCTTGTTCTCATGGTTGTTGGTCTCGTTCTTGTTCTCGAAATTTTTTTTGGTCTCATTCTCGTTTTCGTTCTCATTCAATTGTTCTCGTTCTCATTCTCGCCATATTTTGGTCTCGTTAACATCCCTGCTATGCAGTACTCAGGGCTGTGTTTGTATCTGAGGGTTTGACCCTTACATAAAATAAGGGGATACGATCTCGAGACCAAGAGCGCATTACAGGTTAATTTAACAGTATGCACTATATAAATTCACATTTTACTTATTTACTTACGTGGTCTTAGTCTCAAGACTGGTACTTGAGACCAAAAATAGCAGTGTCTGTCTTGGTCTCCAGATATTGATTGACTTTACTTGATTAATGCTGCTTGCTTGACACTATGATATCTCTGATCATTGATGTAAGCTGCCAGTAGTAATTCATGACTGATGCAGTCCTTGAATTAGTTGTGTGTTTTCCTGTATGCATATGACAGTTGTTTTCAGTCGCTCGGCTAGAATTAGAATTCTGAGAACATGTCATCAGAACCCTTTTGAGTTCCACTGTGCTGTTGGGTCTAGTTGAAAGCATAGCACAGTAAGCTGCAGCCAGGAAATTTCACAGTACCTGGAAAGTATATCTTTTACTATTGTGAGTTTGGGTATGCAGTAAAAAATTGTGAACATTCCAAATTTTTGTCAGGTTGCAATCTGACTTTGCATGTTGTGCATATAACCGACACATTGTTTAAAAGTATATGTCAGCAGATTGCATGTTTGGCGTGATATGAAATTCTGGTTAGAGTGAAGAGCGATGTTGGCCTTTAGTTTTGTACATGCTCCGATCTTATTATACCACAATATAGGTTTTGCTTCTCCGTCTGTCCTTTTATCCCATGTGGGCTCCTAACTCAAAAACAAAAAAGTAGGCCTTTACGAGTAGTACCGTAACACCCACATATATTGCTGTGAACATCCTCCACGAAATGAGTAGCCATAGTGCCAGTTTTAGCTCAAGAGGACAAAGCTCAAAGTCATCGGATATTACAAATGTTTACTCATAGCTTACATATTTCGTCCTGCTTGGTTCACACGTATATGATGGTTTTGCCCACTGCACACTAGATGCAGTGCTGTGGGCCACACAATCCTTGGCAGCTAGACAGGCGGCAGCATACATGTCAGTACAAGGCGTGTCAGTGCTGATATTGGATCGGTTAGCAGTTATGCACGTTGCTTTAAATAAAAAGAGTTGTGACGTTATTGTAATGTGTGAACTGTGAAGCTGCTGTTGTACATAGTGATGGTAACTAAGTTGGCCAGCAGGTTGACTATTCGCCAGTTGTTGCTACACGTTACAGTATTATTATCGTAATGTTGGTACCAGCATGTGGAATTGTGTATACCAACATGTGTCAATTTGTGAACTCGTTTTGGAGGATTTAACGGTTCTATAATTTTCAATGGGATTTGTGTGTGTGTTCGGTGGCATTTTGTAAGCTGGTGTTGTGACCTTCATATTATTGTTTTGGCACACTTGTTCTACATGGTGTTTCAAAACATGGCAGTTGATTAAATATTCTTTGCTAGTCGTGATGTAATGCTGATATTGAGACTAGCAAGTTTGTACCTGTGACATATTATGACGTTAGTGTTACATCACGACTAGCAAAGAATATTTAATCAACTGCCGTATTTTTTTCAAATATTTCGAATTAGTATTTCTTCAGCTACAACTGATAAAAATTTCATGTAAATTGCTTATAATTTGAGTAATTATGAAAAAAAAACAAAAAGGGGTCCTTTTTATGAAACACTGTCTATGTTTGCCAGCTGTATGTGCGACTTTGTTATTATTTTTGAGATTATAGCAGTTTGTATTGTTGCAGTGTCCAAAGTTGCACTGTCTTAATCTAGCTGTGAGATTTTCCAGGGACTAATAATCTAATATCTGTCCACGTTAAATTTGCAATTGTTGAAGGTATTTCCCAAACCTGTGGCTAAGGTACTGCTGTTAGAAGATTTTTTTAGTATTGTGGTTTTTAAATCTTGAATTTCAACATTAGTCACATTAATCTTTGAAAAGTAATAGTTTATTAGTCTTTGTAATTTTGTGTATTTACGGCATAGCCTATGCCATGAGAATTCAAGTTGTGTTTTTTGACAAATTATAGGAAATGAAAATTATAAGGAAATGAATATCGAACCAACCAGTCAACCAGTATGATAGGTCAACAGAACTGTAGTTACTAAATAAAGATATAAAGTTACGAAATATTATGAAATGTGCTTTTGCCTTTTGTGTGATCACGCTAGCTATAAAAGGTAACTTAGGTATATATTTTCCTTGGGTTTTTAATTAATGAAGTTACCATGCAATGCAGTTGTGGTTTGTTGGGTTTTTTGTCTTTTATAACATGAGGGTGTGTTTAACGCCGACTGCTGATGCTTATCAGTGATGAGATGTGATTCAGGGTGCCGTTGCGTATTGATTGTTGTTTTGCTTTTTACTATAGTTATTCATTTTTTTGCATCGGCTTAATTCTTTA
>Ga0209454_1001283_pt1 | contig 15369 bp, 12 predicted proteins | sample WorMetHERISLAND1_2_FD_187400 | JGI IMG/M metagenome (GOLD analysis project Ga0209454, IMG submission 187400) | Marine gutless worms symbiont microbial communities from Max Planck institute for Marine Microbiology, Germany - Olavius geniculatus... | ecosystem: Host-associated > Annelida >...
CAAATATAATTCGAGTAAGAATTTGGAGAACTTAATAAATTAAGGATAAATTAATTAATGAAATAATTTGCTAGATTCTGCCATCTTTTACTACAATGAAGCTGTACAAAGATATGAACAGGCTATAACGCCTTAATGCCATTAGTTTGACAATTAAATAATCATAATTTATGTTGGGGAACGAAACCACATTACGTTGACTGTGGGAACAAAAGTTCCATGGAACAAAAATACCTGGGAGCGAAAGTTCCACATCACTTTCACTCCTGGGAACGAAAGTTCCATAATTCCACTCTGTGGCCAGCATGAGCTAAATTGTGAATGGGGACTTGGGGGGAGCAGGGTAGTCAGGTCCAGGGTTACCATACTATATCCGACTCTTATCTGAGCAGTTTATTTGATGAGCTTGTGTTTGGTGTTTTGCAGAAGTAAAGGATGGCAGCTGGTGGTGAAAGGCGTCTTACTGGTGGCCACACAAACACCGTTCTTACGATTGCAGCCTCAACTGGTGCTGACGTCCGACTGATATCTGGTGCTGAGAATGGTGAACTTTGTGTGTGGTCAGTGGATGGCACCTGTCATCACCACTGGCAAATACCTGATGCCGATGGTGATGTCACATCAGTTGTTTGCTCAAACATTTGCTCGAACTTATTCTACGTTGCCTGCGGAGTCAAAATCTACTCTTATGATGTTCGTAACTTGTCAAGCTATGCCAGGTCATATGAATTCAATCAAGAGGAGATAAATGAGATAACCCTGAATGAGAAAGAGAATTTTCTGGCTGCAGCAGAGGACTCGAATAACATAAAGATTATAAATCTGATGGAGTCAAAAGTTTTTAAGACATTGCAAAAGCACACAAATATATGCTCAGCAGTCAGATTTCGTCCACACCGGCCATGGGAGCTTCTCAGCGGTGGATATGACAGCAAGCTGATCCAGTGGGATTTTGGCAAGTCACGTGCATATTGTATTATGGACATGCAGGAGATGGGTTGTGTGCCTGAAGAGCTAGACTCGTACTTGGTCAATCCGCCATTTGTGCACAGCATCGCTGTGTCAACGACAGGCAACACCGTAGCAGTTGGTACAGAGAATGCACTCGTGCAAGTGTTTGATGCTTCAAAGCGGACTTTACAGCTGTGCCACACTTTCCGCACGCACACACAGGGGGTTTCTCAGGTACACTGCCCAACATTTGCACCGGACAAATTTATCATATCTGGTGGAAACGATTGTCGAATCTGTGTGTGGGATCTAGAATGCTTATCAGACTCGGTTGTTAGCAATGGCTGTTTGTCATCAGATGGTCATGTTGTAAGCTCATCTGGTGTTCCGTCAGCTCTTGCATGTGAAATCACACACACAGAGAAAGTTAACTGTATTACCTGTGCTACCAGCTCAAACAGAAACTATATCGTAGTTGGTGACAATACCGCTAACCCAATTTTGTTTCCATTTCCAGTATAAGGTTTATTTAGCTTAAGTTAGACAGAATTGTTGTACGCTGTACAGCTGTGCTTTAAAGCAGTGCATTTGTGCATCAGGATTATCGGTTAATCATTTAGTATTCTGTCAGTGTCGTGCAGCGTGGCACAGTGACTGAGTGACATCAGTATCTTCATATTGACTTGGTGTATTCGTTTTTGTTACCAATACTACTACTCCGGTATAGTAGATTTATTGTAGCAGTGAAAATTGATGAGGTTAGGAATTTTTATTTTTTAGTTAAATTTTCAATTACGTTGTTTTTCTGTATCTTCACTCCAGCCAAATGCTAATCCACAAGTATGGCTTGAGACGTGTGCACTGTGCAAGTCTACAGGATGTCAAATGTAGTGACCGTTTATCTTGAAAGTTTGGAAAACTGGAAAGTCAAGAAATTTGCATCCTCTTAATGCAGTGTTCCATAATTTCTCCCTCACATTTCCAAGAGTGTACAAAAGGTGGTAAGAAGAAAGAGTGTGACGAGGGAAGGTAGGGGTGCAAAGCACTTATAAATCTATTTGCTTACTTACTTACAGGTTTTAGAATGTGCTTGTACCTGTTTTAATATTCTCCATCGTCCATGCATCCTTCTACTGACTAAGATGTTTGAATGACACCCAATCACCACTTTATATCAAATTTTGATTTGTCTGCTAAGTTTTTCAATAAAAGAATTTAAACATTTGTCAGTATTTGGTGAAGATATGGACATAAGTTTGGATTCTTGTTTTTTTGTACAATGTTTTATGTGTAGTTTGTTCATGCCATTTGCAGTGTTTTATCGTTCTCAGCCCATTACCATGATAGTATTACGAAACATAGAAAAAAGAATAAGGCAGGGAATAACTGAGGTGCACTGTAGATTTACGATGGGAGAATACAAACTTGAACTGGATGTCACTGTATTAGCAAGTCGAACTGCCCACATTTTTTGTTTTAGACAGTTGCTGTGCATGCAGCCATCATGGGCTACATTTTTGCATTTTGATTTGTATTTTTTGGTGTTGGGCTGTGAAAGATGCATATTCACCTCCGCTAAGGAGGTTATGTTTTTGCCAGACTTTGTCTGTCTGTCTGTCTATTAGCAAGATAACTCAAAAAGTTATGGATGGATCTTTCTGAAATTTTGAGGGTATGTCGGGCATGGCACAAACTACCAGTGATTCAATTTTGGGGGTGATCCGGAAGGAATCCTGGATTCTGGATCACTTTGAAATTTTCGTTATCATTGCTTTCAATGGGGCATACGGGAAACCGCTGCAAAACCGAAGATGGTGCTGCCACCTAGCGAACAATATTGTCTTGGCGGAGGTGTGTGGGCTCTGACTGCTTTCTAGTTTGTGTAATGGAGTGCATAATAATCATTCAATGATATCCAAAGTCACTTGTGGTACCAGTCGAAAAAGCATACCAGTAATTATGCAACTGGCTACTAGTGATGACAGTTTCTACTGTTGCTTCGATTCAGATATGTTGCAGATTGTGAATGGACATTGGGCAAGCACCATGATTTTATTCTGACTGAAATTTGGAATTGCTATGTGTTGTTGAATGTTGATGTTAGGTCTCCGAGGACTGAGCATTGTAGTCTATTCTAATTAAAGTTTAAAAGGCATGTAACCCCCACCAAACGAGCTGGTACTTGATTTACTAACCCCGGAGGGATGAAAGGCTGAGTTGACCTTGGTGGTGGTTAGATTGTTTATTTGGCCGCAGACAGTCGACCATCCAAGTAGTAACTATTTCATAGCCAGTGGCGTATAGCCAGACATGTGAATTGGGTTGGATGCTGCTGTCCCTTCCCCTCCTCTTTCTTTTTTTGTTTTTTCCTCCCTGTCTCTATCCTTTTCTCCCTTTTTTCCTCCCTTTAGAATTAGGATTTTTAAAATCCATCTAAGGGGTGTATGTAGGAAGTGCTGTGAGCTCCCCCAGCTGGGTCTGGGGTGCAGCCATAGCCGAAGTTGAATTTGGTGCATTAATTATAGCTTTAAGATATGCTATAATATCTCCACCCATCCTTCATAGCCAGTTAAACGTCATGTTTATTCCTGTGGACAGGAATTTTAATTATTTTATAAGGAACCAACTGACAAAATTGGGAAATTTAGTGCTGTTTAAACGTGTGGTCAAGTCGTGTCTTGACGGATTGTGGGGTTCCTGGGCCCCTTCGTCTACGATGCTACCGTTCATAGCGACCTGAGTGGGAGTCACCATGGTCTCTTGATCGTGAGTCTAACATCTTACCTTTATTTCACTGAGCCACCTACCAAGTACTTTTTAAGCCAAGTACCCACGTTTATTAAGAACTGTCACTTTGCACTGTGCATTGCACTTGACGAACCGGCCTCAGTCCTAAACTAAACAATAGATAGCAGGTATATGCAACCAGTTAGTCTGAGTCGTCTGTAAAGTAGTGAGCGATGTGTCTTTTAAATCAAAGAATATTTCAGCCTGCGGGAATTGAGTACTGGGGATATATTAAATAAAATAATAAATAAATATATAAATATTTTCTTCACAACCCAGGAAGTAACATAAATCCCCACATTATCGCACGTATTCAGACATGCTGCCGCTGCACTCAGTCACGGCTGTGTCGCGATCAAACGAGTGACAATCAACCGACCAGAATTGGCACACAGCTGAGCCAAAGTCAACAGATAGGACAGAACGGCAACGTCTGTTGATCTCGCTGAGTTTAATGATACTTTCCGTCCGTCAGATTCGGTCGGTAGGTAGTTCCGAGCAAACATTCCGATTAGAGTGTCTGTAGAGCTATAAATAGAGCGGACAACAGACAGACAGAATCTGCAGCTGCAGACTCTGCAGCGTGCAACAAAGAGTGAATAGTACAGAACAGAACTACTGACTAGTGTACCATTTACTTACTTTCTAAGTAAGTTTAGCACAATGTGCATAATGTGACGACGAGGTTTCAACTTCGTGACGTAACTCGCACCAGCTAGAGCTATTAATAGAACACTGGTAAATAAATAGAATGAAAGAACAAGGGAAAATGTTGGTCATTTGCTTGTAACACTGAATAGTCAGTGTTATGACAGTAAGGCGGTACGTTAGATAGTACTGTTTAGGTAGCTTTAATCAGAGGAGTGAATATGCGTGAAAGTTAAGAGTGATTTCAACACAGAACGGCCACGCCCTTCATGTTTATTTTGATAAGTAAAGAACGATCTGCTAGCCATAATGTGTTTGGTACGTACGTCATGACAAAAGCATAGCTGCATGGGGTGTGGGTAAAATGCTTCTGGTGCGTCTAAGTGCGTCTAGTGCAATTAAGGTCAGGATAAACGTTAAACACAGGATCAGCGATAGGTTACGTTCAAGATCAGCGTCAGAGCTAAGGTTTGAGTTGGTGAGAGTTAGGGTCAGTTACGTTATTTTGCGTGAAAATAACAGATGCGCCGGAGCCACGTCTGTTACGTTTAGAGCAGGTATTGCTCAGTTTTGAGTAAGGGAAAAATGATATCAGTAGGGTCAGAGGTAAGGATATGGTATATACTGATGTTGAGCGTTTGATTTGGTAAGAGTTACATAATGTTACTAGTCACAGATGCACTTAGATGCATCAGACGCATTTTACCCACACCCATTTTCTGGTCCATCATCTTATCTAAAAGCAAAACTATAGCGGCCTGTCGCCTGGTAAAAGATGACAGCCTGGCGATGGGTTGTGGTGATGGCCATATGATGGGTCCATTCTATTTGACATACTCCACACTTTCTTTGTTTAAAATGTTTATTTTATACTCTATGTTTCATATTTAATAACAATAATTCTAGTGGTAGATCGGCGATCTTGCTGTTAGCACTGAAAAATTGCTAGAGGTTAATTGGGTAGACACATTATTGGGAAGATGGTAGAATTTATATGTCTGGAAAACGTAGAAGGTTTACAAACCATGCCACGACACTGTCACGTATTTAAATCAGGCTTATTCAGTATTATATCAGAGTCCATCTCGAGCCAAAGCTGTTTTTTGTAACACAGACTTAGAACTATAGTGCTTTTGAATAAATTTTATTTAAAGCTTGGTAATTGATAACATTTCAGTTCTTACCACGGTCTTAGCAATGCAGTGAAGAAGAAATGTAACTGCATTCTTACATTAACAACGAGATAAATTTAATTAGGTAAATGGCGATCTACTGCTAGTAATTTTCTGCTCTCTAGTGCGAGATCGCTGATCTACTGCTAGCACTGATCATTTAATAAAGAAATGCTTTTCCTTTATTTTTTCTTTATTAGTATCATCGCAGCATTGTGTAATAATGTGGCCCACGAAGGCCCAGTTATAAATATATAGCATTTCAAGGGGCGCAATCGCCACTTTACATGTAGCAGCCCATCGTGTTTTAGACCGACCATCCTGGAGGACAGAATTGGTGTGCATTCACACACACAGTAGCCAGTAAAGAATTCAGTCAACTTATCTCTTACTAATATTTGGCGATATTTTGTTCATGCCACTGAGCACATAATGTGTACTGTATTTTGTTGCAGAATTTAAAGTTTGTATTCAGGGTCATTATGCAGCGCTAAATTAGCACTGCTGCTAGCGACATTATAACAGTGCTGCTATGGGCAGCAGTTCGTCCAAGTTTCGCAAACATATCCAGTCCGGTGATGAGTATGCTGCAATTCATCTGTATTCCTCCAGCAGTGACCTGCGCAAGGCTCTCGATCCCAATCTGTCATATGGTGACAGTTACAGTCATGATACTCCCATGCACATGGTTGCTCGCCATGCTATGAAGTCCCTTCTTCGGTTTGTGTGCTTTACTCTTATATGGATTTGCATCTTTACATGCATTTTTATCCATTGAACCATCTTGCTCAAACCTTCTTAATTACCCAGCTTGATGATTTTAATCCCACTATTATTCGCTTTAGCCTGTCATTCTTATTTATGCGTAAATAGCAAGTTGAGGGCATTGTAAGTTGCCCTTCCTCTCTGCTACATAGATGTCTTTGACTTTAATGCTGAGGTACTGTGGTTGTATAGATTAGCTTACTTTGAACGTAATTCTTATAATTACTACTTAACTTAGAGATTTCATGCTTCATAGCCCCACCATTATGTCAAATAGGGGTGGGATAGGCAAAGGTGGTTATAGGACTAGAATATCTCCAATATCTCTGAAATGGGGCAAGGTAGACTGTGTTACTACAGACTGCCTGTACACACTACACAAGCTACAGAAGCAGTTGAATTTGATGATCTTCTGTGACCTGATGATCTACTATGGAACTGTGAATGAGTTCAGTTTCTATGTGAAATTACCTTCACACCATTACTCTGGCCTTCAGGCAGCATCTGAATGCAGTTTCATCATTTATCTGTCATTTTGTTGACATGGTCTTAGAAATAATACTTTTTATTTAGCTTACAAAAATTCCACTTATCAATGACTATGAAGGTGGTAGTGATGATGACAAAGGAGCTGATGATGATGTTTCATTTTGCAGGATATTTCTATGTGATCTTGGTGGCAATCCAAACAAGAAGAATGGCCACAACGAGACAGTTCTGCACTGTGTGTGCTCCGGTAGTGCAGCAGATCAGTCCTATGCACAGAAGCTGAGGCGAGATGAATGCCTGTTGTTGGTGCTGCAGTGGAGTGGTACACGACTAGCCGATGGCTCCATGGAACGTGTTGACCTGCTTGCCAAAGATGAGGTTGCCTGTCCTTTTGTTTTAGCATTATCATTCTTATTGTGCAGTGTAGGAAAGTAAATAAGTAGGTAATTTATATAGCATGTTAATTGTAATAACCTTGAACATGCTCAGTGTGCTAGTAGAATGAGACGTAAAGTGTTGCAGAATACAGATGTCATTTAAAAGTAGGTACATGTAAAGAGTGTGTGCTGTATTTAAGAATGTTTCGAAAAGTGTTTCAAGTAGATGGACCAGCGTGACATGCATTTATGACATTAGTAGTTGTGCCATGCTAATCTATTACTGTTTCTGGTTTTTAGCTGGTTGTTTAGTTTACATGATATCTAACCAGTTAAGTTGAATACATTTTTGGAGCAACTATTATATCCAGTAGTTAATTGTCTGCTAATATAACTTTAGCTGGTCAAGTTAAGCTTGCTAACCAATGTTGGGTCACTTCACTGTTTGCAAAGTGACACCGAATGCAGGAATTGGCATGCATGTTGTGGGATTTATTGGCAGAGAGGCTGACAAGTGGTCGCTTCTCACTCATGCAGTACCGGTAACAAGTGTTAGGACACCAACTATGCACCCTGAATGCTGGAGAAATGTGTCGTCCAGTGCCAACATATTATATGGCCATTCACCTGGACCTGTACAACCTTAGGAATATTATTGAACTTTTGAGCTGAAAATAGGCACATTTCTTACTCCTGCCGTCGAACCTCTCACAGATTTTTTCGGTAATTGAGTTAGGAGCCCATGCAGGATGGACAGGCAGTAAGTATGGCAAAATTCATAGTTTGTTTTATTAGGACGTCTGCATAAAAACCCTGTATAACTCTGTGAAACTAAGCACATTATGGATTGTTTTCTTGCAGTCATAACCATACCACTAAATCCATAGCGTAGCATGAGCATCATTGAGTGTTGTCTGTTATGTGGTCTGTTGTGTACTTTTGATAACGTGCAGAAAGAAAACACAGCGCTTCATTTTGCAGCCATGGCTGGTCTTCAGAGATGTGTTGAAGTAATTTTCTTTTTTCTATTTATCGATTTTATCTCTTGATCACTCATCAGCTTTCAGTTGATATTCATGAACTATGTTACCGATATGTTTTATATGTCTGTCCAATTTTTCTGAGACTGTTCATATGCATGTGACTGTCACAGTCTGTATTCATCAGTCATAGAAGATTTTTCAAACTAAGCATTGCTTGAAAGAACAGATTTTATCCTGTTATAAATACTTTGTCACATGTGTGATATTTGTGAGTGTCACAATTAACATTGCTGCATTGGCTAAAAATTGTGACTGCATTTTGTGATGCTTGTTATTGTCTTTTGCTGTGGTTGTTAATTTAGATACGTGACGTATTATAATAGCTGCATTTGTTTCTACACTGTGTCCCAAAAAAAGCATCCCCGACATTGTCGACTGCAGCTTGAAAACCAGCTATCAGATTTTGATAATTTTTGGTACGAATATTCCTAACACAACTTGCCATCAAAAGACCATTCAGTTTCCCATCTCACCCAACCTTTGTTTCTACACTACCTGGGGAAATCACAACCAGCAAAATATTACTTTTCTATTTAATGCGATATGATTGCTCAATTAGCATAATGCTTAAAAACATTTTGTTCACATTTCTAACACTTTGGCTGACATTTCATCCAGTTGTTCATTTTTTTTAACTGCCTGCAATAAAATTGCTTAAAGTGTTGGCCCATTGCGCGAACACAGGTAAGGAGATGCTTTCTCTGTTCATTGACAGCAGTATCAATAATGTTATGCTCTAGACTATTCCAGGCTGTACAGTTGCTTCTTGACTTCATAAACATTCTTAAACTTCATCACATAGTCACACTGCTGTATGACAGTCAAACCTTGTAAATAGACCGCTGGACCGGCTGTTGGGGTCCTTAGATTAGGATAGATGGAATTTATTGACGTTGTTTCATTCACATTCACATGTATTACGCTTGGTCTGTTTTCCCTAGGTAGTGCAAAAGCAGACGTTGGATGAGGTGGAAAGTAAAACACTCATTTAATAGCCACTTGTATCAGAAATATTTTTGCCAAAAATTATTAAAATCTGCTTATCTTTATTCAAGATACAATCTATAATGTCGGAGATGTTTTTTTCAGGTTTTCTGTTTATTTCAACACATATTTCGCTTGATCTGCTTTCCTTAGGTAGTGCAGAAGCATACATTGGGTGAGGTGGGAGACTAAATAATCATTTGATTGCAAGTTTTGTCAGGAATATTCTTACCAAAAATTATCAAAATCTGATAATTGGTTTTCAAGTTACAGTCAAAAATGTTGGGGATGCTTTTTTGGGACACAGTGTAGTTTGTAATTCACTGAATGTGCATTCTGTTAAGTTGATAGATAAGATATCAGTATGTATGAAGTGTAATGATGCGGCATCTAGTGCATCTAGTAACTGAAGCAGAGGCAAGGACATAAGAGGGCGCTGCAGCGTAACAGACCAAGGAAGTGTTGTAAGTTATAAAGAAATGAGTTAAATGCCTTGATGGAGTGCCATTAGATGAGTCTGTTGTTTGTTGTTACTATGTAGAAGTGATGTTGACATCTATAACTTTGATTAAGCATCATCACTTGTATGTTGTGTTAAAGTTGCTGGTGTCATTCGGTGCTCCACTGTTCATTGAAAACTCTGCGAAGGAGACTCCATGTGACTGTGCTGAGAAAGCTGGACACTCGCAGATTGCACTCTATCTCGAGTCCAAAATGGTCTTCTCGGTAATCTAGTGCTTCGTTATGCTGTACTTACTGCACACACATACATCAGATTGACTGAGTCTTCTACGCTTTGTGGGAAGCTATAACGGATTAACAGGTATCGGCTTTTGGGCTGCACCAAGTGAAGTTTTTACACGCAACAGCAGCTACTGCTGTAGCGCGTCTTAGCCATCACAATTCTGTCTGTCCGTCTGTCTGTCCATTCATCCGTCACACGGGTGGATCAGTCAAAAACAGTGCAAGCTAGGGTTACAAAATTTTCACCGTCGGCTGCCCGGAAGACTCTAGTTTTAGGAACCATAAAGCTTTTCCATAAATTCGAAGAGGGTCACCCTGAACGAGGGCGCTAAATGAGAGGGGGGTAGAGAAAATCTGTGATATTCAGCCGATGTGGCGTTGGCAAAGTGATACATGGCGACCTCTGGTGAGTACAAGTAAAACACTGTAGCCGCGGGTCGTCTGGCGCCCTCTGGTGACTGACTTAGACTTTGTTTTACTGTTTTTTTCAAACATGCACTGTGGCTGTTGCGCATTAGCAGGGCTTTTCTTGTAAATGTTATAATACTCCATAAAGTGGCCTCCGAAGGCCAGAGAATTTCACAGGCCAGAAAATGCTGTGCTGCTGTCAAACATTCTCTGATCTATGGAGGCCCCTCGTTTTCAGCTGACCAATGGCTTCGCCGATCTAGTGTCTTTGATAGGAACTGTGATGTAGTTGTAACAAAATGTTGTTGAGAGTGTGTTTAGTGACTAGTCTTGGTGGTGTGACATAACAGTAGGGTGTTGCTTATGATTTGAAGGTCGTGCTTTGACCTCCAGTCAGGTCGCTTGGATGGGTGACTCTGTGGACATGTAAACCATTTTGGTTATATAACCAACATCAAGGTCAACTTAGTCTTCCATTCATCCGGGCTACATAAATCAAGTACTGGCCTGTCTGGCTGGGTTCAAGGTCGGGCATGTTCACTTGTTTCACATAGCAGCTAAGACTGTGTGATCCCACGTGGCAGGTGATGCTCTGTAGCTCTGTGATGGGTTTCTTGTAAAGAGCTATTCAAAGGTTCAACTTATTTTAGTCTCATTGGTGTGTTGTTTGGTGTCTGTGCAGAATGAAGAGGAGAACGTCGATGAATTTGGAGTTCTTCTGACACAGATCGAGAATGATGAAGTTTGTTATCACTTTATTTCTTTTTCATTATTTGTATCTTCAACTGAATTTGCAATGCATATTTATTTTCTACTTTATTTTTCTATTTATTTTAGTTTAAAAAATCAGCATAGCTGCGACTGCTGCTGCTACTATTTTTAGTTTGTGTTTAACCGGCTCAGAATTGAGTATTCATATAAATGTGGGACAGTTGGCCAAAAATCTACAGTATTGCTGATTGTAACATTTTTGGCATAAGTGGATAGTTCAAGTATATTGGGGATTTTTTGCCTAACATTTCTAGTGGTTGTTTTTATATGACAAAGCGACTTAACTGTTATGATTTTGTTTAGAAAGCATTAAAGCAGTTCTGGTGTGATCATCGTGTGACTAACCGGGATATAATTTGTGAACATTACTTGCAGTTTTTCACTATGTTGAATGACTTAACATGTGTGTATAAACTGTGTAATAGATAAATTACTTAATAAACTGTTTGCAGGCCTACAGTGGGTTAAGGGCTCAAGATCTGCAAGAAGCTAAAGATCAGCTGCTCGTGGAGACGTCCGACATGTTGCATGTTCCACTCTTTACTGCTGAAGCTCTGCTCAGAAATCATGGTAGACTGAATGCTCATATCTTATATGTGGTGGTGCTAAACGCAGCCAGCCAGACTCAATGAGGATGTGGCCAGTTGTTCAAGGCTGAGGCCAAGACAGAGGTCAAAGGTAGAACTATAAAAAGAGACAGTGACAGTGTAAGCTAGAAGTTTTATGTGGTTTACAATTCCAAAGCACTACTACCAAGGCCAGGTTGGGGCCAAATGCTTACGGCCAAGGTCATGTTTTCAAGGCTCTGACTGACGATATATTTTTGGCCTTACTTCGGCCTTGAGCACTTAAAATCTTTGCACACATGCATGTCATGACGTAAAATTTATAGCACCATCTATTGCACAATACACACTGGCTGCTGAGCTGTTAGCAGTGGTGAAGCCCAAATTCCTTTATGCCGACTGTCACTGAGACTTCTTTGTTGGGATAGTCATGGACACAAATCATGAAAGTCATGGACACGAACTGTCTCGACATCTCGAGATGTTTGCGACAAAGTCCATGACAAGTCCGCGACAAACCCATTTGTGTCGCTCTAATTGAATTTAGTCCATGCATGGGGAAAGTCAGTGACAAAGTCCGCGACAAGTTTTTGACAAAGTTGCGGACAAACAATTGGACCCACAGTTTGCAGCTAACAAACATATCGCTGCTCCTATCAGCCATACCAGGCTTTCACTTTGTAACCTTTAAGCTATTGCTCATTTTCCGTACAGCTGAGGGTAGGAGGCTGAGTTCTGTGTGTGCATGTTGTGTGTAGAGTGGTCACGTGAGATGCTGTTAGAGGCATGGATAGATGATGCCGTAGCATGCTGTGAGAAATGTGGCGTTGTGCCACCGTCAGCCATTGTGCCTGATCACCGTAGTCTGCAGCCACGTGACACTGATGCCGGATCAGCTTTTTCTCTTCCGCTACCACTGCCTCAGTTCATGGTCTGTTGGCTCTGTTGTTCTCTGGCTTGATTTACTACATGTCTTCAAGATCTGTCCCAAGATTCTTTCAACATGTGTCTTAAGTTTATCTTATAACATTGAACTAAGGTCTGTTGCGATTATCCTATGATTTTCTTCAGTCCATTTACGTTATCAGATTGAGCAATGTTTTACTTACAATCACTGCTCATGTAATTAAGTTTACCAGTAAACTACGCCAGTTGAATTCAGATTGGAAAGTTAAATCAAACATTAATTAAGTTAAGGTTTTTGTTAAGATTTGTTTAAACATACGCTTAAAGTTATTAGTACGCCATCACTTGTGACTTCCACTAACAACAATATATGAGACTGTTATTGTGCTGTATGTGTGAGTTATCATTGAAAGTGTTATTTCAGCAATCAGCATAAAATAAACTGTTATATATGTTGTATGTCTGCAACGTTTTTTCAGTGCACCATATGTGACATCAACATACCACCAGCTGAGGAGCCAATCATCATCGCTTGTGACCACCACTTCTGCCGATCCTGCTGGGAAACGTATGTTTTGTTTCTTGTTAACTATCACAGTCAGGCTTAGATTTATCAGCTGTTCCAATTACAGTTTGTTTAGCTTTAATAGCTCTGTCTCCACATATTTGTGCAAGATGTATAATTTATTTAGATTGTTTTGTTATAGTATAGAACACTCAGTTATATCTCTGCAGTGTCAAACAGAGCTAATTTGGTGATATTGCGTTTGAGTGTCTCAACTTGTATTAGCCCAAAAATTTATATTTTACCAACAATTTGGTGTTATCTCCGTGTTTGCCTGTATCTTGATGGTTACTGCATCGGATCTTTGTTACCACTCAAAGATGTTGCCAAACATAGATGACTGTTCAGTGTGTGAAATTGGAAACAGAAAAAATGCATAAATGAATAAACCTGTGAATGAACTACAGTGACAATTTTTTGTGAAATTGCTCTGGTCATCAAGTGCAGATTGCATCAAGTTTTTAATAATTATTAGTATGTTTTTGGTGTTTTATGAAGGTTAAACTTTCTGTAAAGGTTTAACTTCTTGTTCCGTTATTATGTGTACGTGTATTGCCTGGCACGGTCGTCCTCGAAATGACCCATATTGTGTCGGGCAGGACGTAAAAACCCTACTCACTCACTCTGTTTTAAGTACTGTATTTTGCTAACATTGTACTAAAACCAGTGAGAGAAATGAATGCTGAGCTGTTGGATATACTGATAGGTATTTGACGGTGAAAATAACAGAAGGTGAAACTCATCATATCACTTGCCCAGGCTTTGACTGCATGATGTTAGTTCCAGTTGAAATAATTGAGAAACTCGTCTCGCGCGAAATGGCTCGACGTTACCTGCAGTTTGACATCAAGGTAAACTGTAACAGCTTACTGTAAGTTTGCATTTAGTGACATGTATGCTGTCATCATGGACAGCTTTAATTCAGCTTGTATGAAAAGCTTTATTTCTAGGATCATAGATGTAAAACGTGAACTGGGCCCATTGTCTGCATGCTGTCTCGCAGCTGTGTGACTTTGAAGTCGTTGCTCATCTCCGCTTAGATCGGCCTTGAGCCAGCAGTGAGTGCAAATGCAGCTGAGCTATATGGGGTAGGCCAAACCTCTCCTATATTGGTTACATTCCCGGCAGGGAGGCCTGTATCAAATTATACTGCTTAGGAACAGAGGCACATGTATGTGAACAACTTGCCCAGAGTTGTTACCAGCAGCGCAACGGCCAGGAGTCAAACCAGTGACCTGTGATTATTAATTGGACATGCTAATGTATGCTTTGATCTATAGTAGAAATTGTGACTGTTGTGCGCATATCGTGTGATTGTGATGATATACTGTAGGAATTATATGATAGCAACCCATCAAGCAAGTGATGTGCTTAACTGCCTACCCACTGAGTTCGTAACAGTGCAGGTGACTGCCCTAAAGGACTCTTTCTCGAGATGACTTTGAAATGTTGTGAGATCTACTAACTCACTGTCTTGTGGTTGATATGATGGTCACCGTGTACTGTAGGCATTCGTCGAGAGCAATCCGTCAATCAAGTGGTGTCCGTATCCTGCCTGTGGTCGGGCTGTTCGTCTTCCCGACACTGATAACTTGATGTCTCTATCGTTTCGTACCAACCAGTCTGGTGCTCGCAGTCCAGCCGACACTTCGCATGCTGTTGACTGTGGCAATGGGCACATATTCTGCTGGTCAGTGCCTTTTAGTGACTTTCTTTTCTCAGTCATTGGTCAAAAGATGTGGTCGTACCTGATCTAACACTCTTGATAGGAAATGGTCATGCGTTATGTTGGTCAGTAATACTTGGTACTCACTTTGTTTTTTTGTGTGTCGCTCACGGTAAATGTGGATGTTCGTTTATTTACGATTTTGTTTTGTCGATGCCCCGTAAAAACTGTCTGACTGCGGGTCACTTAAGCTGGAGTTAACAGGTAATGGAGAAGCTGTTTTGGATTGATCTGTAATTTGTCTGACATCTTATGTGATTTGATCCAGGGTGGCCACAGGGCCTTGAAAGTCCTTGAAAAAAATGCTCATTTTTCCAGGGCCTGGAAAGTCCTTGAAAATGGAATAGGTCCTTGAAAGTTTTGGAAGTTGATGTAAAAGGTCCTTGAAAGTCTTTGAATCTAAGTACAGTAATCATTGATGCCTAGCATTAAAATTTTGCACTTAATTTGTACATCAAAAATATCCA
>Ga0209454_1001284_pt1 | contig 15367 bp, 13 predicted proteins | sample WorMetHERISLAND1_2_FD_187400 | JGI IMG/M metagenome (GOLD analysis project Ga0209454, IMG submission 187400) | Marine gutless worms symbiont microbial communities from Max Planck institute for Marine Microbiology, Germany - Olavius geniculatus... | ecosystem: Host-associated > Annelida >...
GCTGAAAATTGGGGTGTACACGCTAAGTTAATATACAAATACCAAATTCTCTATCTGGATTGCATAACGATAGTTCCGTGGCGCCACCTTGTGAATGATACAGACTTGTGTCGCAGCCCAAAATTGCCAAAAAATCCATAAAACCCTATTTTAATGTTCAAGGTCATCTAAGGTCATTGAATTTGGTGACAATCGAGAGCCAGTGTACGACTACTTATTAGTGATTAATAGTAACCTAGACTTTATCTCGCACCGTTATTGAGATACCGCGACTTATTGGCTAAAACTCACAAATTTTTCTTACTCACCTCTCATTTAGCGCTCTCGTTCGGGGTGGCTCCCTTCGAATTTATGGAAAAGCTTTACGGTTCCTGAAACTAGAGTCTTCCAGGCAGCCGAAGGTAAAGATTTCGTAATCCTATCTTGCACCGTTTTTGACTGACCCACCCGTGTGACGGACAGGCGGACGGACGAACAGACAGAATTGCGATGGCTAAGACGCGCTGAAAGCAGTAGCTGCTTTCGCGCGTAAAAATTATTCGTAAGCAATAACATGTTACACGCTCGAAACTAGAATATGCTATCAATAAACATTATATAATATAATGCAATGTATTTAATGTAAGCTTATCTTACAGCGTAGGATTTATTGTAAACAATACAAATACGAATAACGAGCGTATAAGCAATGTCACACGTAAAAGTGTCATATCATAAATGTTATTACAACGACGTTAGGCCTACATCTTGTTGGCCAAAAATAAAATGTACACATAATAAACAACGTATAGCCGGGAAGTACGTACAGTATGAAACAGCAAGCCAGGTCGGATAACAGTAAAAGTATTCCAAATCTCATCAGTTGCTTGAATTAAAATTGGCCACTGATAGCTTTAGCCGTTGCAATTTTCGTACTATACACAAAAAAGTTACTCTCTCTTGAAATGTGGCACAACAATCAGATTTTTTAAAAAGACGATATAAGCATATGCTGACATTTTGAACAACCTGTCTGTGCAAAAAACCGCTCAGTCGAAAAAGAAGAACGGCAAATTTTCAACCTCTTGGGGCTTCGTCAATTAGAGAGCCCAAGCCGTTGTTGATGAACTCCAGTAGAGGTCTGGTTCTGTCTCCTGGTTATTCACCACTCGCTTCTTTCATACGTCGTGGCCATGACACTTATGTCACAAGTGTGCTGCAGCCACTGTATTGCCCGTCGAATGTCAGAAAGATGACCAGACTATAACATGAGCGCGAAGACCGACAGACAGACGGCAATAGCGGCAGACAGTAGCATGCTTGAGACGCTCGATCTGACAACAATTCCATCTGACGTCTTTTGCGTGTAATTGTGTCCGATTCGCTCCTCTGTGCAGTCAAACCACAACAGACGGTGCACCTAACCGATTGTACACGTCTCAATAAGTATAGGCCTCGCATCTGTGCCTCAGCTTTGGTCATAATGCTTGTAGCTTGATGGCTTTCAGTTTTCAGTTTCAGCTTGCTTTTAACGGTTATCAAATTATATGAACCACTTGATAATGCTTTACGGGATCAACGATAATACTATGTTATAGTTTACGCGTCGTTACGGTTTTGAACTAATAGCAGTTAGGGTCTATTTTGATACAAAGCCATGACCTTTTTAACAACAACGAACATAACAATTAAGCACTTTGCATGACAATTTTTTTAGCCGCTAGAAACTCGAAAGAGGCAAAGACTGCTGGACATTTCACATACGTACTTGGAACGTCTATGGTTATGTTGTATTTCTTGGTGTGTTTTGGACCTTTCACGAACAAACGCACAATCGCACACACAATCTTACACACGCTGGAAAACAAGTTTAAATGATTAACGTAATAATTTAATCTAATAATTTGCAAATAGTTCACAAAATCAATATTAAGAAAAAACGCGCTTGATGATGTCGAGACATACAACATAGCAGACGTCACAAATTAAACCCATAACCATAGGCCCCGACTACTTTGGCTTTTGTTGGTATCATTTATATCAATTATAATATCGACTTAATCTAATCCAAACATCAAAGACAAGGATTTTTCATGCAGCATCAAACGTTTTAACATATGGTAACCATAATAACAATTATATAGCTATTTGACTTTTTAACTAGATCGCTGCTGTCGAAATATTTAATAGTAATTGCTAGTAAAAAGTCTTAAAATTTTCAAGAAAAGACTGAGAAAACGACCTTAGACCCATTTTTGTCCTCGAAGAGCTTCGAGACCAAGACCTTGGTTTCGAAAAGTACATCACTGCTAGCTACTGAGGCGCAGTATAACTGAGCAATAATTAATATAGGCACTGGTACTACGAGTATACGCAGAACACAAGCTAACACGACGGGTTGCGACTGCTGACATTGCGGCAGTTGCGGCGCTGACTTGGTAGTTTTCAGTTTACCTAGAGATTCGGCGCGCCTATGTTCCGAACTTTCGAGCAATAGCCACGAATAAAACTGACTGCACATTAGCGGTGTCCTGCCAGTGAATGGGGACAAGGGGCAATCCCTCTAAAAATTTTAACCTGTCGGAAATTGTATCTTGCTGGAAAATATGCTTTCACAAATACAACATTTTAAGCTGAAACCTCTCCAATTTTGGGAGATTCGCGGGCAAAATTAAAACTTGAAGCATCCGTGATCTCTTCTGTCGGGAATTTACAGCTGTCTATCGGAAAAGTGCAACATTTACCCCCCCCACTACTATCTTAACGCAGGACACCACTGAAGCACATCACGTTGATTCACCGACCGACTACAAGAAGCCGCTGCTCGTCGGGTTCAATGTTCTCCAGCTGCTGTCCGTCGTAGGTGACCGTAGCGCCGATGTGTACAGTATAGGTCAGCGTTTTGTCAACGAACGGAATCGAGATGTGGTTGAGCGTTAGCGCAAAGTCCATGTACAGACACACATTGTTCTGTACGCGCGCCGCACACGCAACCGTCTCACTCAGAAATATACGACAACGAACACGAATGGCCTATTAGCCTATACTCCTGTCGAAATTAAGCAGAAAGCAATGTAAGACAATATAGCCAAACTGTAGGCCTATAGGCACCGACTAACTGCATTTAGGCCTATTAGGTTAAATTGCATTGTACTGTACATCGTGTCACAAAAACGGACCCTCTGACACATTTTCGAATAATCCTACCACCGTCGTCCAAATTTTCAGAGTTATTTTATGTAATTTTTCTATGCACGTTTTTATGCTGTGTTTGGCGTAAAAACGATAATGATGAAGACGACGACGATGACGGCGACAGTTGCCTGCCAGCAGACGAGGTCGAGCATATGGCGTGTAGGGTCGCTGGCATTCAGTCTGTAGTAGAAGTCGACAACCACGAATGGCGTCGTCAGTTCTGAGTAACTGCTGACGGACACGCGGTCTCCCCACGTCACGAACGAGCCCGGTTTGTTGCCGACGTGATGATTGCGACTCAGTAGCTGGATGCGCGACTTCACCGTCGGCGGTCCACCCTGCTTCGCCGGCGCCTGCCTCCTTATGCGCGTCGGTCGCATGGCCTCTGACGTCCGAACAGCTGACAACGACCGTCACAAACCACGTGATTAAGCGTCTTAAGCTATCACTGCGTTGACGCAACTTAAACCGAAAACGTTTCAGAAAAGCAAAAACATAATGCAAAATAAAACTTGTAAGTACGTAAGTCATCAATGACAGTAACTTTATCATGATAATGTTCTACACTGACAATCTGTATTAGTGTGAACTATTACTTCTTTCTTCATGTTCGTCTCATTGACTGTTAATTTGTTCCATTGTGTAACAGCGTTTTTCTGTTCCTTTGTTAATGAATGAATAAATGAATGAATGTTTCGTACCAATTTATACTGTTTCCATACCCATGACTAAAGCCTTGACTGACAACTAAGGTGCGAAACCTTCGGAGGTAGGGGCAAATTTGATCATTACTCCCAAAAAACAGTTTAATTCATCTCAGAAAAAGTTGCAAAGTAAAAACTACGATGTACAGCTAACAAACATTAGGTCCATATTCAAGAAATTATAAAATAACACTAATTAGTGATTAGCGTATTTTATTGCAGACTACATACATATTAAAGATACATATTAAATACATGTAGATATGGCCAAAATTAACAGAAATCGGTTTAGCAAATCGAATCAACAGTTTATGATTCTTACACCAGTTGCTTGGCAGACAGAACGCTGTAGAGGCGGACAGCATGGCTAAGACGAGGATGCTTATTGTTACTACTACTGGTGATACTGCTGCAGACATTGCTCGACTAGAGCACGGTATCCATAGCAACTATTCACAAAATGACGTCGGGGCTGCTGCTTAATTGTCGCCGACAAAAAAACGCCAACAAAACACACAGGCTACTTAATGAGTTCAGGTTTTAATATAAGCAAAATATGATGAAACATCAAGGCCTAACTGGAGCTCGAGTAACAAGAAATCTGCGCTAATGCTCGTAAGACGCTATTCACTGTTGAAATGACCAAGTAAACCTGCGTATGAAATTTTCAGCATTGAATGTAGATTTTAGCAGTCTAAGTCCGGACCCTCTAGGTTCAAAGTGGCCTGTGCAATAGCAACCCAATAGCGATAGAATAACGCCTTTTTAGGCTGGATGTCCCTTTGTCACGCCCTCGTTCTAGGACAGACGGACAGAATTACCATAGCTAATACGCGCTATAGCTATAGCTATAGCTATAGCTATAGCTCTCTCGCGTAAAAAAGTTGACGTTCGTCAATTATTTTTCACTAGTTTTCTAAATTTTGTCTCAAGACTATTTTTCTTTTTCTATCTTTACCAACGACGGCAGCAATTATCTGTGATACCGGCGTTTATCTGTTGGTTTGACAGCAGGATTACACAAAAAGTTACCAAGGGATTTATCCGATATTTTTAGAGAAAGTTAGACTTGGCCCAACTTAAAGATGATTAGATTTTGGTTTTGATCTAGATCAGCATATAGGGCACAACGGTATAAAATAATTAGCTTAACTGCCACACTAAGACACACACACAACGTTATCGGTGATTTGCGCTATCTGGGTGCCCTTCTAGTTTTATTTCTGCAATTTCCGTTAATTTTTAGTGTGTATGCTGAAACTACAACCTCGTTATCAGTGACATGATCTGAATGTGCAGACCGACACAGACTTTTGCTTCTGCTACCGTACACACGTGTGCGTGCACAACTCACCTAGGCCTATACCCGGTACGAGACGTACACGCTAAACATGCACGCAACAGTGACTTACACTGTTACTGCGCTTCTGCTGCTGCTGCTGCTGGTGATAATGATGATGATAATGATTAGGCGTATTCATTTTCAGTGGCTTGTCGAACTATTCGCGGAAAAACTATTTCAGATGATTTCGTCATTTCTGACAACAGAAATACGAATGCTAATGGCTGTGTTTAAACCTTTGGTGGTTGCATTTCAATCCGTGTTTCTTATTATCTCATCAAAGAGCTGTGTACTTCGCTGATTTTTTGACGAATTTAATAAAATTTCAAAATTCACATGCAACCTTTGTTCGACGGATATAAACATAATGCCTAATTATAGCTGACAGATTAATTGTCAGTGGATACAGTATTGTGTTGTTTCGTTCCGTGTTGGTGGCTTTGACCGTACGTTAGGCAGTACTTGTTACGTGTGTGGGGTGGGTGAGTAGGCTAAGCTAGTGAAATATCGATTATCATGCACGCAAGATACGCTACACCACACCGCGTCGCGTAACTTGGCCGCGCTGCAACATGCTGATCGATCACCACAGCCTTTCGTTGCTCGTTCTGCACGTGCTGCGTGACACCGGATTTCAACGAGTATTTCGCCAGCGCCTTTTCGTACTGCTGTTGTTCAATTCTATCTTGTCTAAGGGAAATAAAGAAAGGGAATTTGTGGATGCCGACGTACAATATTGTGATGCACAATTTCAAACAAACTGGGAGGTTGATAATCAGCTGTTGTCTGCCTCGCGGACGAGTGATACGAACGAACAGAGGATTAGCGCCGTCGTTTCTTTGTACGAGAATTTAAACGAAAAATAAGTACTTAACTACTGCGCACAGGTAAACAGTAACAGGGAAAGTCTTATCGTGGTATGCGACGACAGCGTCTTGTCGCTTGATTGAATGATAACAATAACATCTTTCAATCAATCTCGTGTTATATCGTTCTAATGGGCCGACACAGGTGTGACTCTGTGCCAGACACTGCGTAACTAGCGTTTGGGGTTTGGGGCCGAACACCGGGCCGACGCGTGGGCATTGGTCAGCACAATGCGGTCACAGTGCGATACGCAGCTGGGAGGCCTAGACAGCGCCCGGTTCAGCGCCGACTACCGACGACCGACGCCGCCGCCTTCGACTGCCTCTGTGAGCGGAGCGCCGCACCAACTGCACGACGGCGGCGCCCTGCAGAGATTCCTGGCGTCCGCACTGGCCGCGCTCCTGACCCTAGTGTTCGCCTGGTTGATATTGTTCACAGAAGAGACGAGAGGTGAGTCCAGGGACGAAAAGGGTGCTAGCACCAGGGCAGCGACGGGACGAGACTGCACGGCAGGCCGGTGCAGCGCTGACGCCGCCTCGACGTCGATCAATCAACTCAGTGTGTCGGGAGGCAGTGCAGACGCGGTCACCCATGACAACGCTACCACAGACTGCAGCACAGTTCCATTGCAGCAGCCGCCGCCCGGCCACGCGGCGGCCCGGCGCCCCACTCCGCCTGCAGGTAGTTGGAAGCTGACCAGCAGCAGCACCGGGCGAGCACCTGCCGAACACCCGCTACCGTCAGTAACTGACAGCGTGCTGCATGCAGACATGCCGTCACGCAACTGCGCACGCGCCGTCCCAGAACAGATCCGTGTTTCGTCTTATTCGGAACCTCTGTCTACGTCGAACGGCGTCGAGTTTTCGCCCGCTGGAGGACGGTCTGGCGAGTCGACGGACAGCTTATCACCCGCAACGCTGGACGAAACAACGACGACTGGCGCGGAGCTGCAACCATCGTTCAGACGTCGACCGCTGATGTGGTCGACATCGACAGACGGCAACGATGAACCGCCGCCGGCGGGGTCTCCGTGTTCGTGCAGCAGCGACGACCTGGACTTTTTCCACGCACTGATGGACCCGACGCAAAACCCGGCGGAATGCCAAGTCGACCAAGAAGACGACGACGAAAACCGGAAGTCAGTCGGTCGCGACGAGGACGACGACGGCGACGACGAAGATACGACGAAGGTCGATTTACCGCAAGTGACGACGTCGACTTGGATTTCGTTGTTTCGCACTTTCTTTATGGGTCAGCAGGAGCAGCAGGAGCGATCGAAGGCAAGCCCCGTCACGGAGGCTCGCTCTCGCGACGTCGTCAGCGACCTTCTGGATCGCACTCTGAGCACCATCAGCGAGGAAGCCGGCGACGAACTGACGAAGAAAATGTCTGAACTCGATGACGATTTATTACACAACACCTGGCAACGCGAGCCAGAGGACGCCGTAAACAGCAGTTCGTATTTCGAAGACGACGAGGATGACGTCTTCTACTCCGATAGCAACATGTGTCAGCTTGCCAATGACGCTGTCAGGTATACAGGCCTATGTTTGTATGTATACAGTGTGTTCGTTGTTATTTCCCACAGCAAGCAGGAATCATGTTTGACATGATATGACGTCAAATATTCCCTGTCGCTGTCGCTAGGGAAGGCTGACCGTATGCTGGTTTCCAAAGGCCTGCAAATGTGAATAAAGGGGTCAGTTTCCAGTACCCCTCAGATTCAGTGAGTTCTCGCTGACATTGTGCGCTTTATAAATTATATAAAATTTACCCCTGTTTGGAGGAAAGATGAGAGTCGTCAATGGAAGCATTTTGTAGACTCTTAATACTAACCATTGCACTGATACAGTTTGGCCGTAATGCGCCATGCGAATTTTGGGCGTCGGACCACTATTTTGACAGAACGGTGTCCGTAGCGGGTCGGCAATTTACCTTTGGATAGGACATTGATAAGTTCTTATAGACTGTCAATAGTAACCTTTCCGCTAACTGAAGCGCTTTGGCCACAATTCGCAATACAAGTATCTGGAGTGCAGTGAGTACCCCCGTTTAGGGGAAATGTGGACTGTATAGGCCCTACTTGTTTAGACAGTTTTCCGGTAAGACATACCGTTTATCCACGATACGTGCTTTACACATACATGTAGACAACGGACCGCAGACACACCAGCGTACACAAGGCTCGACCTTAATGGTCGGCCAAAACTTGTACTCAATCAGTACGCCTAGCAGGGTAGTCTGAACCTAAGCCATAGCCAGGTCTGCTATACTCCACAGCCAAAGTCCGACAAAGCCAAAGATGTCTATCCTTTTTACTCCTCTCTACCCTAACCTTATTCATGTGGCTGCTTGCGCAAGTGCCTCTTTGGACTATAGTCAACTGTCCACGCCACTAGTGCTGTTCGATTGACAACCAGAGGCTTAGTAAGATAGGTTTTTAAATGCTGCACCATTTTACGAGCAACGTAAAACAGTCCATGCAATAGCTTAAAGACCATCGTGAATAAACTTGTGCGCTTTTATTAAGCCTACCCGGTGCCGCAGTGTAAATTACTTTTTTTGCAATCGATCTCATTCATTTCAAAAATCAGCGGTAACATCTCTCTACTTTTGTATTATTCCCAAAATTGTAAGTATTTCGTTGTGTGTAGTAAAGCCTAAGGCTAATCCGTGATTGCACGAACGTGGCACCATTTTACTATATTGCGCGGATAGTTTGTCTGTTATACCTCTCTGGCGCCTTATATGTAATTGGACTCCGCAGGTTTCCGTGAAATTGGAAATGTCCGTAAAATCGCGCATAATCCTAAGATTTTTGTATTTTTCTTGTTTTTGGTACTTGTATTAGACTTGGAATTTCCTTTGAAGATTTAAGTTCGTACGGACGTCGGGCTTCCTCTGTCGCTGGTCTACTGACACGAAACTCACAGCCGTGACATCTGCGTGATCCTGTTCACATCACCTCTGTTTTTGGACGATTACTGAATACATTTAATTTTTTTCTTCTTAGAGAACTAACCTATCCAGCGCATTAAAAGTTTTTCGGCATTGTTGTGCAATGTAAATTCACGTTTTACTTACGTACTTACTTTAGGCATCATGCAACTAGGAAAAATGTGAATTTGCGACAATTACAGGCCGTTGTAGCCTTCAGTGTAATTTACTTGTAATTTGCGTCCCCGGCATTAAAAAACGTCCGTGTAATTTGCATTCTCCGTGAATTAAGCAGTGTCTATTAACAATGACGTGGTGTAATGATGTGTGAAACAGATCACCGACGCAGTGGACCGTGGATGACACGCAGACCACGACGAATAATGACCAGAACAATGTCACCGGTGACCGAGGGCTTACCACGACGACGACGACGACGACGAAGACTTTTGGTGAGGCGACTGTCTGCCAAGGTCCGTGTACCGTTGCAGCGTCAAACGTCGTCGGTCGTCGGTCGTTCGTGGACGGGTCGTTGTCTTGCAGCGATCGGCCGCTGTTCGCTGAAGCTGCAGTGACTGCACCCTGCAGCAACCAAGGCGTCGACACTGCGGCTTTGGCGTTGTTTAACCCGTGTCCACCACCAGAGGTCTCAGAGGTCACCGGGTCCGGCGCGGAAGAGGCTCAGACTTCGTCTTCGGCTTGTGCGCGCTGTACGGCTGCCGTAACACACTACGTGACACTGGGCGATGAGGCTTCGCTTGACGTCCCTGCGAACACCGTTCTCGCGCTGTCGACGGCATCTGGCGAAGCATTCGCCAGAGACCGCAATCCGCACGTTGCCGCGGCTCGGGCGGCCACACAAGCTGCGTCGTCAGCACTCAGTCAGGTGATCTTGCAGCAGGTGCGTGAATTGGCCAACGGCACAACGACAATCAGCGACGCTCTGGAGCTAGAACTGACGGCTCGCTGTCTGGTTCGATGTCGCGGCAGGTCAGTGATCAAAGGAATTCGCTGAGAGGCGAAATCGTTGATCGACGCTGCCCCCTGGTGAATCATAAATAGACAAATGCAAGTTTTGGCTAAGGTTTACTCCCAAATTTTTTCTTCCCTTGTGTAAATGGATTTTGAAAGTCTACCTGCGGCATAACATGTAAATGTATCGATGTAACCGGAAGTACTGCTGAGATCTCCATATTAAATAACTAAATAAAATAGTAAATGTAGCGGCAGGCAGTACTATAGCAAAGACTATAATTACATGTAGTTGGAATGTACAGAATGTGCTGTCTTTGACTATATTACGGTTGGCATTTCTTTAGCTATAGCTGGGATCATGTTGTAACTCGGCGTAATGAATTATCGGTCGATTAATCTGAAGAGGTTATTTTGCAACTCGTTTCGAGTAAGTGTATGCCTGTGTTATTGTACGGACTAGACGCTTGCCCATTAAACAAGGCTGCTGTTAACTCACTGGACTTTGTTATCAATAGGTTCTTTATGAAACTGTTTAAAAGTAATAATATTGATATTGTTAGGAAATGTCAGAAAGAATTTGCATTTTCGTTGCCAAGTGTTTTACTTGCACATCGGAGTGAGCATTTTTTAGTTAAGTACAAGGATTGTGATAATGCTTTTTGTAAATTGTTATTGTTTTAGTCTGAAACCTTATGGATAAAATGCTTTTCGATAACAATGACACTGTTGTGACACTGTTGTGGACTATGGACCGTATATGTATATGTATTTTTTTCGGTGTTGCTATTGTACTGTTTTTGTGTTTTTCTACCGTGATCGGTGAATTAAAGATTATCATTAATTACTTAAACTACTTAAACGCCATGCTATAGGTTGGATGCCGATGGTTCTCGTCATGAAAATCAAGTCTCGCCGGAGGTGTTTGCTGGTGCTGACGTCACTTCCGGTCTACAGATTGGTGGTTGTGGGTCACCAAAAGTCAAGTCGGGGTCAACGCAACGGCGTAGCAGCGATGTGGCGTCTCAGCAGCAGTTTGACCGCCGTCCTGGCGAAGTGACTGACGCGCCAGTTGTCGCAGTCGATCGACTGACTTCGACAGCGTGTGCCATCGTCAGCCGCGGAATTGCCTTGAACGCTCCGCTGACGACGTCTCGAAACGAGAGACACGTGGACAACGCCATGACCACCGGTGCTGCGGACCTCGGCGGCAACTACGGACGTGACGAGTGCGCGAGCGCAGTATTTCCGTCAGAAGCAATCGCTGATAACAAGAACAACAGTGGCAACAGCAAAAGCGTAGAACTCGTCGACGATTTGCGACAAATTGACGACCACCGGCGACGAATTGCTCGACAACATGAGAACATCGACTCGCTACCTGTCGACTTCGGTCCCTCGTCTCTCAACGTCGACGCCGGCGTGACGTCATACAGCTGCCGGCACAGGTCGGTGCCCAAGCACGATGTGATCGACGCCCAGTCCACGTCATCAGCGTCGTCCTTGTTGTTCTACGAGCAGTACGCCCAGTCACCGGGCTCCAGGCGCCGACAGCAGCAGCGGCAGCGACGACGACAACACGTCGACGAGGACTTCGTCGGCAGTACACAAAGTCCTCGAGACGCGTCCAGACACTGCCGTCGAGCACCAGCAGCACCCGGCCGCCAACAGGTCAGACGCTAAAGGGAGATAGGTTATTCAGTAGCTAAAACGGGAAGGCAGACGAAAACAATTGCACGGTCTTCGTTTTACGAAAACGTAAGCTGGAATTTTTCAGCTAATGAAAAACTAACAACTGAGTGAATATAAAATGTGGCAGGCAGATCGAGCTAAAGCGAATATTACTTAGTTGTGCAGATCAATTAAACACTTTGAAAAACGGCATTAATAGCGTATACGTTGAAACATTCGTAACAGAACAGATGCATCAGCGCGACTCACCTGGTAACTTGATGTAGCTTATGATGAATAACAAAGTGACAAGGTCTCGAAATTGCTAATCTGTTACCGTGTTGTTAAGTAGTACAATGGCTGCACTTGTCATTTAAAAACCTTTTCACCACAGTGACAGAGAAACGAAGAAAAATGATTTCAAAAAGTGATCAAACTAGCTATAGGCCTATAAAATGATTTTCTTAAGAGTTTTACATAAAAAGTAAAATTCAGCCTTCTTCCGAGCAGACTGAAACTGTATAAAGAGGGAAACCGGAGTTAATAATAATAATATGGTCACTTGTAAGGCGCTCAATGTCAGCGAGCTGAATTTGAGACGCCGACGAGAATCTGAGAACGGACGAAATGTGTCTGGTGCAGGTGACCTCGTCGTTTGAGAACCTGGTCGGTGGTTTACTGGCGGTGCCGCAGTGCAGCAGGCGACATCTGGTGAACTCAGATGAAACGCTCACCGTCACAAACAGCAGCGGCACTGTGTTAGCTGCACCATTCAGCGACGGCGCCCTTGCAGGACACGGCGCCGAGTTCCCCGGGCCACTGACGGTCTTGGTGGCGGCCCCCGGGCTGCGTCGCGACGGCCGTCTGTCGGTCGTCCACCCGTCTGCTGAGCCGACACCGGCCCTACCGCTGAACACTAAACCCGCTGCACCACCGCAACATGGTGTCAGGCGCGCCAAACTGCTGTTCAAGTCATGCAAGTCATGCGTGCGACGTCAGCGCCCAGATGACGTCGCTGCTAGCACGTGAACCTATCGACCGCAATGACGTCGTGGCGGAAGGGTGTAGAAGATAATTGTTCCCCCACAACAACAAAAAATTAGCTTGTCGGAGAATTATCTTTTGTCGAAAAAACGCCATCCAAAAAGCATGATTTGGGCTACAAATCCTTTATTTGTGAACAATTGCTGGGCAAAATTTTAAGCACCCATAATCTCCCTGTCGGAAGTTTGCAGTTGCCTATCGGAAAATTGCAAGATTCTGCCGCTTCCTACTATTTTAATCCACGACACCGTTGGTTGACCGCCCACAATGGAATATAAATGCTCCTGTAACAAAAACTAACAATCACCGAAAGGCCTTAATCTAGCTAAAAAAAATTCATTGTGCGTACAATGCAATAAAATAGCATAAATGTTCTTTTTTAAAATTCAACACATAATTTGCAGAAAACGAACACGTACAACACGCACCGTTATTGTCACTTTGTATGCACCAAAGACATAGAAGAAAATAGAAGTGACAACTTTTTGTGGCTTACGGCTTACAACATCTCGGCAATGAAAAAAAAATAGTTTGAATGCATTGAACATCTGCGAAGAAAGAACCTGGCAAAATATTGTAGGCCTACTAAAATGTACAACAGACGTTGTTGGCTTATAATGGTTTACTGCAGACGTTTATAGCCTATACTGTAAAGGGTTAAACGATTAATGTTAATAGTCATCTGCTGATTTTCTGATTTCTGCATGACGTTGTTTTTTTCACTTATACACCTGCAATATGTTGCTGCATTTTTATTGAACCCGCAATACAAATTATTGCTCTATTTTTTGTTTAACTAATGAGTGTGCCATTTCTGTTTTTATGTTTATTTAAGCTGTTTACACTAGGTTTCATCATAATGTTTTGCGCAGGAAACTGAATACGCCTTCATTGCGTTGCTGACATCAGGGCCAGACATGTGGAGGCCCATGGACGTCTGTCAATAGTGGATGCACAGCCCCTACCTTGGAATACTAAAAATATAATAATATTTGCATTCATCCAGTAAAGTACATTTTACAAAAAAATCCCAATATGATTAGAGAAACGACTATATGTTCCTATTCTTAAAAAATCCAGTCGGTTCTATGTCAGTCACAAAAGTGGCGGTAGACGAATTCGGAATAAAAACATCTGTGGCTTAAGCCGGTTACGAAGGATTGCAACTTGCAAGCCCGACAAATCGGATTGCGAATCCCTGCATCCAGGGGCACGAAATTTTGTCACGAAAAACTAGAGTCCTTAGGGCAGCCCACAATTAAGATTTCGTGATCCTAGCTTGCACCGTTTTGATACAGATCACGAGTGTGACGGACAGACGGACAGACGGACGCCTCGACAATGGCTAAGACGCGCGAAGCATTAAATGCTGTCGCGCGTAACAAGCACTCAGCAGTTGAACATATCTTTTAGTGCCACGAACATGGTAACAGACCATGATTGGCGTATATATTATTAATTTTCATTTATGTAATATTCAGTCGTACACAAAGTAATGAAAATATATACACTGAAAACAGAATCAGTTTGCCACTGCGTCAATACGTAAAAAAAACTTAGCTGTCGCTAGCGAAGGCCGACCATATTGCCTACTTCTGTAGATCAGCGTCCGACTTTCGGTGATAGACAAAAACGATTTCCCAGAGATGACTACATTTTCATACTCGTTATGCTAACGCTGCTGTCGAAAGCTACAATCAACACTAGTAAAACAGAAGTCACGCCCGGTCATCTTGCAAGGCGTTGTACCCTATCCTATTCATTAAAATTGCGGCCAAACCGTGGAGATAGCGACATAGTTACTACTGACACTCTATCTGAACTCGTCAACGCGGTATCCAACGGCGCTATCGCCAACCCTTACGACGTACCATTTAGCTATAATACGTGCACTATATCAGACAGACAGAACCCTAACGAAGTCGCGACTGTAAGTATGGTCGACCAAAAACACAACATCATCGCAGACGTCAAAAGCCAGGAAGTTCTCAGACAACACACTCGTCTACTCGTCTAAGGCAGCGGCTATAATTTCCGATTTAACCGACAGAGTGCGCCGAGACCAAGAGCGACTAGCAAAACAGCCTCCTGTGACCAAACTGAAGCTAGTCAGACTGAGACCACACGCGTCGCCCAGCACCGGTAGCTGTATTTAACTAAAGAACGACCTTGTCCGTTCGTTAGGTCTGTCTGTAATATACGTGCATGTCGTCGTTTATTATGAACGATCAACTTGGCGTTTAGTGTGGCCTACGTGCAGCGAGGCTATTGTTTCCGCTGTATATCGCGCTATGACGCTGCAGCTGTTGATACTCGCATAGTTAGCGGTGTCGTCGTTATTCAGTGGAAAAGCAACTCGCCATGCAGCTACAGAATCTTTCCGTGACGTCAGTTTTTGTCTGCCTGTCTGTCTGTGTCACTTCTTTGTGTCGTTGTCGATGCGTTAAAGGTAAACCGCTGCAGCGCTATAAATTGCCGATAGAGATAAACTCCGTAGTGCATTTTTACACTGTGTCCAAGAAACATTCCGGACATTTTCGATTAAAACTTGAAGAAGAATTATTATATTTTAATATTTTTGATAAAAATATATCTGCATAACTAGCGATCAAATAACTGTCCAATTTTTCGCCGCACCCACTATCTGCTTTTGCAC
>Ga0209454_1001286_pt1 | contig 15366 bp, 9 predicted proteins | sample WorMetHERISLAND1_2_FD_187400 | JGI IMG/M metagenome (GOLD analysis project Ga0209454, IMG submission 187400) | Marine gutless worms symbiont microbial communities from Max Planck institute for Marine Microbiology, Germany - Olavius geniculatus... | ecosystem: Host-associated > Annelida >...
TCAAAGAATTAACTGATCAAATTTAGTGCAGTTTAAACAATAAAAGCAAACAAAAGCGGCTTACTGGCACCACAAATTTAAAAGTATGGGAGTACACGTCTGCGAGCGAAGCGAGCAGAAAAAATGGAGTTGAACGCAAATATTCAACTAGTAATGAACAGTTTTGGGACACTTTTTCCTGACAAGATTTTTCTCTGACATTTCCTTGATATGTTTCAAATTCCTTGACATTTCCATTTTTTTCCAGGCAAGTGGTCACCCTGGAACAACGTGATAGTGACTACGACAAAAGTAAATCCAGGGTTAGCTTATTCAGATAGTATGACAAACTTACGTCGAGGGAGTGGTCATAACCGAACCTCTCAATCTCGTCATATCGCTGCTGCTGTTCAGTCAATTCATCGCTGATAGATGCCAAGTTCACGGCGTAGCCGTCTCGATCATGAACCAGCTGTTCACACCAGATCAACAAACGTAATGGGGCGTACACAGCGACGCGACTGAACTGAACTGAACTGACACGGTTTAGTTTTTGACGAACTGACTAATGGGCAAGCATCAATGCATTACAGTGGGCATTGTCTAACAGCGTCGTTGACCTATAGAGACTATGCTCACGTACGAGTCAACCAATGACCAGTAAAGGTAAAGGTAAAGGTAAAGGTTGTCAATTTGTATAGCGCATCGTCGTGTACAACGTACACCTCTAATGCGCTTTTCGTCACTAACCAGAGCCGTCGATCGCACAGCCGCCGCGTGCAGCCTGCAAACACAGGCTGGCGCACCGGCCAGCCAGGCAGCCCAGTCAGCTGTACAAAGGTCCCCACCTTCCGTAACCCATATAATGGGTTACTACTCATTTAACCAACCCCGGAGGGATGGCAGGCTGAGTTGGCCTTGTTGGTTGACTGATAGCGGACGCCGTACCCACAAAGTGGTCAAGCAGCCATCCATCAGTCTAGCGCAGGATAAGGAAAGTCCGCCGGCCACGACCGACGTTCTAACCACTATGCTACGCCACCAACTTCGTGTCTTATGTTAGCTTGGATGTGGAGCCTAAGAGTGTGTTTACATTTTTGGGGCTACAGCATGTAGCCAGGAAATCGCTGTGACCTAAGTTCAGATACATGTAGGCTCGAGAAATCCACGCCTCTTGACGTCACTCCGTTGATTGACGCTTTCGTTCAGAGAGTTCTGTGCGGATAGTTGCGCAGTAATAAAACTGAGGAAAAAGTGGATTAAGATCGTGTTATAACTTTTTAAAGGACCCACCTTATATAGTGGTGGAGAATAGATTAAACGATCTCCGCCTCTCGCATCTCGTCAAAGTTATACCGTTCGTCGTTAATTGCCAGAAATATTCGCTGCTGCTACAAACAACGCCAGGATGGCATACTGGAATGGCTGACGAATCATGGGTACGTTCTCTTATTATTTTTGTAACGCTGCTCGCGGGCGTCAAGACGTGATTAGAAGCGATATCGGAGAGTTGGAGCTATGTGGCGCCTGTGGCATAGCGCACTTTAGCTATGAACTGTGTGCTGGCTGGCTGTTTCAGTCGTCGTTCGTCCGGACGCTGCTGCGCTGTACGTACATATTACTGCACTGTCCGTACCGTTGTCGGTAACGATGAGTAAGCCAAATAACAATCCGATAGTACGTCGTGACAGTATTTTCGAGCGTCCGCCCGCGTAGTCGACACGCTCGTCAACTTCCGACTCTGTGACGTCACCGGAACTTACTGGAACGATTACGGCAGTAACATTCACTTCTGCAACCACAGTAGCAACGACATCGGTCAGCACACCCGCGTTTCGACCGTCGATAACATTTCAGCTTACTCCGGCAACGGCCTCGGCAACGGAGATGACACAGTACAACGACGACGAGAAATCCACGCCTGGAAGCCTGGAGGTCTATATAAGATGACGATCTTAATCCAATTTTTCCTCAGTTTTATTACTGCGCAACTATCCGTACAGAACTCTGTCTCAGAACAAAAGCGTCAATCAACGAAGTGACGTCAAGAGGCGTAGATTTCGATCTCGAGCCTATCTGACATAAGACATAAGACACAGAGGAAGCCTTTTTAGGAGCTGCGACAGTACCGTTCGTAGCCTTAGCCTACTGCTACTTAATATTCAATTTCTCCCCAGGCTACCATCCAGGAACTAAGCTTAGCCATGACCTTCATCTCAGAAAGGCTCAGATAGCCAGTTTTTTATAAGTAGTTGGTATCCTGCTGGCCAAGGCGCCTCGCTATACGAAGCCTACAGTACTAAATGACCTTTGTGAAAACTTTTCCTACAATACCAGCAACCGATTAACTATTCATTAAATTAGCTTTCCTCCAAATTACCGTAAGACACAGATCGAGCAAGTTTTTTTGAACTCTCACTTTTTTTTATTTTTGTAGATTTGTTGCACGATATGCTGTGCAGCAAATTGTACAACAAATTCACAAAAAAACTACAACAACTTTACAGCTCTTTGTACGACTTTCGTCCAACAAGTCCACAGCAAACGGAAGTAGTGGGGTTTGAACTTTAGCGGCGCATACGTGTGAGATAAAACAAGAACTGAGTAAATGCAACTCGCACAGTCCTATGGTTACGCACGCAGAAGCGAAAGGCGAGGGTAAGGCGGTGAGAGACGGGCATATGGAAGTGAAATAAAAACTCGGAGAAACCAGTACTCGGTTACAGAGTTCAAAACCAAGAAGCAGCCCTGTAGGCCTAATGCAAGCGATGGGAGCCTTAGAGCAGAAATAATTTTAAAACAACGACAGTGAGAACGAAGAACAAGGAAAACTTCAAACAAAACGAAACAGCTGAGCATAAAAAATTCAGACAAATCATTGCCAGTATAGCAGAATTGACAATGTGCGAGAGAAAGTAAGTAATTTTTGTATCGGATGGCGCAATGCAGTGGAACGTGCATGCTTTGCGTATTTATCAATCGGAGTTTCGACGGGAGGGCAATTGCTCCATGCCCCCCCCTCTGCCAAAACTACACTGTGTCTCAAAAAACATCCCGACATTTTTGACTGTAACTTGAAAACCAATTATCGTATTTTGATAATTTTTGGTAAGAATATTCCAGACACAGCTTGTCATCAAATATCCCTTCGATTTCCCACTTCACCCAATGTATGCTTCTGCACTACCTAGGAAAAGCAGATCAAGCGAAATATGTGTTGAAATAAACAGAAAACCTGATAAAACATCCCCGACATTATCGATCGTAACTTGAAGAAAGATCAGCAGATTTTAATAATTTTTTGCAGAAATATTTCTGACACAACTGGCTATTAAATAAGTGTTTTAGTTTTACCTCACCTAACGTCTGCTTTTGCACTGCCTGGGGAACGCAGATCAAGCATAATACATGTTAAAATGAATTGAAAAAACGTCAATAAATTCCATCTATCCTAATCTGTGGGCCCCAACAGCCGGTCTATTACAAGGTTTGACTGTCATGCAGCAATGTGTCTACCAGATGAAGTTTAGGAATGTTTAAAAAGCCAAGAAGCGACTGGTACAGCCTGCATTGGTCTAGAGCAGAACTTTATCAATATTGCTGTCAATGAATGGCGAAGGCGTCTCCTTGCCTGTGTTCGCATAATGGACAAACACTTCAAGCAATTTTACTGCAGGCAGTTGAAAAATGGACAACTGGATGAAATGTCAGCCAAATTGTCAGAAATGTGAACAAAATGTGTTTTTTACGCGTTATGTTAATTAAGCAATCACATCGCATTGGATAAAAAAGTGATATTTCGCTGATTGTGTTTTCCCCAAGTAGTGTAGAAACAAATGCTGGGTGATGTGGAAAACTGAATAAGCGTTTGATGGCAAGTTGTGTCAGGAATATTTCTACCAAAAATTATCAAAATCTGATAATTGGTTTTCAAGTTATACAGTCAAAAATGTCGGGGATGATTTTTTTTGAGACACAGTGTAGTGCGTATATTTCGTACCTTTGAGATAGCAGTGTGGTAGCGTATGTTCGTCATAGCAGCAGCCGCGTTTAGCACAGTACTCTTTGGGGATGTACGAAACACCGCACGGTAGACGCTTGCCGGCTGGTACGGCACAACCGGCTACATGCACCACAAACATACACTCATCTTACTATATACCGGCACTCAGTCTATATCGTCTGTTAGTACGTGTTCGTCCTAATAAGGCACATTACAAGTTTTGCCCGTCCGTTCGTTTGTCCGTCTGTTCAGTACGGGCTTATAACGTGATAACAACGAAGCGTAGAAATAAAACCAAAATTGGCATCAACGCTACCCAGGCATGTGTAGAGTCAGAAGCCAAGGTTGCTCGCCAGACGTCAAAACCTTTTGCTATTTGGTTATTTCACTTTTTTGCCATCTCCACAATTTTTTGCTTATTTGCAGCCGATCTATTATATCAGCCCCCAGCTACTACTGTTTTTTTTTGTTTTTCTCCATTGCTGCTCCCACTCTCTGAAATAAACTCTCAGTAAACTACTATAGTAGTTTTTGCACTTTTAAAACTAGACATAAAACTGAACTGTTCACTTCAGTCTACCCCACCCTGGTCAAGTCATCGCCATCACAACGACAATGTGACAATTGCTGGCGCTACATATTGCAGATTTTAAAAGATTAATATATCAGATTAGTTACCCTTGTGGTAGCACCACTTGCTGGTGTCTTTGATGCTGTTGTCATAGCAACAATCGTCGTCATGTTGCAAGCAGTCCTCCTCTGACGGCGGGTTGTACAAGGCAGGTGGACCACACGGCACGCGACGTGATGGCATTACATTGACGCACTCCGGATTCTGTCCTGGAGCCAGCCAAACAACAGTAATATAATACCCCGTTTACACGGTCAAGCTGGCTCGACGAGCTGGCTCGACGAACTATATCGTCTTTTAGTATGTGGTCGTCCTAATAAGACACATTACAAGTCATAAAACTTGTTATCGAGCTGGACGAGCCAGCTCGATGTTTGCTAGATGTTTGCTTGACGATTGCTTCGTATAGGCTGTGCTTTATGCACGCTTCATATTTGTTCGATGTTTGCTCGACGTTTGCTCGATCGCGTAAACGGGGTATAACAAGCGCCGGGTCGATCGTGAATTATAAAAAGTAGGCAGGCAACTTTCTGAACGACAGTAGCAAATTTCCGACAAAAAGATTATGGGTGCTCACAAATTTTTTATTTTACCCCTAAATTTCCCAAAATAAAGATTTTTATACCCCATTTTGCATTTTTATGAAAATGTTTCGGCAAGAAGCTTTTTCGACAATTTGCCGACAGCCCAAAATTTAGGGGCCTAGCCTTGCGAATTATCATTCTGCTCCGGCTCTCCTCAAAGCTCTCAATTGTATTATCTGTTTCCGCTACTTTATGCAGTCACTGTCATGCACTGTCGGTCTGGGTGCTGTAGATAGGACACTACAACATTATACAAATAGTGACCGGCGTCGAGGTCATCATTAAAATTTTTTTTTGTCAGAGGTTCGTAAAATATCTCGAGAGCAACAGTTAACGAAATATGAAAAATTTTTAATGATGATCGATGACGCCAGTCACTATTTGTTTTGTTATACCTTAAAACAAAAACAAAACATTTAAACAAGAATCAATGAAACATAAATCATATGACGACTTCATTGTTACCGGTCAACATTTCGTATTTTCACTCCAATGTTGACCGGTAAACTGTTGACCGTTAACAGCGCGTATTTGTCAACGTCACGTGACACGATTTGGACCAATCGCGTGCAGGTATATTGCGCTGAAGTATAGCAATAATTATGATTACAACATAGGACAACATGGTACAAGTACACTGTTTTACTGACTGCGATGGTAGCAGCGCGGGATGCCGTTGTTGCTCTCCCAGCAGCATTTGTACTGGACCACACAGCATCTCTCCGTTGTGCTGTCATCACCACAAGCTTGACGAGCGAACGGAGCCACTCCACATTCTGACGTAGCGTCCAACCACCGCCACACACACACGACACACGTTGGAAAAAATCATTTAAAATACAAACAAGCTGCATTACGCATCGTGTCCGTCCGTCTGTCTGTCCGTACGTCTGTCTAGGAAACTGCGCAACATTAAAAAATCAGAAAACCGTAGAGCAGACTTCTGTACTTAAAAAGCAGTGTTTTGTTAGGTATATTTATTATAGAATTATTTTAAATATGTTGTAAATTTGTGTGTTTGTGGAAGCTATAAAAGCTTACATAGAAAATAGAACAGTTTAGAGGACCAAAAACCTTAAGCTAATTTCCAAATAACCGAAATACATGTACATTGTACACGATACATCAGTGCCATAGACGAACGGACGAACGGACGGACGGATAGACGGACAACCTATACGGTGGTAATGGCGAGCAGTAAAAAGTGGTTGTTGGACGTACTTCCGAGTGATTTCTTCTTAGCGTGGACGACTTCGGTAGCGTAAATGAGAAGCGTGATTGACAGCAGTGTTAGGAAGCATGTGGCGGACGTCTTCATGCTTTTTGATGTCGTCTGACACCCAGAGTTTGCACTGACTTGCACGAATGTAGCTCTGCGTTCAGAGATGCTCTGCGCTGCCGCTTACAGCTGTACAACCGCCGCGTTCTTACGCTCTGCAATTCAATATTATTTATTACATTGTGGTTACACGCTAAAAGTATCTTCAAAGATAAAGGGCAAATGTATTGTGGTTTTTTTCATGTAACCAGCTCTTTTATATAAATCTGTCCGATTTCAACATACAGTATTCCCCGACAGTATTGGGTATAATTCCGACAGGACCCGTTATGATGCATAGTTCTACAAGAAATATTATTAGATTGTAACCAATCTAATGTACTCCTCGCGCGCATCATTTTCTTTTGTATTCTTTTAAGAACTTTTTCGTTTCTTTCGGCTTGTATTAGAAACCCGGCGTCTAATTGAAACCCGATTAATATTATACTAATAGTGACTGGCGTCGAGGTCGTTACTGGAAATTGTCTCAGCAGTTGCCATTTATCTTGTCTATGCTTCAACGCATGCGTCTATCTGGCATTATTACGGAGATATGGCGCCTCAAAAATAATGGGGTCACGACCTTGACCTTTTGGGATCACGTGACGTCATCAATCACATGACCATTCGACTCTCAAGGGTCGACTTCCTATGGTCCCTAGTGACCATGCGTCTATCTAGCACCGTTATGGAGATATGGCCGTTTAAACTTCTCCCAGGAAAACTCTTACAGGAACCGAGGTCGGTCGTTGGTCGTCGGTCGGTCCTCAATAGTACACTAATTTCATATACTCCTCTTCGCTACGTTAGGAATTAGGAACGTAGCGCGCGAGGAGTAAAAATGATGTTAATATTTTCGGAAATTTTCCGAACTCATAGGACATTTGCCAGGCCAAAATGTTAAATTTTCCAGCAAAATGACTGAAACAATGCGGCACTTACACGAGGCACTATGCTGATATACGCAGGCCTAACTCGCTGATACAGAGTTTGAGCGTTGTAACCTGCAAGAAAGAACAGAAATCTAGCAGCAAGCAGCGAACACGTAGGCCTACGGCAGTGCGTCACGTGCAAAGCTGGTCGATAAAGAATTAATTAACACGACGCGAACCAAACAGCCTATCATTATTTCGCCTAACGACAACAAGCCGCACTTTATATTTTCGGTCAATATTTGGCGTAATTGCATCATTACTGATAACAAGAAATTTGAGCTAATGCTCACGAGACGCGCGAAAGCCTATAGCAGTTCCTGTTCGCAAACTGTCAGTCTATCTCCAACCATTTCATCGCAGTTCATTTTTGGAGTGTGCGCTGCAGCCAAAGATTGCAAAAATCAACAAAAACCCTTTATTTCAAAAGTTTTGGGTTTTTCAGTCATCGATGTTGATACGACTGTAAAGCTCGTCGCTATAGCGCTTGCTGTGATATGTAGCATGCCCATGATGATCTGCAACCGTTTTCACCAAAAAACTGGCCAACAACGACTTTTACGAGGGTACCGGTCTTTGATGCCCTCGTGCGCAGGTTTCCTTGAACCTAGAAAATCGAGACTTATACAGTTAAAATCGACGTTTAATGCTGGAAAGTTCATATGCAGCTTTTTATGCCTATCTCAATTGGCTTCGGCGCAATTCGCTCTTGAATTATGTCTCGCAGCCCGAAATCGCCAAAAAATTATAAAACCCCTATTTTAACGTTCAAGGTCATCCGAGGTCATTGAATTTGGTGGCAATCGAGAGCCTGTGTACGACTTCATATTAATGATTAATAGTAACCTAGACCTTATCTCGCACCGTTATTGAGATACAGCGACTTATTGGCTAAAATTGCAAATTTTTCCCACCCCTTTCATTTAGCGCCCTCGTTCGGGGTTTACGGTTCCTACAACTAGAGTCTTTCGGGCAGCCGATGGTGAAGATTTAGTGATCCTAGCTTGCACCGTTTTTGACAGATCCACTCGTGTGACGGACAGACAGACGGACAGACAGACGAACAGAATTGCGATGGCAAAGACGCGCTAGCTGCTTTCACGCGTAAAAACCCAATCGCTGGCCTAAAAGCATCCTCTCCGCTTACAGGTAGAAACGAAGGCCGGGGGACGACGAAAAACTTGCGTATTTTAGATATTGGTGTAAACTAATAATAAGTTGCACCCTCTTCCATCTGCAGTTGTCGTACGTCCAGCTTCAGTTGATGACTTGAAAGAACGATGTTGGCGAAGTATAGAAGAGATCTAAAAGTACGCTGCCAAGTTTTCCCCGATTTTACAATTTTTCATATAGCACTCAGCAGCAAATTTGCAACAAAGTGATTAATTGGAGATCTGACAACGTTTAAAATGCGTCGCTATGTATTAAGCCTACTTTGTGAAATATTAATTGAACGCTTCAAACCGCTGAACCGTACTTTACAAAACGGGGCAAAAACCGTGCAAAGAACTTTGTCGGAAGAGACGTTGACAACTTAACAAGACCGTCAAGTTTGGTAATCTGTTAGCCGCAACATTTTTTTCAATATTTATGCTAACAAATTACAAATGTGTGCAGCTTAATACATGCTCTACATAAGCCTACATTTCGGAAATTATTAACGTTGTAATTTATGCAAAATACAACGAAAATCTCTACAGCAAAATGAAACAACGACTAGTTATTGAAGCGAAGGCAGCTGTCAGTAAAAAATATAATATAAACTTAGTTTAAAAACACACTGAAATGCATTTGCGGTGCAAGCCAGCTGCTCAAAATGTTTCCTCACGAAGAATCGACCATTGTTTTACTCACGGCACAAAAACGAACAATAATCATGAAGACGCGATTATTTTACTAGAAGTGCGCGTAATGCGTAATGGTCGCTTAAATAACAAACAAGTCGTAATATAACTTCCAATCCGTGCGTACTTGCATTACCGTTATTATGCGGCCGTCTTAATCAGACACATAACGGGTCTTGTCTGTCTGTCCGTCCGTCCGTCTGTTCCTCGCGGGCCCCTTACTCGAAACCATAAACCACAAAAACAACAAAATTAATGTAAACGTTCAAAAGAACAGCAGTGACCTAACCGGTAGACAATACAACACGTACGTAAATGTAAAATACTCGCATATACAAGACTGGCGCGACGATATATTATGATAATATTTAATAAAGAATACACAGTTAGTGGAGAGAGAAAACTGAGGCACTTAATAAGACATTTACTGGAATGCATCTACAGTGTATGAATGCCTGAAGAAATACAGCCGACACGTGTCGCTACACTACCTTGGAAATTATAGGAATTTCAGACTATTGGTGTGCAATGTAGCCTTGCTGCTGGCGCAAGGTAGACATTTTGAACACTAATGTGATGACGCCGATTGTGATATAAACACTAGTGACTTAAACGGTATGAAACGCTCGTTTTTTCATCATATTTGTGCAAACAAATAACGTGACAAATTGCACAGACTAGTTACTTCAGTAGTTTGCTGTCATTTACATTTCACAAGATAATGTAACGACGCATTCGGGGTCTTGGAGAATTAATTCTTAGCTATTAGTTTATTGCCGATCTATATATGGGAGTTTGCTGGTAAATAATTAGTAAAATCAGTCAACAATCAGCGAATTTTTGACATAGTTAAGTGGTCTATTTTTACAGCTTGCTAAGCAGATGACATGCTTTAGCTATGGCAAATGTTTCTGTCTGCCCGTGACAGTCCGCCCGTCTTTCTGCCACATCCTGCTGCCCTATCAAAACGACGCGAGGATCACACAATTTTCAGTGTCGTCTTCGAAAACAACTCTGCTCTTATAAAGCTTTTTCAAAAATTCAAAAGGGACATCCCGACCAAAAACGCTAAAGACAGGGGTATGGGTAAATTGGCGACTTTCAACCAACAAGTCGCCGTAACTCAGAAACGGTGCGGCATAAGACGATAGGACCACGGTTATTACTGATCACCAATAGCGTATAGACAGAATCGTTTGTAGACACAACTGAACATTTTAGTTCAGTTCAGTTAATTTTTACGCGCGATAGCAGAATGCATCGCGCGTCTTAGCCATCGTCTAGGCGTCTGTCCGTCCGTCCGTCCGTCACACTCGTGAGCTGTATCAAAACGGTGCAAGCTAAGACCACGAAATCTTCACTGTTGGCTGCATCAAGAACTCTAGTTTATCGTGACAAAATTTTGTGTCTTTGGGTGATAAAGGGGTTCCTCTCAAACGAGGGCATCAAAGAAGTGTACCCCCCTTAAAAAGACGTTATTTTGCCGGTATTGACTTTTCTAGCGTGAAAACGGTTGCAGATAGGCACAGACATGTTGCTTATCACAACAAACACTGGCCACGGGCTTTTTAATTTTATCCACATCGATGACCTTGAAGGACCTTGAACCTCCAAAGGGGATTTTAGTAAATTTTTCGCAATTTTTGGCTGCAGCGCACATTTCAAGAGTGAATTGCGACGAAATGCCTGAAGATAGACCAAGACAACCTGCAAATAAAATTTTCAGCATTAAACGCAGATTTTAGCAGTCTAACTGCCAACCCCTTAAGTTCCAGGAGGCCTGTGCACGCGAGCGTAAAAGAGAGGTACCCCTCTAAAAAGTGGTTATTTTACTGATATTGCCTCGTCCAGCATGAAAACAGTTGCAGATAGGCACAGACATCCTGCTTATGATAACAAGCACTAGTGACAAGCTTTTTAGGAATGTCAACGTCGATGATCTTGAATGATTTTGAACCCCCAAAATAGGGGTTTTTAGTAATTTTTTTGCGATTTTGGTTGCGACCACACATTTTAAGAGTGGATTGCGCATAAAATTATTGTCATTTTATTGCACGCTGTACACTGATTGCCAAAGTGGCAGGACCGCTGCTATCGCGCGTCACGTGAGCTTTTCTCAAATTACTTGTTGTGTCTTTGTACACGCTTCTACAGCGCGTTGTAGCCATCGACCTGGTTTGCTTAGCGCGCTGAACATCGAAAGACAACATATTCATATCAAGAGAGAAGGCTGAAGTAAACGACGATATAAAAACGCGTGAAAAACGACAACGACAACGAACGACTTAAGAACAACACTGAATGAAACCTGATACCACTTAATACTAGCACAGACGTACACGACAGGCATAAATATACGAATTTTACGAACAGCTAAAGTCTTGGTCTTCAAGAAAAAGTCTTGAGAGGCTACTAGAACTATGCTGTTGCTGCTGCTGCTGCTGATGATGATGATGATGACGACGACGAATGAATTAGCTCTACGTTATCACATAAGAGTGTTCGTTGACACAGCCAAGCAGGCAAGTCTGCCGTCGGCAATAAAACTGTCCAGACAATCGTTCAAACAACTCGACCAGAGTCTGACGTCACTCAATTAGTACAAGGCGCAGCAGATCAGCGATATCATCCATGTCATCCATCGTGGGCATGAGGCGACTCCACACGGAGAGCGGGCCGGGAACAATACCGGGGAACAACCGCATCAAAGATACCGTTTTGTCCCAGCTTCAAATAAAACCAAAAATCAACTGATCATGGTTACCGATTCAGAACGATTACAAAAATATTTTCTACAACTGCAACACTTTTTTTATAAACTAAACTAGTAAAAATCCTTACTGCCGAAAGCGTTTTCACAGAAAAATTTCACCGAAAAGCGTGGGCGGCCAAGGCTGGAAAGAGGACAAGCTAATGACTATAAGTGGGCGGGCGCCTATAAATGATGACAGTAAGTGAGAGCGAGCAGTGAGTTGCAGAAAAAGTCAATCCGCTGGTCCGAGTCTCAATCATCTGATGGCAGCGGATCGCGGTGCGGTTGTTTTGCTGTTGTTCGTGAGCTGAGCGTTCATCGCCTCAAGCATCGCTTTCATCTGCTCAATCTGTCCACACACACATCAGGTTTATTAGCCAAAAATGTTCTAACTTTTGCACCATTCTTTTCTGGTCGTGCCTACTTGTAGCAGGCGCCTCTAAGAACACTGTTTAAGGGCCGCTTCACAAATTTCCGGATTGACTGATCGATTTCTAAAAATTTTTGCTGAAAACAAAATTGTCAAGCTTTTGCTCAAGGCTAAGCACTGCTTCCAGATAGCCGCAGTGTCATTGATACAAGACGGCCGCATAATAGAAGTAATCGACGTCAGCAGACAACATGGTTAAAATAGTATAGCTCTTCATAGGAAACCCAAAGCTACGGAGCGTCATCTGCCATATGAAATCATACAGTGTTACCTGCCAGTCTGCCATCTATCGTAACCATAGCCAGTAAAGCCAGTACACGATTTACCTACCCCGGAGGGATGGAAGACTGAGGTGACCTTGGGGGTGTTAGTTAAATACCAAAATGGTGTACCTGTCCATAGACAGTCACCCACCAAGTACTAACGACCTGATAGTAACTGGACCCGGAGTCGAACCCACGATCTCGCGATCGCAACTCCAACGCCCTAACCGTTACAATCAGTGTTGAGACGAGACGCTAAAAAAGCAATCGACAAACTTCGTGTTCCTTTTGTTGCAGCAGCTGCTCCGCGTCAAGACCGCTTCCTGACTCCCGCTTCAGTCGACTGCTCACATCATCATCGTCATAAATCATAACTCATAATTATCATTTAGCGCGCACGAGCACATGGGTTTTGTACTTTGACCTACCGTTGTTGGGTGGCGTAAAATGCATACAGCCTAAACAGCGGCGGTTGTGCGTCAAAAATATTTGTACCAAAAATTATTAAAAAAAATCTGATAATTCGTTTTCAAGTTACAGTCGAAAATGTCGGGGATGTTTTTTTGAGACACAGTGTACATTTAAAAAAGGGGAGGAAAAAACAGGAGAGAAAGAAAGGGAAAAAGGCAAAAGAAAAGAGTGAGGAAAAGGTCAACCCTCCAACAAAAAATCTGGCTAAAGGCCTTGCTCTCTCTCCAGACCCTACTCCTTATCCTTCCGCACCCTCCTTCTCTTCGGGCCTTGAAAACGTTTTTGCTTCCAAAACCCATGGTTAAATCGAAAATCAATGGGGAACCGATTAAACCCAGGTTTATCTGGCCGCTAAAACGATGTGTAGGCTTAGAGCTGCCATGGCATGTGGTACTACAAACAACCGAATCAACTGAACAATATATTAGCGCCTGTCTCAACTGATTCATAACGCGTTTATGCAGTTTGTCAACTACTTTCACTATGGGCTTGTTTATGTTTGCGTTGACCCATCTTCGCAGTCACGTGACACGTTAGGCTTGTTATAAAAAAGGTAACCGAATTACGACATGGGAAACTGAATGCCCTTATTGCGCCCAAAATTTGGTACATTCCCCTAAAAGTTGGTGGCCGAAGTTGGGACCCCGAGAAGCAAACACTCCATAGTAATTATGCACGTAAATTGTAATTACACTATCGAACCCACAACCAATAGGCCAACAGACGTCAACGTTACAGACGGACGGACAGACGGACAACTTACGGTAGCAATACCGCGCTTTGCACTACGGTAAAAAAGCCTGTCGTACTGTTAATGCTAGTATCAAACAAGCGTCTAAATGTACTTGAACATCATTTCGTGTGTTAAAAATTGTTTGGCTACACAGAACAAGCAGATGGAACGGCGCAACGTGAACAGGCTGCGTGATTGGCTTGTATCACGGTGATCGACGCGTGCTTTGTAAATTCTAACTGACAATACCACATGCAAAACTACTACTACAACAACTACTACCGCTGGTTACTACTCCTACTACTACACTTAAGTATTGCTAGCAGTCTAAGAAAAATTTTACCTTTTCGACGGTCTCCTTCAGTAACCATGAAAAAAATGCAAAACAAGAAAAACTGTTAGCAGCATTTGGCGTCAACTAACCATCCCTCCCTGTATTTTTATCTACTGTTATTCATCAACTTTGGCAAGAAAATTTTTTACTTACTTGGTTGTTCTGTCTAAAGTTCTTGAATGGTACTTTAAATTACTTGAAAACGGGCGTCTAATAACTCGCTGTTTACACATTGGTTAATTTTACGCGCACTTTACTAATGCTGCCGACCCACTGCAATTACTGGTGCCTCAGATAATTGTGAACTGACTGCTGATTATTGTTCTATTAATATTACTAAATTACAATAATGAACACCTCACTAACCTCTGTAAATAGCAAAGACAAAAACACAGCTAAGTACGGTTAACCTAACTATTCATTTGATCGTTTTGGAAGTGCATGAATTTTGCTGCAAAGTTCTGTAGCTTATGGGATAAATAAAATATTAAAATAAAGATAAGACTAAAAATACTCTGTAGATTTAACGCCTGTTAGCCCAATCGACTGCAAGCCACGCTTCCTTTGCACAAAGATTATCCTCTCACATCGTGTCTATTTTCTCCAATATGTTCATTTCTTTGTCCTCTCCAAAGTGCACCGATGAGGAAATTTCTATTGGCCCAAAATTTAAAAAACAAAAAACAAAAGATAACCGTTTAAACGGTTTCCCACACCCTGCAGCCCTTCTGACCGTGCATCGTCGTCCCCCTAACTCCATAGTCTTCATTTCTTCCCAATGATTTGAGATTGTATATTAATTAAACACTATTATACGCCGGACTAAGAGACTGACTGACTTGCGTTCTTTCTGCGACTCAGCCAGTTGTTGCTGAATGTGTCTGGCGCGGTAGTTCTCGTAATGCACGTCGCGTGTCACGTCCTTTAAATCTTGCATGTGACTACTGCACAGTCCAAACACACGCACACACACACACCCTCTCACACACGGATATACACTGTGTCGCAAAATACCGGACCCCTGATATTATGACCCACGACGCCGATGATTATAGTAGCATCAGTGGAGAGCAAAAAATCACAAACACAGAG
>Ga0209454_1001288_pt1 | contig 15362 bp, 5 predicted proteins | sample WorMetHERISLAND1_2_FD_187400 | JGI IMG/M metagenome (GOLD analysis project Ga0209454, IMG submission 187400) | Marine gutless worms symbiont microbial communities from Max Planck institute for Marine Microbiology, Germany - Olavius geniculatus... | ecosystem: Host-associated > Annelida >...
CATATCGCCCTTACATAGCTTTGTAAACTGTTGAAGTTTTTTTGCTCTGATATAGAGTATAATTCAGCTTTTTTCCAAACCCACAATTCAAACGTCGCCACGATGCCTTGCTATAGCGGTCGCTGTTGCAAATCATTGCTGCAGGTATCCGCCGTACTTCGACGACCAGCCGTTCGGCATCTACGAGAAAATAATGAGCGGTAAAATCGACTGGCCGAAGCACGTGGACCCGATAGCACGGTAAGCCTATAATAACCTATTGTGTTGTTTCGTATGTAATCGATCGCCGTCACGCTTGTATCGCAGTAGCAGCAGCAGCAGCAGCAAATCTGTTCACACCAGCCGCCAATAAAATAGTTTACAGGCAGCGTTCGCCTTTTATATATCTGCTGATAAGCTGTATATGCGTAACAGCATCGGCCATCACGATGATGTGTTACCCAGTGATAAACTAGGTGTACGTAGGCATATGATTTCTCTCCATAACTCATCCATCAGTAGCATTTATGTGCATTTTACGGGTTTTCACGCGCGACAGCAATCATGCTTCGCGCGTCTTAGCCATGACCTGGGCGTCTGTCCGTTCGTCTGTCAACCTTGAGCTCTATCAAAACGGTGCAAGCTAGGATAACAAAATCTTTACCATGGGCTGCCCCAAAGTCTCTAGTTTTTCGTGACAAAATTTCGTGCCCCTAGTTGAGGGGGTTCTCCTCGAACGATTACATCAAACAGAGGTACCCCATAGAAGACATTATTTTGCCGCCATTGGCTCGCCTAGTGTGAAAACGGTTGCAGATAGGTACAGACTTGCTGCATATCATAACAAGCACTTTTGACGGGCTTTTTCGATTTGTCAACATCGATGACCTTGAACGACCTTGAACCCCCAAAAGAGGGATTGTGGCGATCTTTTTCGCATTTTTGGCTGCAGCGCACAATTCAACAGTGAATTGTGACGAAATGGCTGGAGATAGACCAAGACAAACTGCACATGAAATTTTCAGCATTCAACGTAGATTTTAGCAGTTTAAGTCCCGACTTTTTAGGTTCAAGACGGTTACCCTTGTGTAGCGTGAAAACGGTTGCAGTTAGGCACAGACATGCTGCTTATCATAACAAGCAATAGTGACAAGCTTTTAGTGGTGTCAACATCGATGACCTTAAATGACCTTAAAGCCTTAAAATTGGGGTTTTAGTGTTTTTTTGGCAATTTGTGGCTGCGACGCAGATTTCAAGTGAATTGCGACGAAATGGATGGAGATAGACCAAGACAACCTGCAAACAGGAACTGCTCGGCTGTCGCGCGTCTCATGAGTCTTTGCTCAAATTACTTGTTTTTATTGTCGCCATTTCTGCGCCGTACCGAAAACCTTAAAACACGTAAAATAGAGATGTTGGCGATATAAAACGTTCGATTGAAATACGGATCACAGCGTGACAGAAAATTAATGTTATAATGCGGCCGCATATTGCAGGTCATGCAGGCAGTCCGTCTGTCCGTCTCTCCGTCCCGTACGGTTCGTCACGGGGAAAACAGAAAAGGCGCACGAAAACTAATAATTACATGAACGTTTCCTAGGGCAGGTGTAACCAGTGTGTTAGTTTTATTTTAGTTTAAACGGTCGAATATCAGGGCTAAGTTGAGGCTGGGGAGTGGGATCTCTGGTTGTAGACGCACAGTGCAGTAGGCGAGCTAGGCGGATGACCGCGTACCATGCCAGCACTAGACCAACATCTTAACTTGTTATTATTACAAAATTATTTTTTCGTATTCGTTTCATTGATTTCATGACGTTACTAATTGCATAGTGTAGTCTATCTGATACTTGTCTGTAGTAATAAAATACACATTGTCATCAGTAGTTCGAATTCGTGTTTGCTGCAATGTCGCGTTGTAGGGATTTGATAAAGAAACTTTTAGTTCAAGACCGAACAAAACGACTAGGAAACATGAAGGTTAGTGAAATGTTATCTTAATGTCGTCTCCCTTTGCTAATGTTGAATGATCTGCCATGCAGTACATTTAAACTACATCTTACAGCATACAGAGCGTTGGTATTACCTACCTGTAAAAATGTTAGACCATACACTTAGCCTACGTTATAACAAGAAGCCCAGCCGTCGCTAGGATTGCCGACCGTACTGGTTGTCAGTAACCTTTATAATCATCCATGGTCGATGATTTTCATTTCATCTGAAAAAAATGAAAGGACGTATGCCACTTCCTATTAGTTACTGATAGTAAATTTAATTAGTAACCTATAGCTCTATTTTGCACCGTATAGCCGCAATAGCGCGTAACGACCTTCAATTTGAGATTAATAGTAACCGTGGTCGTACCTCTCCCCGTGTTCGAGATATGGCCAGTTTTCCGTTGAAAAACGAACATTTTTTTAATCCCTCCTTTCAGCCCCAATTTAATGTTATAATCCCCTTGGATTAGATCGCTGAAATTTTGCTTGCCTAGGTTTAATTTAAGGTCCATGGCAAGTTATTCGTGTAGTCTATGGACGCATGATCACCATGGACCACGGATAGGAAGTCGACCCCCGGGAGTCGAATGGTCACGTGACCGATGATGTCGCGTGACCCGAAAAGGTCAAACTCGTGACCCCATTATCTTTGAGGCGCCATATCTCCGTAACGGTGCAAGATAAACGCATGGTGACGATGAACCACTTATAGTGAATCGAATGGTCTCGTGACTGACAATGTCTATTGTTTAGTTAAAATAATAGAGAAGGATGAAAGGATCATTGCTGCTGTACAATTTGAAATTAAACTGTTTGATTTTTTCTACTAGTCTAAACAGCTCACTGACTTTATTTATACGGACATATACTGTAAACTATCGAAATGCTTTGGACAGACTCCGTGTTCGTATGAACATTATCCTGTTTCTACAAGGAACACGCAAGGAAGTTGCGCGTTGTGTTAATGTACTTTGTCAGAATGGTGCGCATGATGTCAAGAATCATCGGTGGTTTCGAAATATCGTCTGGGACGAAGTCGTTGCCAAGCAAACCGAGGTCAGTTGGGCGTATTCTATTTATTAATTAATTCATTCATATGTTAATTAAGCGTTGATTTAACCTTGTTCAGAGTAGTCAATAGAAATAGCTGTCAAATTACTGACAGTGGCACCGATCATTCCGTCATGTATTTGCCGTTTTGTCGAATCCGTGCGACGCGTTTTTGTGGGCTGCGCTGCTTCAGTAGATAGAACCATACGCAGTTTTCTGTCTTCGAGTGATCAGTGTAAGCCTACACTGTCTGTTTTTAGCCGACCGTACTTGAGTGACGGTCGAGCTTATGGTACAGTTGTCATCTTTCCGTCCGTCTGTCGTCGTCTGTCAGGGGATGTATGTAGCGAAACGGTGCGAAATAGGGCCTATGCTGCTACTGATCACTAATAGGAAGTCGCATAATTCTATTGGCTTTTAAATGGCATGCAAATCATTGACCTTAGATGACCTTGAAGGGTCGTAGCCCACTATAGTATGCCAATCGTGCGGTATTGTAGCTAAACGGTAAGTCGTATGGGATCGTGATTGTAATATCATATAGGGCGCTGGCGACTTTCTAAAGGCTGTCAATAGTAACCATGTCTCCATCTGCAGCAGTTTGGCCGCAATTTTGAATGGAATGTTTCTAGCTATAAGTGGCTGTATCTCGGAAATGGTGAGAGATATGGTCAAGGTTACTATTAATCGCCAATAGGAAGTGGCATACGCCTTTTCAGATGACATAAAAATTAAAAATCATTGATTTTGGATGACTTTGAAGGTCGGTACGCGCTGTTATGGCTAAACTGTGCGAGATAGGGCCAAGGTTACTATTGATTACTAATAGGAAATCTCATACGCCCTTTCAGATGAGATGACAATCATCGACCTTGGATGACCTTGAAGGTCACTGACAACCATAACGGTCGGCTGTCTTAGCGACAGCTGGGCTTCTTGTTTTCTCAGTGTTCTAGTGTGAAGTAGCGATTCACTTGCATAGTTTATATTTACGTAGATCTACTATTTTTTGCTTCTACGAGTAAGAGCAGTTACCCTTTGGTCACGTCTGCAATGTTAGATCTACAATGTAGATCTGCACGACTGATCACGCGCTCTACTAAGATACAGCGTCTTTGCGTTATAGGCCTAATGCTCTCTGGCGATGTTTTGCTGATGTCGCGCATGTGCCGAATCGCTTTCTGTGTGTCACACGACTCATAATCGCATACTGCAGCTGCAGCAATTGCAGTCTTTCTTAGCTTAGCAATGCTGTTTGTATAGTGCAAATAGGTCTATTATATAGAAAGATAGTATAGAATAATAGCTTATTTAGCAGATGTTTTGTTCGTATGCTATTCGGTGCATTTGCGTGTATTACAACAGAGCGATTTGAATTGATGCTGTAAACGTAAACCTACAAACCGGCTCAAACAGTTACCACGGCGCTCAAGAATAAATTTGAAAAAAAATTGTTTGAACATATACTACGCCTACGCTACAGAATTTTGTGAAACAATAATGTTTTTTAAAATATTAATATTAATATTAATTTTATGTAGAGAAACGTTCGTAATGTGGTGAGATCTTTTAATTTTTTTCTTACAACAAATTCATTGCTACTATGTCTACGATGGAAATGTAAAAAAATCGGTCATTAATTGATGAAAGTATGAAATATAGTAGCTTAGACCTATGTAGGCCAGCTACTTTATGTGGAGCACCTCTTACATTTATCTGAATTTCTGTGCACCTTCTGAAGAGCCTACCACGGATAAAGATTATCTGTCGAGATTGAATCAACTTTACTGTTCCGTTTTTACGCGCAACAGCAGCTACTGTTGTAGCACGTCTAAGCCATCGCAATTCTGTCTGTCTCTCTGTCTGTCTGTCCGTCTGTCACACGGGTGGATCAGTCAAAACGGTTCAAGCCAGAATCACCATATCTTAATCGTTGGCTACCCGGAAAACTCTAGTTTCAGGAACCGTAAAGCTTTTCCATAAATTCGAAAGGAGTCACCCCGAACGAGGGCGCTAAATGAGAGGGGTAGGGAAAATTTGCAATTTCCAGCCGATAAGGCGTTGGCAGAGCGAGACAGGTTACGCCCTTTGGTGAGTACAAGCAAAACACTATAGATAATTAGCCGCCGGTCGTCTGGCACCCTCTGGCGACTGAAAAAAACATCGCTGCTAGGATGGGTGAACTTAGATTTTGTTTTACTGGGCTTTCAAATATGCATCGCTGTTGCGCGTTTCCCTTTGCGTTAGCTGGGCTTTTCTTGTAAAATCTTAGGCCTATATGTTGCTAACAGTTTCACTGTCGGGATGAATAGCGGGGAGGCTTGTACATGTTGAATGCTGTTCGCTAACTGACACGACTCTTTGTATTATTTTCTGTGGCCTTGCAGCCGCCGATAGTCCCCCGGATAAGGCACACTGGCGATACTCGCAATTTCTTTGAGTACCCCGAGCAGAATTGGCAGAGCTGGTATGAGAAGGCGGCCGATACTGTGAAACAGCAGGTATCATTAACCTAATCAGTCCGCGATGTTCATTTTTTGCTGCGCGTTTGCAATTTTCCTGTGTTTATGCGTTATGTTTAATTTGTTTTAACACCCGTAGTCGTCGATTCCTTGTCCAAGCTAACACTGGGCTTCGTTTCTGTCTGTTGTGATCTAACGACGTTGCTGTTATTCACCACTGACACTAGACTAATAACGACTTGGGTTGTGGTCAGATCATACCGAAGTGCCAGCAATCGTAAAAACCAACAACAGGTGTAAGACGTCAACTGTTAATAAGCCGTAGGTAAGCTTACAGAGTGGCAGTGGGGCAGACATGTCTTTCCACAGAACGTATTTCTAGTTAACAGTTTATACATTTTAATTAGTTTAATTTTCTGCAAAAATTAAATAATTTACGCGCAAAAATTAAATAATTTTACACAAAATCGGTCATTTTGATTTCATTTGGCAAACTGTCAACTGATACTGCATGTAGTTAGTGGGCACATAAGGTCTTAAGTTCAGCTACTATAGGCAATTAAGCCCAGATTCGGCGGCGGGCGGGGGGTCCATTGGTCCAGACCCCCCTCCCCTCCCCCAGCTCCCAGCAGGATGACCCATGAGATTTGCGCAAATCCGAGCTCATTTGCATGGGTGAAGGGGGGGGTAGCAGCGGCAACTGGACAACCATTTGACTTGGACCCCTAGCTCTGAAAACCTGGCGCCGCCCCTGATCAAACCAGATTATGCAGAGAATAAAATGGGTCCTCGAGGTCATGGTCGAAATTATTTCTTGTCCGACTTGCACATAGGCATAATGTGTGCATGCTTAATGTGTGATGACTTATTGTGTTTGTGACTTCTAGGCCAAGCCTATTATTACGACCTTTTTCCAGCGCAGCGCGTTCCAGCTGATAGGCCCATTGGGTTCACGCTATAGTGAAAGCAATGACCTTGAATAGCCAGTTTGCGTTAAGGCGCATACAGAGCGACGTAACTGAGCCGAGTCTGAACTGAACTGACACGGTTTATTTTTTGACGAGCTGACCAACGGGTAAGCAGAGCAACAGCAAGCCCATTGGTCATTGGTTGACGCGTACGTGAGAGTAGCCTAGTCACGTAAGCTACCGACGCTGCGCGGTGCCTACTGTAATGCATTACTGCTTGCTTATTGGTCAGTTCGTCAAAAACTAAACCATGTCAGTTGCAGTTTGGTTATGTCGCTCGGTACGAGACTCTACATTCTGTTTCCCGCCGTTTCTGTTTCTCGAGCTCTGAAGCGTGGCTCTTGGAGACGACTGCGTGAAAAAAATCACCATTCGGAACAGTCAGTATCGAAAGCATCGCGCGGTGTGCTGTCTAGTGTCTATACTTGCGGCCCGTTCAAGCTGTGGACCCCCGCAACTGCGGGGCTCAGAAAACGGCGCTCATCAATGATCATCGTTACAACCAACTGAATAAGCTATATACAACGCCGCGTTTTCTACACTCAGTCGATGGGCTTAAAAAGCCCCTATGGCGATGAGCTCGTTTAGTTGCCCATCTGTTTTGATTCAGTTTTTTTAAAAATTTGGCACTGCATTATTGCAGTAGTCTGGTTTAGCTAGTCATATTTCTCTCAGCCGGAAACATTACTAGCTCTGTAACCCACACTACTGCAATTATTCACTGAATTGCATGTCGTGTACATTGTTATTTCGTGAATCCTGTTGTTTTAATCACAGATACTCTATGTCCATATATATTGTTATACTGCGGCTAGTGAACTTTCCATGTGGCAGAATGCTCAAGCGTAATGCGATTAATGCCCATACTGAGAACCTACCGAGTGCCTTTGCTGAATTTTGCGTACAAAGCCATGAAAATGGTAAGACACAGGTGCAGTTGAAACGCAACTGTTCAACTAGAGCTAAAGTGTAGGATACAGACCTACAGCATCAAGCCAGCTGCATCTCCCATCCCCTCGACATTTCCACGTGGTCGATTAAACAAAAAACCCAGACGTCTAGAACTGTAAACGTAAGAAGTGATAGCATCTTCTCTTTAGCATAAGCTTAGGCCTACTTGGTCACGCTTCAACCTTGGCCATTGTAGGCCTACTTTTTACGCCAAAAACTATTCATTTTATCTCTGTCCTAACTCCTAAGATGCACCAGCGACAAAATATGAAGTAAATATTCCAGCTGTAATATTATTATTTAAATAATCTTGCAGACTTCTGGCAAGGAAAATACTGTTTTTTTTGTAAGAATTCATAAGAATTGAACGCAATGACAGTAGTGGCTTTGGCAATTGTGTAGCCTATGTGTATGAACATAGCCTATGTCTTGTGTGGCAGGCACCGATTCAACCGAGCGTGGAACACGACGGCGACTCACAGAACTTTGACGTTTACCCGGAGGTCGATCTGGACTCACTGCCGCTGGCTGCAAACAACGCCGTCGACCTGGCGCTATTCGACGACTTCTGACGACGTGTCGGCGCACGTTCTAGCTCTCACAACGAATCATATCGATACTGAATAAGTGTTCACATTGACGAAAGTACATTTCCCGTGATCTCAAGACCAGTAACTATAGCCGTCAACTAGCTGGGTTTCTGTGGAATGGCTTGCATACATGAGTGATGGTCAATTCTGTCCGTTGTCAAGTAACAACTGCAGATATTTTTCGCCAACGTTTTGCAGCAGTTGTTTTCTTAACGGTCTCGTAGAGCCCCAAGCCAGTGGCGTAGCCAAGGGGACAAGGCATAAGCATACGCTTAAACTGCACTAAATGTGCCAATTTGGTCAGTTGACTCGCGAAAGTAGTTACAATTGTTGCCACCAGATATCATATTTTAAATCTAAAATGCACGAAATTCGATTTCGGCTGAAGCTGCGCGCCAAGCCCCGCTGGGAAGCTTAGGCTGCAGCGCTCCCGGGACTCAGCTGGATTTTAGGGTCTTACATCTAAAGGAACAAAGAGAGGAAGAGGGGGAAAGGGAAAGGAAGGGGATGCGTAAAAGGGGGAAGGAAAAAAGAAAGGAGGGGATGAAATGCAGAAAGAAAGGCGAGTGGAAGGAACACATTTCTGGCTACGCCACTGGCCCTAACCAAGTATCTATAGGCCTATATTCAACGCCAAAATATAAGTATTTGCGATTCTACAAAGTGGTGCTTTTTGTTAGTGAGTCAGTAACAGTTTCAACTTTCGAACAGTTCTGGTATGGTTTTAAGTTTTGCTGCATGGTTTTTCAGCAGAATTAAGCCCAGATTCCATTACGCCGACTATTAGATGCATTTTCAACTTTTCGCGACAATTTGGCTAATCTGGACATCAGCCAAAAATTCTTTCTATGCATATTGATTTTTTTAAAAATTCGGATTGGGGGTCTGTGGCCTAGGACAGTAGGAAATGGCGATTAGCGACTACAGGCAGTGACCGGTACGTGATTGGGCCTACAGCATGCTTCTTCCAACACAATTATGTTACTATCACAAAAACCGTACCGACTTCTACGAACGGTATGATGTAAATGGGTCGTAAAAGAAAACTACACAATGACGTCGTGCTGCCAGTTATCACCACTGCTGTCCATAGTAAGCTATCTTGTCCATCCTTCAGTCACGTGTCTGCTACTAACTTAAAAACGAAAAGAAAGGTTATATCTCAACACACGCATGCACTTGGTTTTTTTGGTTAGACTGGCTCATTTTCGGATGTAAGGTTATCCTGGTTAAGTTAATCCCACAAGTCCCGCAAAGTAGGCTATAGGCCTACCCTGGCGTAGCCACAGGGGGAGACTGGGGACAGGTGCCCCCCCCCCAGAAGCTAACTCAGTTACTCAAAATAGTGTCCAAAACGCTTAATTTTCACACAAAATTCCGAAAATTTTGGGGGGAGGGGGCTAAGGGACACCCCTCCTCACACCCCACCTTTGAGTGCCCCCCACATCCAGATCCTGGCTACGCCACTGAGGATACACTGTTGCAAATTGATGTGGCTGGACCAATTACCAATATCAAAGCACTGGGGATGACCACAAAATATCTATTTTCAGATTACAAATTTACAAATCGAGTCTAGTTACACAAACAACGAACAAAAGCATTTTATTATTACTGCAAAAAAATCAAATAAATGCATGAGACTTGAGAAATACTTGGCCAATAACACGTGGTATCAAAACGTCCATAAATGCTTACACAACTCATAAAAAGCTGAGTTACAGCAACGAACTCGATTGGAAGCAGCGTTAGTTTACATGTCCAACATAAAAATACTGACGAGCTAGTGAATAATATCATAAATGGGCTATTTTGCGAGTTACTGACATCGGAGTAATGGGAGTTCACGTAACCAGTGGTTTATATCCCCCAAATCTGGAACTGAAATCGGGCGCAACTTCCCCCCAATTTTAGGCTCAGGTTCCCACCACTTTCAAACTCAGCCCCCCTCTTTGGGCTTTATTCCCTCTCTAGGGGGAAAGTTTAGTTAAGGATGTAGAATGCGTGAAAATAGGGAAAAGTGAAAAACAGAGGAAAGTCAAAATGGGGGGGAGTTTTGTTAAAAGTGTAGAGCAAAGAATAGGGGGAAAGTAAAAAAATAGGGGAGTTTGGTTAAGGGTGTAGATTGCCCAGTAAAACATAGGGCGAAGTTTTGATTTACATGCTTAACAAAACTTTCCTCCTATTGCTTACCCCCCTTATTTTTGACGTTCACCTTTAACAAACCCCCCATTTTTTGCTGGGCGCAAGCTGAGCCCGCCAGGTATAGGGACAGAAGCCACTGCACGTAGCATACACGCATATACATACACATCATGCCAAGACCACACAACTGTTCACGTTAAAAGTTCAGTATTAAAATATGCTTATCGGCAAAAAGCAGAATAAACGAAATTACTACGGACATGACTCTTTTACTGACGGTTCATGTGAAACAAAAAAAAACTAACCATTTTTCCGCAATAGTGGGACGTTGTCATCTACTTTTAATGATGGTGCGTACAATTCACAACGTTTTTACACGCGAAAGCAGCTATTGCTTTCAGCGCGTCTTAGCCATCGCAATTCTGTCTGTCCGTCCGTCCGTCTGTCACATGGGGGATCAGTCAAAAACAGTCTAAGCTAGATCACCAAATCTTCGCCGTCGGCTGCCTGGAAGACTCTAGTTTCAGGAACCGTAAAGCTTTTCCATAAATTCGAAGGGGGTCACCCCAAACAAGGGATCAATGACTGAGATCAATGACTTTGGATGACCTTGAACATCACAGTGCAGCACGGTAGTGCTGACACTGTTGTAAGGGCATCAAAATAGGGTTTTCAATAAATTTTTTGGCAATTTTGGGCTGCAACGCAAGTCTATATCATTCACAAGGTGGCGTCACAGAACTATCATTATGCGATCCATATAGAGAATTTGGTATTTGTATATTAACTTAGCGTGAACACCCCAATTTTCAGTAAACTACTGAACAGGAACTGCTATAGGCTTTCGCACGTCTCGTGAGCATTAGCTCAAATTTCTTGTTCAACAAAGCTGCCAAAAATATTAAAAAACAATCACAACACGTTATCTGATTTAAAATCAGTCAGCAGACTGCCAGAAGGACATGGACAATGGAAAGTAGCCAAACACGAGACAAAATAACTGATTATCATTGATGGAAAACAACGAACATTGTCTAAGACATAAAACGCTAACACACAGGATGCTCATCATCAGTAGGGAATGCACACAAAGAACACGCACATTTTGTACATACACTTGGCATGAAAAATCTCCCATGATTTTCAACCTTGTCTCCTTAGTCTGTAATCCATAACGTGTAGTTTGAGACAAGAGAGCACATTCGTTAAAATGTACGCTAACCAATACGCTAACAGTCAAAAAATCAGCGGTGTAGCTAGTATGGAGCAAATGGAACAAGGGTTGTTCCCCCCCCAGAACGCCAAGGGCTACTTATGCGATTTGCAGAGATCCAAAATCTTTCGGGGAAAGGTGGGAGTTTGGAGAAATAAACGTACAATAAATTTTTCTCCCTGCTTCGCTGCAGAATATTTGTACCCCCCCCCACTTTTCAATTTGCAGTGCTGCCCTTGTTTGCCATCACCATTTAAACTGAAGTAATACTGGTCAGTTGATTATCAGACAACGATTAAAAATGTTGCCACCAGATCTCATATTTAAGGCTACAATGCATCAAATTGGCCTTTGGCTGGGACCCCGCTCCAGACGACACTGCGAGATGTGCTCCCCAGACTCCCTATCTGGAATTTAGGGGTCCTAATTTTAAGGAAAAGGGAGAGATGAGAGAGAGGAGCAAAGGAAAACAGAGGGAGAAAAATAAGCAAAGGAGAAAAAGGAAGTAAAGGGAGGAAGGGTGAAGGAAGAGAAAGGGAAGGAAGGGAAGGGGAAGACCCTCTGGATTACCCCCCCCCAGAAAAATTTTCTAGCTACACCACTGCAAAAATATGAAGCAATAACATCATAAAACGAAAAAGTCAGCAAAATTACAAAAAGTTGACGGTCAACACAAACACAAATGCATATTACATATCAATGAAAATGAACGACTACTGCAGTGCTGCTTTGTGTTTTGTTAAATGAGCTTAGAAATACTTTTCCGGAGTTACTAAAGAAACATGTGCTTGTCAGTCAATCACTCTATCACTGAATAAAAACAGACACATACAATGTTAAATGTCGCAAACGAATCATCTGCATACATACATTTGGCACTAAATTTTTGTAGAGTTGTCAATCTTGACTCTTAATTCAGTAATCCATAACGTGCAACCAGTAACCGTTTAAAAACACAAAGCAATTACGGCATAAAACGTAGGCAAAATTGTGAAAGTAGATTGTCAAGTTGCCAACATGACCACAATATGTGAATATTACGCAGTAATGAATATCTATCTCCAAGTACTGCTGCTTTTGGACTTGTTACTCCAAACTAGGCAAAATCTCCAATAAAGAAAATACTGAGATTAGGTATACAAATGTATAAGGTTTAACAGATTGTCTTGTTGTCGAACTACCAATGGCCAAGGGACTGTAGGCTGTCATGATGAACGAAGCATATAACTATAAAACTACAAACATCCTCGCAAAGCAGTACTTACAGGGTGCAGCAAAATATTTAGCCCCCTAAATTTTTTCGCTGTTTTCTCAGCAACCATTTGGCATTTTAATTTGAAATTTTACAGATTTATTTTTTTTGAAAATGCTCTACATCTACCAAGTAAAATGTGATTCTATTAAAAATGAAGTCAGATTTTTTAATATGACTGCCTACCGATTTTTCAGCATTAAAAACGTTCAAGCTTGAACACCAATTCAGTAATATTGTTGAAACAACACAGTTAACTTATGATCAGATGCCAAAATTCCATTGTCACTGTGAATGTTCGAAGTGTCCACCGCCAGCTCCAAGCTCCAACACAAGCCTTCAGTCGCTTAATTTGAGAAGTCTTTCACAGTCTTGTTGATCGGTTCTTGTGGCAAGATGCCCCAGATAACCTGAAGCGCTTCCTTAAGTTCAGCGAGATTGTTTTCGGCTTTGTTTCAAGTTTAAAGTAAGCCTCCAACATTGCACCCCACACGTGATAGTCCATTGGATTTATATTCGGCGAATTTGGATGTCACTGGTCCTTTTTGGTAAAATCTGGACAGTTGGCCCACAGCCAGTTCCGTGCGCTGGCGCGCTGTTCTGCTAAACGCGGTGAACAGCCACCGATTGCTTTAAAAAGACGATAATTAAGTGATAATTTGAATAGAAAATAATTTAGTGTTTATCAAAACGTCACCGTGACGTCATCGGCAGTTATGTGGTAACCAGTTTTTGAAAATTAAATAGCATTTTTAGCTTGAACATTTTTAATGCTGAAAAATCAGCAGGCAGTCATGTTATTTACGACAGAATCAAATTTCACCTGGCTGTTAGATGTAGAACGTTTCAGTAAATAAACATGTGAAATTTCAAACTGAAGTTCAAAAGAGTTGCTAAAAAAACAGCAAAAAACTTTAGGGGGGCCTACTTTTTGGCTGCACCCTGTAGGCCTAATCTCATTCACCTTCAGATTTTATTCAGTTTTGATAAGCGGAACAGGAACTCATTCCATGGAAATATAAGTTATATAAATGCACGCTGCTTAACTACTGCAACTATGACAGATGTTAACGAGTCGTTGCTTCCAAACAGTTAATTAACTAATACTGACAAAGTCAAATTACACACAGCAACTATCATATTTCACACAAATAAAACAAAATAATCAGTCAATTCACAGCACACACATTTTGTGCGCATGCCGTAACCGTACGACACTCAGCGTGCAGTCTAATATTTTGCTGCACTAAAAAAAATACGGTTCTATTCGGGACACAAGATATGAAAGGCTGAAGACCGAAGAAGTGAAACTCAGCCAAGAACTCAGTGCCGACCTACAGCACATTGCAATAACTGAATGAATGCACGAGTGAGTAGGGTTTTAACATCCCACCCGACACAGTATAGGTCATTTCGGGGACGGCCTTTCCAGGCAAAATGCACATACATACACATAATAACGGAACAAAAAGTTTAACCTTTACAGAGAAACCTAATATGAAACACAAAACACAGAAACGACCTAAACCTAAAATTCTAAGAACTCGCCATTATAATTGTGCCTATGTAAGACTAATGGCAGTTCTAATAATCTTCCCTGTTATCCTCCAGCCAGTCATCAATCTCATAATGATGTCTATTGGAGGACACAGGAGGGGGGCAATAACTGAGCCTTACAGCAACTGGACACTGTTCAAACTGTAGCACTCCAATTCCAAATACACAAAAATGCATTTCAGTAGCAATAACTGTTACATCAATGCAGTGCAGACTAGTTCACAGCATTAATATTTCACAAGGTAATGCAGCAACACACGCGATCTTCATGACGTTTTATTGTAAATTTTCTACTGAGTCTATTATCAGCCAAACAAAATTCTGAAATTTGGCCAAAATCTGGGAGTAGACATGGACAACAGTTTGTCACCAGGCTTTTACGAAATTGTTGCAATTAGACACCAAGCTTCTGCAGTTCATTTTACAATCGATGAAGATCAGATACAAACTGTGACAGCATACTTTAGCATGAAATGAAGAAAAAAGTTCATGTTTCCAATCACAAACTTACTAACAATAAATCAAATTAAATTTCAGACAGTAATGCCGAAAAGTGCCTATATACACTGTGGGCCATAAAAAACATGCCACTTTACTTTTGTCTGTATCTTCGCCAATTATTGACAGATTTTCAAAATTCTTTCACTGGCACTCTGCAGACAGTTTGCAATGATGTGATTATTATATATCCCACCACATGGTAAATGCGTCTCTACACTACCTTGTGAAACATAAATGTAAGAAAACCTAACGATAATAACAAAAATTGAGGTAAATGAAAAAACGCTTCAGACCAATATTGCGATGAAAGATTCGTATGACACTAGACTGTGTTAGACCCACACAGTCTAGTGGCATACCGCATGGCATCTCCACTTGGCTGCAGTGTATTCCAGTGTTGCTCTGAGTATGATTTTGAATATGAAGACTTTATGTCGTTGAGTATATTCAAAGACACTATCGGAAAGTGGTTAGTGATGAAGATGTTGCTAGGGCATGTTTGTTGCTATTATTCATAAGACCTAGAGTGTATCAATTAGACAATTTCTCAGTCAGTAATGTTAAGGTGATGATTGACAGTTCGTGCACGATGTAATCTGACAGCACGTTGATCAGTTGCATCTTCTGCCTTTTTTTCATGGTCTTTTTCATTATTTTTGCTTTGCATGTTTGTTTGTAGCTTGTGTACAATGTTCATAAT
>Ga0209454_1001289_pt1 | contig 15360 bp, 12 predicted proteins | sample WorMetHERISLAND1_2_FD_187400 | JGI IMG/M metagenome (GOLD analysis project Ga0209454, IMG submission 187400) | Marine gutless worms symbiont microbial communities from Max Planck institute for Marine Microbiology, Germany - Olavius geniculatus... | ecosystem: Host-associated > Annelida >...
CAATAAACTACTGTGTTAAAGGCAGATGCTCCAAATTGTTGCATAATGCTTAGTTGTTGTCACTGTTAAGAGTCCTGACGACTTAATTAAGCATATGATAAACTAAAATTTATTTAGCAGAATTATAAGTTTGTGTAACAACATGCTTACACATTTTTAGAATTTATGCCCAAAATGTACACAATGGCTTAGACGTGATGCCATGGCTGATAGCGGAATTAACGATCAACTGACATCACAGCACTCATTCATAGATTAGACGTGTTTTGAGCTCATAAGTCAGCTATCTTTTGTCTGCTATTTTGAGGGTAAAATATTTAATAGTACAAGATTATTAAATCATGTGGAACCCTTTGCTGAATTGATAATGAAAAGGTGAGCAATCTGATACTGATAATCACCACGTAAATGTAACAATTTGAAGCATCTACATTTTACAAGGTAGTGCGATGAAATATGAAATAAATTAGGTAAGGTAGACAATGAGTGTAACTCACATAACTATATCGTCTTGGCTATATGTGTGCGAAAAATTATCAAATTTGGTGGAGATTTGACGAAGTTATGACAAAAACAAGTTGGGTCATTTTTTGGCCCACGCTGTATATGCACCCAACACGTATCACAGGTAGTAGAACTAATCCAATTTTTCCTGCAATACCATATTACCACAATCAGCCATAGCAGTAATGAGTTCACCTGCTGTAGAGCTTCTGAAAATAAATGACTGGCCAATGGCCATCACTCCAATCAATCTAACATCCATCTAGCAATGTGCAAAAATATTAATGCTTATGTACTACATTGGCTTTTCTAACATTATATAAGCCAGACCAAGTCCAATGAAAATATAAGTCAAATGTTAGTAATTAAGTAAGTAAAACAAAAATTTACATTGCACGCAACATTAAATTAACCTCTAATGTGAAAAATGTTGAATGGTTTAGATAAAGAACTAACCAAATACAATAAACAGTTCACAAAGAACTATCAAGTAGTGAACAAGAAATTCACACAGTAGCTTACAAGAGTGCTAAACATTACGGCTATCTGCTGATCTGCGGACCAGTTACTAACACACGGCTCCAGTTCTAGAACGAAGAACTTGTGTGCCATGTGGAGCTCTGGAATGCCGTAGAAGATTACATCAATGTCAGCAAGTTGCAGTACACTCTGTGGCGTCCCAATACAGTTTCTGAATGTCTGCATATACTACAGAAACACACGCCGCCACGAAATCACACGAATTCTCACATAAATTAAATGAGTACAGCTTCTTAAATGCAAATCATCAGCATGAAAAACATTTAATGCCACAAAAGTGTGAACAAAAATTGACTTGATAAATAAAACTCACACACATGTAAAACATCAGGATTATTTATATCTATAAGAAAACAGATAATTAAGACAATGACTGATACATAACAAATTTATCATAATACAAAAGGCATTCCAGACTGCATTCTCTGTTGCCCCCTCGCAACCTACTACCGCACACAAGATTCATCATGTTATTTTCGCACATCATTCATCATGTTATTTTCGCACATCTACCTGTATAAATTTATTATATTATATTAGAATCTTACATTAGCCAATACATTAACTACAATATTCATTAAGATAAACATAGAGACCTGCATTAATATGTCCAAAATGCCCAGGTAAGTCTTTTCACTCTCAAGCACACTGTTAATAACCCACTTTCTCATCTGCAACTTTTCATCCTCAGGACACAATGGCAAGTTTGTGTCAAGCTGCAACAATACAATGCACATGATAACATATGCATAATTCAAATGCAAAATGTACAAGTCTAAACATCTCTGACTCTACATCCAAAAGGCCTTTCCGGCTTTGTTGCAGCAGACAAATGCTAAATAACAGAATGCATAATAAACTATTTAGGTAATCTAACTGGTACATACTACTAGTAAACTACAATCAGCAAGCATCCATAGCAAAATGTAAAAGGCAATGGACACTGAACGCCCACAAATGCACCAGCGAGCAGTTGCATGTGCCACAGTGCAAAGTGGTACTGCAGAAAAATAGTTGAATATAAATGACCAAATCAGTCCGAAGCAAACAAGCTGCACATGCAACACAGACAAAAAATGTACCGGCTTAGCTATCATAAGAAACATAATAATGCAGGGCAGGTAACTCACTTCAGGCTCTGACAAGCTATCAGCACTGTCAGTAGTCTGTAACATGCTTCGTCTCTTACGCCAACGTTTTGTCGAATCTTCCTCTTCGGACTCATACTTATCATCAAATACAGTATCGCTGTCTGTGCTTCGTACTGCAACATCGCAGAATAAAAACCGCAACACAATCAGATAAATAAGAAACTATATCATACCTATCATTCACTACACAGTAACGAGAATAGAGCAGTAGCAACAACGTAAATATTGCATATGGCCAATATGCACCTAGTCTTTAATATTAACAAACACAAGTGTCTAACAAAATGAAAATCACCAACCACTTTAAACCCTGATTCTCTTGTGAGATTTTGATGCTATATAAATTGCTACTTACTTACAGCTGTTGTGTCAGAAAATAAAATTATTGCACAACACTTTCACTAATCAGCCAGGCATAACATAAAAATAGCACTTCAACTAGTAAACCAAACACCATTATCTGCCAGCAAACCACGACCACATTAAAAATCTTGTAACTCACAATAAAAAAAGCCTAGCTATCGCTAGGAAAAGCCGATCGTACCGCCCACATCCGAAGCCCAGCCTTTGATTTCCAGTCATGGAGAGGAAGCAATTGTGTCAGAGGTGAAACAGTTCCATACACGCTAAGTTAACGAAACAGGAAACACTGTCTCGGAAGCTACAATGAACGCTAGTATACCAGACATTGCATATGGTCATTTCGCCAAGTGATATAAATAGCTACTGTTCCATGCAGTGGTTTTTGATGGTCTTGCCAGGTGATATAAACAGCTACAGAGTGAATAAACAAGGAAAATATCGAACGCAGGTTTTGCTAATATCTCATAATAAAAACGCCTTGCTCGAGAAGACATGCTAGAGCCTATACAGTTCCTGTTGCAGTACTGACTTCAAGGTGAATGATTTTCATGTCATCTGAAAGCCAATATGCGACTTCCTATTAGTGATCAATAGCAACTTTGCAAGACATGGCCATTTATAGCTTTAACATTCCATGCAAAAAATTGCGGTCAAACCGCTGCAGATGGACACATGGTTTCTATTGACAGCCTATAGGAAGTCGCCACCGCCCTATGCGCTGGTACCATCGCCGACCCCCCTACGACTTACCATTAGCCACAATACCAAACAAATGGCACCAAGCAATTGGCATTGCATAATGCACTAAGACCCTTCAAAGTCATCCAAGGTCAATGGTTTATATCTCATTTGAAAGCAAGTATGCGACTACCTATTAGTGATCAATAGCAACATAGGCCCTATCTTGCACCATTTAGCCACAATACATCTGTGACAAATGGGCAGACAGATGGACGACAGACAACTCATGCCAATAGCTCGACCTTTACTAAAGTATGATCTGAAAAAATAAAACCATTATAAAAAATGGCCACTGCCGACTCAGGAAACTTCTTTGCCAAGTTTGTGAGATTTAAAATTTCAATGCACGTCAGCAATTTGCAGCTAACAGTAATGAAACTAGTCTTTGATGGTCGTCACTGAATATCTGATACAGTATCAGTCATACAGGTAACAAAACAATATGTATACATTATGTTTACAGAATGTTCATTTCATAGTTTTGTACAAATGTTTTAGAGTCTGACCTTAACAAAAAATCTCAGCTAATGCTCATGACACGTGCGAGTGCCTATAGCACACTTCCTGTTTGTAGGTAATCTTGGTCTATCTCCATCCATTTCGTCATAAGTCACTCTTTTGCAGCCAAAAATCACCCAAAAAATCACAAAATCCCCTATTTTTAAAATTTAAGGTCATTCAAGGTCATCAATGTTGACATTTTTAAGAAGCTCATCACCAATGCTTGTTATGATAAATAGTATGTCTGTGCCTATCTGCAATCATTTTCACGCTAGACAAGCCAACAGCAGATAAATAACCATTTTTAGAGAGATAACCCTCTTCGACACCCATGTGTGCAGGCCTCGAACCTACAGGGTCCGGACATGGACTGCTAAAATCTACAATGAATGCTGAAAATTTCATACACAGGTTGTCTTAGTCTCTCTCCAGCCATTTCAACACAATTCACTCTTGAAATGTGTGTCGCAGCCCAAAATCGTAAAAAATTCACTATAGATAACCCCTATTTTCGGGGGTTCAAGATCATTCAAGGTCATCGATGTTGACATTCATAAAAAGCAGTTGCCAGTGCTTGTTATGATAAGCAGCATGTCTGTGCCTATCTGCAATTATTTTCATGTTGGAAGAGCCAATAATGGTAGAATAACGCCCTCTTTCACCCCCTCGTTGGTGGGGATCCTCTTTACCCAGTGGCATAAATTTTTGTCACAAAATATAGAGACTCCAAGCTATCATATTGACTGGGTTCAAGGGTTGTGACAGACAGACAAACAGAAAAATTACTGTAGCTATTATGCGCTATTGAGTTCTCGCACGTAAAAACATTCATTCATCAATCACTTGAAATTTGTAACAAAACCCATAATATCCTGAACATAAAAAAGGCTGTGATAACAGATGAACCATTGAGATATACTAGGTATTAATGAAAAATGATACTGTAAACATACTACACTAAACAAACAAGTAAAAGCTATTTACTGGAGTCGCCGGATAACTGATGTGCATCAGAAGGCATTAGAGTCGAACGAAATTTTGGTTCACTGCCAGAATCTACATTTTTGCCCTGCTCAACCGTGGGTCTCTGAGCTCCTTTGGAATAAAATGTCTTTGCCCGATTCAGCATAGTTTGCTGCAGCATCTTTAGGTTAAAATACAGCGGTTCTTCATCATCAGAAGACACAGCACCAGCCTCGTCCGAATCAGCTGCATCTACTTTAACTGGCACCATTACTTCTTCATAGACATGAGCCCTTTGCGCTCGCCGTCCTCTCATACGCTGCTGTGGTGAGCTGCCATCTCCAGACGTTATGCTGTCACTTGCAGCCAGCTTCTGTCCACTACCAAGTGCTGAAGACGATGTGTTGTTACTTGCTGTGGACATGGTAAAGGCTAATGCTCGCTGCTTCACTGAACGAACCTTCTGATCGTCATCAACAGCTGACTCAGCACCGACATTACTTTGTGCGACATGTTTGAGTGATGACTGGTTAAAGCTGTTGCTGCCCCCGAGAACATTCTTCAGCTCCTGTTGCAGCTGCTGTGCGGCATCAATGTCACTGGATGATACTGGATCGTCCGTAAAACTTTCACCCACTGTACTATCCTCTACGTTCACAACTGCAGATGCAGCTTGTTTACCGACAGTAACTCGTGGAGTGGGAACAGGCTTCTGGCGGTGTGCCTTCTGGAGAGGCATTGATGGCGATGGAGTAACAGGCTTGTGTCGAAATGAATTCACAGGAGTTACTGCATCACTCTTGCTAACATCAAAAGCAACATTCTGAGGCTTTGAATCTAGACTAAATGTCCTTTCAATCTCCGATTCCAATTCGCGATCGTTTTGGTTTCGATCTAATAATGGCAGAGAACTTTTGCGTTTAATCGATTGCTGGCATTTGTCGAGATCAGTACTGTTACATTCAGACATGGGATCAGCAACAGATTCTGCATGTGTTAATCCAACAGTTCTCTCCTCTGTAAACACCTTGCCGTCGACACAGGTAAGTGACAATGGAGAAAAATTAGAAGACGACGGAGAATCCAAAATGGGGACAACACTGTCGAGACCACTGTTTGACGACACAGCAGTACTGAGATCAGTCTCAAGCGGAACTGCTGCTGCCCCTGCGCGATCTATCATGCGCAATGACAAATCACTGCCATGCTTCGGCGTAAGCACTGGAGAAGGAGAGTCCACTACTGATGCAGAATTAATACCGTGCAGAACTTCCCAGAGATACTCGGCTACGAACTGCTGCCGCTCGAGCTGCAGATGAAGTTCCGCTATTGTAGCGTTGCAGAGCTGCAGCGCTTGTTCGATGGCGGCCGGGTTCAAGCTGCTATACACAGTACCGTACACGGAACCGTAAGCGACATTCTCGTACTGCTGGCCGCTACGCAAACATGGCAAATCAGGTGCAGGCACAGACGGAAATCTAGCGTCCCATGCTTGTCGAAAACGTTCTACTGCCGACATAGATGCCCTGACAAATACAGTTACAGAAAAACTTTATCAAAAACTAACATAAAAATAACAACTGTATCCGTGATGTAAACATCCTGCTTTCGTTCCGCTAGTCGTCGCACGGTTGAGTACCTTACTGATAAATAAGTAAAAAAATATCCCATTCCATTCACAACAGGCATCATGTTAAAATTCACCTAATTCACCGAAGCCACCAGTATTACTGGTGGCCTGAGTAAGTACAGGCAAAAGCCATATAACGCTTACTATCCAAATAATTAAGATTAACTATGATAGACATTAGGCAGGAACTAGACAAGGCCCCTTTTGTCTCTTCAGTCTTCCTGTCCCTTGTGTATTTCAGAATGAAGCGCAAATACAGGACAAATGCATCATAAACCCACATCTTTGTTTGCAACTGGAGGTATGCGTAAATATTTATGCGCTACTCGTGATTGCAATCCTGGTATTGAATTCTAAATCCCGGGATTTGGGATTGAGAAATTGGTAATCCTGGGATCCCGTTTCTGGATAAGGCTTACAGGTTGGTCGTTAATGTGGTATCTACAGCAGATTTATTTCATGCATAAGACGTAGTAGGCTCGTATGGAAAACATGTCACAATGCTATAAAAAATGACAGTGACTGTCAAAATACAAATTACAGTGCACAGCAAGGAGTAGCATTCTAGCACAGATGAAATATTTTATCTATAACACCTCAAAAATTGCTATTTTTTATCATTTCACGCTCGAAAAAGTGTGATTTTAACAAATTCTTGTAGTCCCGAAATCCCAGAATTGGGACACTGCCAATCCTAGGATTCAAGATTGGTGAAAATGGCCGGGATCCCAAGATTCGGGATCTTGGGATTGCACTCCCTATGCATTACTGTACTACAGACATGCCTGTACAGCTTGCTAGAAAGGAGACCAACCGTGCTCTTAAGACAATGATGTACACTTTTGCAGTTACCACAAAACATTGAAAAGATTCAGATAAGGAAGGAAGCTGCAAACTGCAAAGTAAGTAATTATGTGCATGTAACATTGATCAGAAATCAAATAGCGTTACAGCTTGAACACTAGTGAAAAAAAGAACAATTTTACTATCTGAATATTGCAAGAAAAAAACTGAAAATTACAACAAATACTGAAAAAGCAACGAAGCTAAAGCTGTAAAAGAAATCATAATACTACACAGCTTATGCAATCCCAGATTTTCCATCAGCCTACATATCACTGACTTATGCAAGCAAGACCACAAAATATAATAAAACACATACAGATTTCTTTAATTAAAAACTAAGTGTTAACTGTGCATACTTTAATGTGTCCACATATCAGATTAAGTATTAGAACACAATCTGAGATGGGATTAGTACAGGAGTATTCAAAGTATTGCATAACTGCGATAAAACAAACAACTACTAAACACATTTTGTGTGAAGTATGACAACTGACTACACTGAGTTAATAGGCTATTAAAATGGAAGTTACTAATCAACCGATCAACACTTAAGGCACCGCAATAAACACGATTAAATGTCAAAATTTCCGACAGACAAATAAATAATAAAAGTAGCAAGATTAACAGGAGTCAGAAGTGATTTGACTGACCACATTCGTGGGCACACAAATGCCCACAAGAAAACTTAACAGAACAGTGCACACTGGACCTTAATGGGTAATCTGTTAAACTAAGTACAGCAATAAGAATTTCACCAATCGGATGCATTGTAGATACATTCCATGCTGTACCAATGTAACAATCACCCTATCGAGATACAGCACATGAACACCTATCTGTAATCAACAATATGAGGTAATTAAACAAATTTCCCAGCAAAATAACAACATAATAATGTCACAAAAATGAAAAATATTCATCACTGAAACACCAGCTACTGCAACAGTATGGATTTTGCATATTGTCCAAATGTGCATCATTTTACATTCCAAATAAGCATTTAGTACTGCAATAACATTATTCTGACAAACTAACGTAAAGAAATTATTGGAAATGAGCTGGTTGAATCAAAAAGTGTCTACGCATTACTACATCAATTGCATCAAATACAATTAAACTTATGACGAAAACACTACATTTCTGGCACAAGAGCCTTCATCACAAAGTTGCTGACAACAATGGCTGCAAACATTTTGTTTCAGACAAATAAAAGCTAATGGAAACACATACAAAGTTGATATCGCCAATTTTCGCCGTCATTAGTGCAAGCTGACAGCACAGCTAGCTACTGCTTGCTTTTCTATTTCAATACAAGGTGACCAATCAACAAGCACCGAGAAATGCCCTGACATCACCCGTACTCTTCCCGATGTAGCCAATACCCATATCTGTCATGCACATTAAACTCATGCACAGACCAAACACCCGTCACTTATTTGGCCTGGCCTGGGCCTAGCACATTTACTCCAAAAATTTTATATACTGTTCAAGTACGTCCTGGCCCATCCGGGTAGTAAAAGCAAGTCTAAGTTGATAAATGCTTAAATGTGTAATAAAACATAAACCATAAACATGGACTGATTTTCAGAACATTTTTACTATTACAATTATTCACAACTATTTGGCACACCAATCTTAAACTACTTCCTGACATAAGTTCTTCTTCTTAAGACAACATTATGAAACTTCAAACACTGAAAATGTATGTGACAAAGTGACAGAACAGGCTTGTGGTGGACTCAAAGTAGGCTGCCTGGACTAGCTTGACGATTGCAGGCCACACATGACCATGTCCCACTTTGATAAAAAAAATTGGGGCCTGGCCCAGAGAGAGCTCTAATGCATACTAACAGTATAGTCACAAATATAACAGTAAAATGACATACAATGCACTACAAAAGTTCATTAACCAGTTACATAACTACTATCCTACCAGACTCTGCTGCTAACCCACGAACCAAACATGGTAAACAGTTTTCCCTTACAAGATTTTCCTTGACAGCTGCTAAATTATTTCCCAGCATTCTAGACCAAGTGGTCACCCAGAAAACCGCCGTCTTGTTCAGCACGGATCAAACCAAAGCAGGACTTTTATGGGATGGACGGCAGACCCCAGACAGTCTTCCACACCATCAATGCACGAAGCTGTGTTAGTAGCTATATCAGCCAGAGAGCAGCCAAGTCATAAAGACGCTAAGCCGACAACAGCAGCAACAGCAGCAGCGGCTGAACTACTATTCATTCCAGCTATAGTACAACTGACTACCAATATGTAGCACATTAACACTGTGCAGTGCTACACAGACAAATTATGAAGACCACAGTGCAACGAAGTACTAGCTGCATGGTTCCTACCACTCAGCAGAAATCATTTTCCCTGACTTTTCCAGAACAAAATGAATCGTTTTCCCCAACTAATTTATTCACAAGAAATAGCGATGTCAGTTTTCAATTGCTTGCAATCATACTAGAAACAAGGGCAATGGAATGAATTTAAAAGTGGAGGTACAAATAATCTGCGAGTGAAGTGAGCGGAAAAAATTTGCGTACAACAGTTCAGCATTTTTTCCACCATCTTTGTTAACTTTTAAACTCTGGTACTTTTACATTCCCTAACTGTAGAAACCACGTAGCTTGAATAGCATGAAACTGCAAACTACTTGATACCATGACATCCATCGAAATCACAAAGGAGTCCAAAATAATTAGGTAAGAATTAAAATCACTGTCATAAGTCCATGTAACACCAAGTTTCCTAGTTTATGAATATTCAACTGCAGCTTTCATCGTCAGCAAATGAGTGAAAATAATTTTGTTTTAGATGTACATACGTACAATTACACAAAAACAAATCATAGAAAATGAAATTCAACGGGCAACAAAAATGCTTATAACTGAACAGGAAGAGAGAGAGCTATCATCTTCTTGCACTGTGATCTTCAATCCTTTCCTGGATTATCAACACACATCAATCATCACTGAAGGTACATCAAGCAATTTGTTGAAGTACCGTAAAAATAGCTGTACAGGTATGAAGCATACATACATTTCTGCTGTGCACCCAACCGGCATAACTGAGGCAATTATTGTATGAATGAAAGGGACACGTACAGCAGGTTGAGCAGATTACAAATTAAACAGGATGCTTGTAGCATAATCAGAAAGCTGTTCACAAACAGTCAAGTGTACCATCGTAATCATCATCATCATTGGCAGTGTGCATAATCCGGCACAAAACAGCATCGAGTTCATGACGGAATACACACATATTGTCTACAGGTTGCAGCACGTCATGTCTTGATGTTGGAAGTTAACCACGTCAAGCCCTCATATAAGCCATCGCCGGTCGTTGCACATGACGGCTGCACGTACCAGTTGCGATCTCGGATGCGTGTCAGGCCAAGCTTCTCTTGTATTTCATGCGGCTTCATTGCTACAATCAGCACAACAAATGCAAATGCCAAGATAACACACGATCCATGACTGCTGTTCCCACAATCTCACGACAGAACCAAAAGGTGCCCATCTCTGCCGAGCACATTTTTACAACACAGTTGCTTGAATACCTTCTTGCGACTTTGTTAATTAAAATAAGTAACTAAAATTCTTTTGTAATAGCCTATAGTACAGCTACAACCACAGCCCGCACTGCTGTTGCTGCAGGCGAGGCGTTGCTGCTGATGACAAGACAGATGTAATGATGTCATCATTATCACAAAGTAATGCCACTGTGCACAAACAAAGAGAATGGCCAAAAAAATCAACTAAACAGACAATGTTTTCCGTTCACTAAGTTCACTGGGTAAAAGTAAAACAGCAGTGAATTACTACATGCAGACAATGCGCCAGCAGCTAGACACATACAGCAGTGTGTAGCGATCGCAAGTCCTACTCAAAGGGCACCAGCTCTCAAGGCCAAGATCAAGGTCTTGTGACAAGACCGAGACCAAGTCACTAACCTCCAAGACCAAAGCCAAGGCCAAGGCACTAAGTCCAAAACCAAAACCAAGGCCAAGGCAGCAAAAGTCTGCCTCAAGGCAGCCTTGAGACACCACATCACTGCTCAAAACCATGCCACCTGATCAAAGATGAAAATTTAGCTATGACGACAACACGACAAGCATTCTGGTCAACTGAAACATTATGCAGGTACTTCAATAAAACAGACATGTCCAGTGCACATAAGCAGTTCAAATCTTCAGTGCTTTGATGCCATAAGTTTGATGACAGTAAGAGCATCCAGCCGATAAAAAAAAACTACCACAACGATTTGCAACAATTTGGAATTTGAAAACTGGCTTCATCTAAAGTAATCCCAACATAATGGAGGAAGTAAAGGAAAACCAAGTGAATGAATTCAGTATACAGCATATTACGATGCTGCAGCACTGATTTTAACTCAGCTTTTGACCTAAAAATTTTCTGTGTTCAACTTAATCTCACTTTACTGACTCTTGTAATGTGGTATTGGAAAGCAGTTAGATTTAACTGTAATCAACATACCATGCATAACCATGTAATGTAATATAAGTTTAGTGAGTGATTATTTCCTCATGGCACATCAGCACAAAATAGGCCATTCAGTGCCATACATGGTTAAAAATAGTTAAAATCAGTTAATATATGTATTAAAAGCAAAGCTGAAGAAGAGTTGATGTGAGTATACAAAAACTCTTATTAACAGACCTTCTGGTAAATCTTGTTTGTTAGCAAAAACGAGAATGATGGCATCTCGCATCTCTCGGTCATTGATGATCCGATGCAGTTCTTGCCGCGCCTCATCAATACGATCGCGGTCAGCACAGTCCACTACGTAGATGAGACCTTGAGTTCCCGTGTAGTAGTGACGCCACAATGGACGGATCTTGTCCTGCCCACCCACGTCCTGTACAGCATACGAAGCAGTTCATGAATAACCAACAGTCTGCAACACAGGAAACTCCGTTGCATTAATAAGCAACACAAACCAATCAAAATTGCAACCTTTATTCACTGCGCAGCGTGCATATACTCACTTTGCTAATGCTTCAGAATGCAGCCTTATTCTAAGTGATTTCTGTTTGCCAAAAAATGTTGCAACAGCAAACAGTCTGTCATAAATGTGAGGGAATTGGTAGGACCCCTAATCTGGGATCATCAACTTTCGTTCTCAACTGACATGCATCACTTCCCAGCTGCAGTGTAGAGTCACTGACCCTTTATCTAAACCAAATTGTACTGCTAAAGACAAAGGCACGACGTTAGCAACTTGTCCGAGTTGTTATTCGAAAACAAACCAACCAAGAGTTGAACCTACAATCATTTAAAACATTGTAGGTTCAAAAAATAACCATTATGCCAAAAGGACACAATTTACACCTACTTCCCTATGACAAACAAAATGGGCAGCTTTGCATCTTGAAATAATGCATCATAGTACTATCTCAGCATGTTATTTCTAAACGGATGAAAAAACACAAAAAAATGACAACACTACAGCATAAAAAGAATCAATCGATGACGTTACCCATATATTGAACTTGACATTCTTGTACTTGACTGTTTCGACATTGAAGCCAACAGTAGGTATAGTTGTAACTGATTGCCCAAGTTTCAGTTTGTACAAAATAGCTAGGACCGTTAAGAACAAGCAGACTACAGAAAAATCCTTAAAACAAAGTGGCAAAATTTCTGCAGACTCACAGTGCCAAACGCACAGCATAATCAAACATATGCTATCATTTATCATTCTCTAATTTCAAACGTATTTAATAAAGAATTTCTACAAGCAGTAACATATAGATATTGTGTTGCATGTGCAACATCATTCATATTCCAGCACAGTTTCATAAAGAAATGTACCACCATGTGGTTCTGAAAGATTACTGTAACTACATAGCTAGATCGAAGATATTCACTACAATGCAAATACCAACAACAAAAATATTACGCTGCAAATACAATGGCTACAACTATAAGTATATTATAATTTGCTAAAATAACAATGAACAGTTACAAACAATGCATAAAGTAACTGAATATGCCAAAAATGTAACTATGCATCTGCTGCATCAGGATACTAGTTTTTCCAGCTGCATCCAGACCCAACATCAGTATCCGCATTTCCTTATTGCCGAAGATCTTCGACAAGAGTTTCCCCATTTCTATAGCAAAAATTTGCTATAACAAACACCTACAAACATAAAACACATTAAAGTCATCAACAAAATTATCACATCCAACAAACACAGCAAAGCCAGCAAGAAAAATACTGATCAACCACACAGACTGATATCCATTCAGCATCAACAATCTGCAATAAATGCTATATTTCAAAAAGGCTGCAAACAGGACCTGTGTGCATACATGATCGCATGACTTGTGGAAAAAACAAAGAAAATTTTTCTGGCATCACCAATCCCATAATTTAGACATCCCATGTTTACCTTCCATTACAGTGTAATATTAGCTGACAAATACAAACCTTCTCTACAAAAATACAATATAAAGCAAATTGCTGGGAGTGTTTAGCAACAGCTAAGACAAAGCACACAAGCACTTCGCTCACTGAACGCCACTCTGAATTTGTTGTAGAAGGGAAAGTGTACTTTGTGGAATGAGGAATTTCGAAAAGGTGTATTTCGCGGAATTTCCATTGCGGAAAAAGCTTGCGGAATAGGGTGTATCTTGCAGAATTAGAATTGCGGAAAATGTTGTTGTTGTTGAATGGCAGAACACTTATTTAGACAGATCTCTGAAATTCTGAGATCTGGAAAATTTCCGAGAGTTCGAGTGGCTCCACTTCTTGAGATCTCGATGACACAAGTTCTTGATAAAATACAAACATCCCGCTAGGTGGATGCCTTAAAGCAGTCTCCGTCAGTAAGGTCCCAAGAATTCACACCAAGGTGTCCGTTCTTAGGTGACGTAATGCCATCCAAGATTCATCCAATTCAGAAGATTCAGAAGTTCACACCGTGCGCAGGCACGAAAGTTAACCGCGACTTCAATGGAGCGTGCACGGTCTATAACATTTTGTGTGCGACATCGGACCATGCATGCGCACAGTCAATAACACCATGCAAAACTCTCAGAACAGAACGTTCCGCAGGTGAAATTCCGCAAAATACACCTTTTCGAAATTCCGCATTCCGCAAAGTACACCTTCCAGTTGTAGAATGAGAAAACGCCCCCAGCATGAGGGGATGACAGTCATTCAGGGCATCGACAACACAAGCAATTACAAAAACGGTAATGAAATAAAAGCTACACTTTAAACGATTCTGACTTACTTATACATGAGTTATCAGACACAGTTATTACGCATTTCGCTCAAACTGAGCCGATACAGACTATTTGTTACCTGAAACTGCGATTTGAAACGAGCACTCCTAACAGATGAAACCTAATAAGAGTATACCACAGTTAAAAATAATTTAGTAGCTGCTAAGATAACGTCAGTTTGACAGTAACAAAATGGTTAACTAATGACATCAGCACGAAAATACTTCAAAAGATTTTAATGACAACATTTTTGTCCATTTTACATCCGCAAATTATTCAACTTGAGTTGCCCAACAAGTAAGTAAGCAAGCAAGTAGTGCCTTACATAACGTAACTTCATATGGTCGTCGCTCAGTGCTCACCCTCTCATCAAATCACAGTGCAGCACGGTAGCGCTGACCCACGGAGCTATAATATTTATATTTCCATGGTGCTGACCACAGACCTACATTAAATTTCGGTGCTGTCACTGTTGTAAGGGCGATGAACATAAAGTATAGGAAATGGCGTTTGGGGGGAGGGTCCTGTAACTCCGAAACCCCTTAACCGATTTCCATAAAACTTGGCATCGGTTATCACATCGCCCACCCGACAGCACATGCAAAATTTGGTTACAGTCGGTTTAAAGGGGGCGTAGCTGCGCATGCGCGAAATTCGCCGTTATGCGTCTATTTTTTTTTCTTGCGCATGACCACAGACCAGCCCGTTTGACCGACCATACAGGCTGGTCCGAAAAAACGGACCCCCAGTTTTATTTTTGGGATAACTTCGGTAATTCAGCACCGATTTTAACCATTCTTTCACTGTTACAAGCAGAAATTTATGGCGCGTAAACGTGAAGTTCTTCCGCCCACCGCA